>OCVT010000008.1_pt1 | contig 52215 bp, 47 predicted proteins | sample 1539111 | NCBI WGS metagenome assembly OCVT01 (sample SAMEA3991482, study PRJEB22521) | metagenome | biome: anthropogenic terrestrial biome; feature: sewage plant; material: raw primary sludge | place: Sweden | collected 2012-09-26 | reverse complement strand
TCTGAAATCGTCCGTTTTAAAATCTCTAACAATAGAGGTGCTTAGTTCCCTATGGCTCGTTGATAAGTTCCTTGTTTTATCAGGTAAGTGGTCATCGCCTCGGTTTGTCTGTCCAGCGTTTGCTGCATGGCCGATTCTGCGTTCAACAAGTCAGTAAGTGTGGCGGTTCCCGCCTTGTAATAGTCGTAATTGAGTCTGTAGTTTTCTTTTGCTTCAGTTACAGAATGTTGAGCTACCTGCAGTTGGTTGTATGCCTCTTCCATCTCGTTGTAAGTCTGCTGTATTTGTATGCTCAGCATCTCTTCACCATCTTCTTTTTGCAGCATGGCTATCTGTCCTTCCTGTTTCATTTGTCTGATGGCGTGAGACCCACCCCACCAGTCACTGATAGGAACGGAGGCCGACACAAACACCATTGCTCCTGTTGAACTTTCTCCAAAAAGGTCTTTTGCCAAATCGTGATTGAACACGGTGCCGCCTATTGCAACTGTTGGCAGAAACCCTCCTCTCTTTATCTTTGTTTGCAGTGCGTTAGCTTCAATGTTTTTGTCCATCAGTTTATATTCTGTTCTGTTGCTTACTGCGCTATCTGTATTTACTCTCTGGCTTTCTGGCGTTTCCATTATACTGTTTATACCTTCTGAAATGTTGAAACTGTCTTTGTCCATTCCCATTTGTTGAGCCAACAGCATCCGTGTTATTTTGATGCCATTGTCAAGTTTTAGCATCCCCGATTTCAGTTCATCCTGTTTCAATTGCACATTTAGCAAGTCGTTACGTTCACACAATCCAGCATCCAAATAATTTTGCACATCGGCCAAAATATGAGTCAACTGTTTATCCATAGTGTCAAGAGTATGCCTTTTTTCTCGTAAATTAATAAGGGTGTAGTAATATTGTTCCACTTTGGCATTGACCTCGTTGCAGGCCTGTTTTTCCTGTAGTTCGGCTACTTCTATTCCGATGTTTGCCAGTTTGTTGCCATTAATTATTTGTCCACCGGCATACACTGGCTGTACGGCCATTACCGAAGCCATGTAACCCTTGTTGAGGGCCGATACCTTGACCGATGTGGGTAGTGAAGCCGGGTCGATACCCAGATTGGCCAAAGCGGGGCCTAGTGTGCTGCCCATATTGCTTTCCATTCCGCTCAAATCCACATTACCATTCATGAGGTCATCGTTAGCCTTGAAGGCGAGTCCGGTTGCCGATATTTTAGGAAAGTAATTCGTGAAAGCCTCTTTTTTCTGTTCTTTGGCAGCCTCTGTTTGACATTGGCTTAGTCTCATTTTTTTATTGTTTTTGGCAGCCATCTCTTTGCACTGTTCCAATGTCATTTCTCTTTGAGCCACTCCATTGCAGACCAAGGTCAGACCCATCAGTATTATTATGCCAGTTTTGTTCATCGTGTTTGTTGTTTATGAGTGAATATTTTCCAATAGGCTATTGGCAACATGGTTATTATCAATATCATGGAAACGAATGTGCCAAAAAACACCACAGATCCGAGTGGACTCCAGAGAGAACTGCCACCTATCATCATAGGAATTACGCCCATAGATGCCGCCGCGCTGGTCAGAAATATAGGGCGCATACGGCGTTTGGCGGAGTTGAGTATGGCATCGTAAACCGAGAGCCCCTGTTTTTTGCGCAAGTCTTCGGCATAGTCCACCATAATGATACCGTTACGGGAAAGAATACCCATCAGACTCACAATACCCAATATACTGGTCATGCTAACGTCCATACCAGTTATGCCCAGTCCTATCGCTGCTCCTGGCAGCGCTATAATCATGGTGCTTATCAGCAACAGCGTCAATTTTACGTTTCGGAAATGGAACAATAAAATGAAAAAGATGATGAAAACGGAGATAACCAAAGCTGAGATGATGTTTGGCAGTGTCTCATTATCGCTTTCTTGAGCTCCGCCATAGCTTAGAGTCACCCCTTCGGGTATTTTCACCTCTTGCATTTCCCGCATCACCCTCTTTGTGGCATCGTTGACGTTAACGTTTCGGCGGACATCGGCATATACGCATACTGTCTGAATTCCATTTCGTCTGGTTATCTGTCCGTCAGTCCATTCGGGTTTTACATTGGCGACTTGTCTTAGAGGAATGTTGTTGCCAGGTATCATCGTGGGCAGGTAAGTATTTCCCAGTTCATCGGCATTCATTTGGCGGCATTTGTCATTTTTTAATACAACACTGAGCGGATAATCGCCCTCCCAAAGTGTCGAGATAGGGACACCATCGCTGAAACGGCTGGCTAAACCTACGGATGTTGCGGTTTTGCTGATGCCAAGCCGGGTAGCCTCGTCTCCATTCAGATTTACCGCTATTCCGGGCGTCAGGTCCAGCAAACTGGACCGAACCAGAATCAGGTCGGGATGTTGGCGCAATCTGCGCATAATGGAGTCGTTCATCCTTCTCAGTTCCGCAGCATTGTCACCTTGCAGTCTTATTTCTATAGGAATGTTGGCATCCGAGTATTCCATCTGTTTGAATCGGACCATCGCTTCAGGAAAATAGTCGGTGTAGATAGGGGCATAATGGTTGAGCAAGTCAACCGTCGCCTTATCATCTGAGGTGTTTACTATGAATTGGGCATAGTTGCTGCCTGCTATGCTGGGTGCGTATGCTGTATGAAAACGGGGAGAACTGCATCCAATGAATGAGGTGATCGATTTTACCCGTTTGTCTTTTCGTAATATATGTTCCAAACTGTCAGCAATAGTCGCTGTCTTTTCTACAGCCGTTCCTTCGGGTAATGTTATTTCCACTGCAAATTGGTTGCGTTCGGCTACAGGCATCAGGCGCTGAGGCAGCTTATTGAACAGCAGAATGCCTCCAATTATGATTGCGGTGCCGCATCCCAATATGAGGTAAGGATGGCGGAAACAGGTTTCTATTGTTTTGTCGTACCCGTTCTGCACCCTCTCCAGTACAGTTTTGTTTCCGTTCTTTTTCTTTTTCGTGCCATTCTTGATAAACAAGTATTGCAGATAAGGTATAATAAAGATAGCCACCAATAGAGAAACTCCAAGAACAATGCTGATGGAGGTGGGAAATGACAACAGAAAATCATGGAACATACCTTTCATGGTGAGCAGAAAAGGGAAGAAGGTGATGCTGATAGCCAAAGTGGCACTGAAAATGGAACTCAGAAATTCTTTGGCACTGGTGCTGGCTGCATGCCAGCGGCTCATTCCGCTTGCCAGCTTTTCCACATAACTGTCTATTATCACTATGGAGTTGTCTACAATCATACCCAGTGTCACAATCAGAGCAGCCAGCGTGACAGTGTTCAACTCAATGCCCACCATCATGAATATGCCAATGGAAATGAAAATGGTGATAGGAATGGAACTGGCAGCCACTCCAGCAATACGCATTGGCATCAGCAGCATAATCACCACCATTACGGCAACTACGGCAATCAGCAGTTCCCGAAGGAAATTGATAATGGAGTCGCCCACTACCTGACTTTGGTCAGTTATCTTGTAAATGTGAACATCGTTAGGCAGTGTTTTTTGGTAATCGGAGATGACATTATTCACTTCTTTGCCAAAATCGACAATGTTGTTGCCATGGTTCATCTCAACGGACAGCAGTACGCATTTTTTTCCATTGTAGGTAATGTAGTCCGATTTGTCGGGATATTCCCGCCGAATGTCAGCGATATCTTTTAGACGGATAAGGTGACCAGTCGGGTCGGTGTAGATTATTTGCTGGGCAATGTCGTATTCGCTGTCGTAGCTTCTCTTTACATGTAATGGTATTTTAGTCATTCTGTTGTTGACAGCGCCGCTGACAGTTGTAATGCTCTGTGACAGCAGATTGCCAGCCAGCATGGAAGATGAAAGTCCGTATTCTGCTGTTTTTTCCTGGTTCAGATAAATGCCTATCTGTTCTGATTGACAGCCGTATTTTCTTACATTGGCCAAAGCCTCAATCCTCCGCAATCTGTCCTCCAGCTCGTCCATGTAGGTATTCATCTGCCTGTAGTCCTTTTGGTCGCTTTCCATGGCTATCAACAAAGCCGAAGTGTCGCCAAAATCGTCATTGACCAGCACAGCGGCCACCCCCGTAGGTAATTGCTGTTTGTAGGATTCCACACCATGCTTGAATTTGCTCCAGAACTCATCCTTATCCGTTATGTCATCGTTCAGTTCAACATAGATGATGGCCATTCCGTCACGACTCTGTGTGTAGGTTTTTCTCTTTTTTATCTCTTTGTATCTCCAAAGAAATTTTTCCATAGGTTTGGTTACTTGTTCTTCCACCTCTGCCGATGTGGCACCAGGATACACCACCACCACCACGCCCTGCCGAATGGTGAAATTAGGAAATTCGTTTTTTGGTATGTTTATAAGGGCCCAGATACCAAATGCTACTAATATGCCTGTCAGCAACATAACTATCTGGTGATAGTGCATTGCCGTCTCTATAAAGTTGGATTTTTTCTCTTTCATAATGCTTTCACTTTAGTACCATCGCTTACCTTGTTTTGTCCTTCGGTTATCACAATGTCATTATTTGTCAACCCGTCTGTAATGGTGACCCCCTGGGCTGTCAGGTCTCCTAACTCCACATATCTGCGTTTCGCTTTTCCATCCTCAATAGTCCAAACGTATGCCTTGTTGTTCTCGTCCATAAATATAGCTTGCTGAGGCAGTACAATCAGAGTGGAGTGATTGTTCCCTTTTCCTTTTTTCATATTCATTTGGCAAGTCATGCCAGGTCTCAGTTCCCCCCTCGCATTGTTTACGGTCAGTTTGATTTCGTAAGAGTGTGACAGCGGATTGGCAGTGATACTTTTGTTTGTCACAATACCCTTGAATGTCTTTCCTGGTATGGCATTGACCGAGAAAGAGTAAGAAGCTCCTTCCTTCACATTGTCAATTTCCTCTTCAGGAATGGATATTTTAACGAATACCGTGTTGGTCTGTACCAAATTCATCACTTTGATGCCAGGCATTACGTTAGCTCCATTCTTGGCCTCGCAATCAGCAATGACACCGCTGGCGGGAGCTTTTAGCGTCCCGTCTTCCAAGTTCTTTTTTGCCAGTTCGGCTGCCGATTTGGCCTGTTCCAGTTTGGTCTGTATTTCCACATATTTCACATCACTCAGGCTGCCTTTATCGTATAGACTTTTGAGTCTTCTATATCCGTCTTCGGCTTGCAACAATGTTGCCCTTGCCGCAGAATAGGTATTTTGCAAGCTGGTTTTGTCAATAATGGCAAGGACTTGCCCTTCTCTCACAGGGCTGCCATCATCAACCAGAACCTTTTGTATGGTGCCAGGAACGGCGAAACTGAGCGGAATGGACGCTGATTCTTCTATGGTACCTATATATTTGTTGCAGTCCGTTATTGTTCCGGACTCCGATTGCATTGTTTTTACCCTTACAGGTTCTATTCCCGTTGGTAGTTGGTTTTTATGTGTACATCCTGTTAACAGAATGGCCGCTACTATCCATACAAATTTTTTCATGATGTCTGTTTTTTGTTTATGATGCAAAGTAATGGCTTACGCATAGCTCGTGAAAGTGTTGTATAACTCATAAATTGTTCTGTTTCGGACATTTTGTTTGTTTATTGCTTGCGTCTATTTATCTTTATGGTCAAAATAAGTCAAAGGGGTATGAATAACACACTGAGTATTGAGGATGTTCAGAAACTGAGTTTTGCAGGAAACGCAGAAAAAATAATTGAAGATGTTGTCTTTGTGAAGAATTTGCATAAGTTACCGACTATGGATATCCCGTGTCGGGTGCAAATGGCAGTTTTGTGTTATGTGGTGGATGGTAGTTTGTCGCTGGACGTCAATTTGAAAAATTATGTGGTTCAAAAGAACCAAGTGCTGTTGGTTATGCCTAATCAAATGTTGGTGTTGCATGGTGAATCCCCTGATTTTATGGGATTTGGAATAGTTGGATCTGTTAAGGTTTTTAATGAGGTGCTTACGCATATAACAGTTAATTTGCCCAATTATTTTGAGGCCCGCCTATTGTCTATATCTGATGAATTGGTACAGATCGGTGATTTGTATTACCAGTTGATAGAAAAAACCATATTGCGAAATCAGTTTGAAGCGCAAAAAGAAATATTGCATGGATTGCTTTATTCTTTGTCGTATGAGATTCTTGGTTCTCTGTCTTGTCAGGAGAGGGCGGAGGACCATTCTGTTTCTCGAAAATCTCTGATTGCTCAAAAGTTCATTTATCTGTTGCAACATAACTACAATAAGGAGCATGGTGTGCAATTCTATGCCGACAAGTTATGTATCAGTTCAAAGCATTTGAGCCGAGTGCTGAAAGACCTGAACGGGATGTCGGCAAATGAGGTTATTGATGACTATATTATATTGGAATCCCAAATATTGTTACGCTCCTCACAACTGACTGTTCAGGAGATATCCAATGAACTCAACTTTTGCAACCAGTCTTTTTTTGGCAAATTTTTTAAGCATCATGTAGGAATGTCACCTCTTGAATATCGTCGCAAGTCTCTTTATCTGTAGAATGCTTCTTTACTTTCTTTTTTTAAATTTGTTCCTGATTGCTTTTACTTGTATCTTTATGCCGTTAATATTTTAGTCTATGTCAAATAAAAAGGAAGCGGCCATGTCGTCAATATTGGCTGCCGTATTTCTTACAACGTTCAAGTTTGTGGTAGGTATTCTTACCGCCAGTTTGGGTATTCTGTCGGAGGCGCTGCACTCCCTTCTGGATCTTTTGGCAGCAATCATTACCTATGTGTCGGTCAGTATATCAGACAAGCCGGCAGACAAGGAGCACAACTATGGTCATGGCAAGGTGGAGAATTTATCCGCTTTTCTTGAGTCCATATTGTTGGTCATTACCAGTGGCTGGATTATATATGAGGCAATAAACCGTCTTTTGTTCACGCAGGTGGCTATCAAATTTTCCATTTGGAGTTATGTGGTGGTGATTGCCTCTATGGTGATAGATATTACCCGTTCGCGTATGTTGTTTAAGGCGGCGAAAGCCAGCAATAGCCAGGCTTTAAAGGCGGATGCCATCCATTTTTCCACCGATATTCTCAGCTCGGCAGTCGTATTGTTAGGTTTGTTTTTGGCCAATATGGGATATCACAAGGCTGATGCCATTTCGGCATTGGCGGTGGCTGTCATCATTCTGTTCATCTCCTACCGGCTGGGTAGGCAGGCTATCAATGTATTGCTTGACCATGTGCCCGACGGCATAACAGAAGTGGTGGAGAAAGCGCTGAAAGCCAATCCTGACATAAAGTGTTATCATGACCTTAAAATAAGAGCGGCAGGTGCTGACACCTTTATTCGTGTGAATATCCATTTCAATTCACAAATGGATTTGGTGGAGGTGCATCAGAAATGTGATAAAATAGAGCAGGAGATGTGCCAGCTGATTCCCCGTTGTGAGGTGGTGCTTCATGCCGAGCCGGATGAGCCCGAAGAGTCTGAAGGAATAGAAAAGGCCTGATATTTTGGTATCATAACAGAACGAAAAGATGAATCTGACAAAGCAGGACCAACTGATATTGGAAATGGTTGCTTTTGATAAAGGCATGGCCAAACAAATACAACATTTTATCAAGGTTTATGATTTCGCCCGGCTGTTGGGGCAGATGGAAAGTCTGTCCGCCTGTGAACAGCAGGTATTGGAAACGGCCGCCATCGTTCATGATATTGGAATCAGACCCTCGCTGGACCTTTATGGCGATTCTGTGGGAAAACATCAGGAAGAACTGGGTCCCGCTCCCGCCCGCGATATGTTGCAGCGATTGCAATATACAGAAGAGGTCATAGACCGAGTCTGTTATCTGGTGGCCCACCATCATACTTACTCTCATATAGAAGGTAAAGATTACCAGTTGTTGGTAGAGGCTGATTTTCTTGTCAATCTGTATGAGGATGCGGAACCAGAGGACGTGGTGAATCATGTGGAAAAAAATATATTCAAGTCGGAATCAGGAAAAAAGATACTTCGTCAAATGTTTTTGCAGAAGTAAATGTTGATGAAATATTTAGTTGTTATTCGACTTTTTTCTTACAGGGGCTTCCATTACTGACTTGTATGGATATTATTACAATGGCAGCCGTGAGAAAGCAGATTAATTTATTCTGCTTTCTGTTATGAAATTACCCAAAAATTAGGCAATTTTGTATTATTTTTGAAAACTGAAAGTCTGCGATGGCTTGTTCAGCCCTTGCAGTGGCTTGGATTCAATAATTTTTACTAATATAAAATAAGAAGAACAATGGCTAAAAGTGCATTGGAAATTGAAAGATCAAAGTACCAACCCAAGTTGCCTAAGGCACTGAAGGGTGGTGTGGTCCTGACTGAGGGAAAAGCGACTCAGTCTGTTGCCGACCAGGCAGAAATCAAGAAACTGTTCCCTAACACCTATGGTCTGCCAATCGTCAAATTTGCCTCTTCAGACAAGAAGTTGAAATTTGACAATGGCAACGTTGGTGTTATTCTTTCGGGTGGTCAGGCTCCTGGTGGACATAACGTTATCTGCGGTATCTATGATGCCCTTAAGGCCATGAACCCCAATACCAAACTTTATGGATTTTTGGGTGGCCCAAGCGGTTTGATCGATCACAAGTACATTGAATTGACTCAGAGCATTATTGATGACTACCGTAACACAGGTGGTTTTGATATCATAGGTTCAGGACGTACCAAACTGGAGAAGGAAGACCAGTTTGAAAGCGGATTGGTTATTTGCAAAGAGTTGAACATTAAGGCTATCGTGATAATAGGTGGTGATGATTCAAATACAAATGCCTGTGTTTTGGCTGAATATTATTTTGCCAAGAAGGCTGGCGTGCAGGTAATTGGTTGCCCTAAGACCATAGATGGAGACTTGAAGAACGATATGATAGAGACTTCTTTCGGTTTCGATACTGCTACCAAGGTTTATTCTGAGGTTATAGGCAACATTATGCGTGATGCCAAGTCTGCCAAGAAATATTGGCACTTCATCAAGCTGATGGGCCGTTCAGCATCGCACATCGCATTGGAGTGTGCATTGCAGACTCAGCCAAACATCTGCATAGTATCAGAAGAGGTAGAGCAGAAGAAGATGACATTGGCCCAAATCGTGAATAATATAGCTGATACTGTAGCCGCCCGCGCCGAGAAGGGTGACAACTATGGTGTCGTTCTTATTCCAGAGGGCCTTATCGAGTTCATTCCAGAGATGAATGCCCTTATAGCTGAACTCAACAATCTGTTGGCAGAGAATGGTGACGTGGCTAAGGCTGTCGCTAAACTGTCAGCTGCCAGCAAGAATGTTTATGAGAGTCTGCCAGAGGCCATTGCCAAGCAACTTACACTGGAGCGTGACCCACACGGAAATGTACAGGTATCTCTTATCGAAACGGAGAAATTGCTTATCGAGATGGTTCGTAAGGAATTGGCTAAGCGTAAAGAGGCTGGCAAATATGTTGGAAAATTCTCAGGACTGGGTCACTTCTTCGGTTATGAAGGACGCTGTGCAGCTCCTTCTAATTTCGATGCTGACTACTGCTATTCATTAGGTTACAATGCCGCAAATTTGATAGCCAGTGGAAAAACCGGATATATGTCTCTGATACAGAATACAACAGCCAAGTCTGACTCTTGGGTTGCTGCTGGTGTGCCTATCACCATGATGATGAACATGGAACGCCGTAATGGTGAGATGAAGCCCGTTATCCGTAAGGCCCTGGTTGAACTTGATGGTGCTCCATTCAAGGCACTGGAAAAGAACCGTGCTGAGTGGGCAAAGAATACATGCTTTGTTTACCCTGGTCCTATCCAGTATTTTGGCCCATCTGATGTTTGTGACCTTCCAACCAAGACTTTGGCATTGGAGCAGGCTGCAAAAAAATAACAGAATCATATTTTTATTGACTCTTTGAGGGTCTAATTATAAAATGTCTGACAGTTTTCTTCTGCCAGACATTTTTTTGTTTAAAAAAGTTACGACAGATAGAGATAAAATCAAACAATATTGCTATTTTTGAGTTCATAAAATAATGCTTCTTTGGCAATAATGCTTACAAATTTGTTCCTTGTGGTTTTCTACATTGCAATGTTTTGGGGGTATGCGAGTCGCTTTATTATGAATTTAACAGTGGGGGTGAAATATGATCTGGATTCTGTTCTTATTGTCATTTTTTGGCTCTTGGCTTATTGCGTATATGATTCGTCGTCAGGCAATTGTCCGATATCTGAAGGCGCAGGCGCAGCCATTGGTCAATCGCGTACATATAGTGCCAGAAGGAGGCGGACTATCCATAGTGATAATGTGGTATTTCTGTTGTATGGTGTTGGCCTGCTATCATCCGGAGTTTATGCCGGTTCGGTTACTGTTTGCCATGTTTCCTGGCTTGCTGTTGGTTGGGGCAGCCTTGTATGACGAGCGGATGCACTTCCCTCCATTGCTGAAGTTGCTGTTTCAGGCCATTGCCATAGCTGCGGCTATGTTCATTATGGGCGGCGTCCATTCCTTCTCGATAGGTCAATATGTATGGACCTCTCCATTTATCGTGATTTTAGCCAATGTGTTGACCTTTTTCCTTTTTATGTGGCTTATCAATCTGTTCCCGGCATTCAATGGTATTGACGCCTATTTGGGTTTTGAGGCATCGCAGATTTGTGTGCTTACCATGCTGATACTTCCTATCAACAATCCGCTCTTCTTCCTGTTTGCAGCCATTGGCGGTTTTCTGGTCCTCAACTGGCATCCTTCGAGGGTGCAGATGGGACAGGCTTCAGCCCAATTTCTTGGATTCGTTTTTTCAGTGATGGCTCTGTATTTTGTGAGTTTATATCAGCCCGATATTCCTGAGGCATACAGGACCCGGGTCACCTATTATTCACCATCTTTGCTGCTATACATCATGCTTTGCGGTGTGGCTTTCTTTGATGCCACATATACATTGTTTCGACGCATAGCCAATCATGAAAATTTGTTAGCCCCTACTCAAAATCACCTTTATCAACGATTGCTTCTTTCGGGGTATTCTCATACTTGGGTTTTGATGGTATCAATCATGCTTAATTGTGTGCTGGTGCTGTTTGCCTTTATTGCCTATTATTCCCGCACGGCATGGGTTTCGTTGACGGTATTGGTGTTGATGATGGTTGTGTTCGCCTTTTATGCCTATTGGGTTGAACGCAGGTATCCGTATGTTACAGAAAAGGTAGTATGAAATATTTTAGATCTGGAACTCTCAGCTGAATATGGCAAAAAAATATAAAATAGGATTGGCCCTTAGTGGCGGAGGTATGCGAGGTGTGGCTCATCTTGGAGTCCTCAGAGTGATGGAAGAATTGGGATTACATCCCGACATTATATCAGGGGTGAGTTCTGGCGCTATTGTTGGTTCTCTATATGCGGACGGGCAGTCGATAGACCAAATAAAGGATTTTTTTCTTCACGCTTCTATTTTAAAAGGCGTTACCCTCAATATGCCCAAGCATGGAGGATTGGCTAATACCAAAGGATATAAGAAATATCTGGAAACACATCTTCGGGCCAAGACTTTTGAGGAACTTCGCATTCCGCTGATAGTGAATGCTGCCGAAATCATATATGGACAAAATGAATACTTCTCATCGGGTAATTTAGTGGATGCTGTGGTCGCTTCGGCCAGTGTTCCCATTCTGTTCAACCCCAAGCGGATAGATGGTAAATTGTATGTCGATGGTGGTATATTTTGCAACCTTCCAGCTGAAATATTGCGAGATGATTGCGAACTGGTTATAGGAGTACATGTCAATCCCATTGTTCCGTTGCCCAAAAACACATCTCCAGGTCTGAAAAATGTGGCTGAACGTGTGTTTCATCTGGCTGTCAATGGCAACACCATTCATGAAAAATCCTTTTGTGATTTGGTGATTGACATGACCAAGAATAAATCGGTAGGCATGTTTGAAAATTCAAAAGCTGAAGAAATTTACAAGATGGGTTACGATACGGCTCTCAAGGCTTTTGAGGAATTTGATTTTGAAAAATACGGTTTGCCGAAACTTCTTTAATATTTTCCCCGCATTTATCTCTCAAAATGTGCGGCTCTTAAAAACTTTGTTTAAATTTGCGTAGTGCAATGCTTTAATCGATTCATGTAGTTGCACACCTTATATGTATTAAATTGTATAGATAGAAATGGACATACTTGAGCAAAATGATTCTCAATTGCAGCCAAATGCAGCTGAAAATGTAGAGGCTACTGTTTTGCCTTCGGGCGAACCTGAGAAGGTTTCCGATAAGGACGTAGATGATAATAATCCGGATGAGGAGGCCATTGATAAAATGAAAGACCTCACTAAAGAGGAACTCATAGAGAAAGCCAGAGAAATTGTGGCTTCTGCAGAGAATCCCGATTCTGAGTCTCGTGGCGAAATTGAGGCTGTTAAGCATAATTTCTATCGCATTATCAATCAGGAAAAGGAAGATGCAAAGTCCAAGTTTATTGCCGAGGGCGGGCGGGAATCCGATTTCGACCCCGTAGTGGATACACTGGAACTTGCATTCAAAGATATATTGACGGAGTATAAGAAGAAACGTCAGGCTGAGTTTGAACGGGAGGAGACCGAGAAACAGAACAATCTGGATAAGAAGAAAAATCTTATTCTTGCTTTGGGTCAACTTATTGAGAATACTGATGATTTTGGTAAGAAAGTTCCCGCTTTTCAGAAATTGCAGCAGGAGTGGAAATCCATTGGCATGGTACCAGCTACCGATGTAGCCAAGATTCGCGAGACTTATCAAGGATTGGTTGAGACTTTTTATGATGGACTCAAAATCAATAACGAGATGAGAGATTATGACTTCAAGAAAAATCTTGAAGCCAAAACTAAACTTTGTGAGTCGGCGGAGGCTCTTGACGCAGAGACGGACGTGGTGAATGCCTTTAAAAAACTTCAACTCCTGCATGAGGAATGGGGTGAACTGGGACCGGTAGCCAAGGATTTACGTGAAACTATCTGGAACAGATTTAAGGCAGCTTCTACAGTCATCAATAAGAAGCATGCAGAATTTTTTAATAAACTGCGTGCCGCCGAGACTGACAATTTGGCGAAGAAAACCGAAATATGTGAGAAAATTGAGGCTATAGACTTTTCTAAGTTGGCTTCGTTTAAGGAATGGCAGGATCAGAGCAAGGTCATAATAGATTTGCAAGGTGAGTGGCGGAAAGTCGGTTTTGCGCCGAAGAAATTCAACACCACTATCTATGAACGATTCCGTGCGGCTTGTGACAAGTTTTTCAATGCCAAGGGTGAATACTTCAAATCTGTAAAGGCTAACTTTGCAGATAACCTTGCTAAAAAGGTGGCTTTGTGTGAACAGGCTGAGGCCTTGAAGGATAATACGGATTGGAAGGAGACGACTGAAAAATTGGTGGAGCTGCAAAAGGAGTGGAAGACCATCGGTTCTGTTTCCAAAAAGCAGTCTGACCTTGTCTGGAAGCGTTTTATTTCAGCTTGTGATGCCTTTTTTGATGCCAAGTCAAAGCAGTTTAAGGAGCGAAAAAGCGAAGAGCAGGTTAATCTGGACAAGAAGAAAGAACTGATTGAAAAGATTCAGACGCTTGATACTGCAACCGACACCAAAGCAGCGGCAGATACCCTGCGTGCTCTAATCAAAGAATGGAATGCTGTGGGGCATGTGCCTTTTAAAGAAAAGGATGCTTTGTATAAATCGTATAAAGCAGCTATTGACGAGAAGTTTGATGTGCTGAACATGAAGGAATCTTCCTCCCCACGCAATTCATCCCGTTCTGTTTCCGACTCTAAGTCGGATGGCAGTAAACTAGCCCGACTGAAGGCCAGTATTGCTACTTACGAGAATAATATCGGGTTCTTGGCCTCGTCCAAGTCTTCTTCTGCATTGAAAGATGTAATAGAGAAGAAAATTGCGGAGATGCGTAAGGAAATTGCACAAATTGAAAATAATAGGTCAGCATCAAGTGAAGCGACTGACGAGAAAAACACAAAATAAATATTAGGAATTTCCGTTTTTTATAAAAAGTATAATCTTATAACAAAAAAGTATTAGAGAAAATGAGACCTACAGATGACAACTGGCAGAATTCCGGGAGGAATGAAGCTGGAAATGAAGGTGAAGGACAGTCAGAGAAGAAAAGTTTCAACCCTAACTTCTCAAATGACAACAAAGTAATTCGTGGTAACAACGTAAATGGTGAGCGCCGTCAGCGTCGTCACATTGGTGAAACGCGTTTTGTAAATCCTGATGCCAGAATGTCTGGTCGTCCTTTCCGTTCGGGTAGTGATTACCAGAACAATGGTGACAGCCAGGGCAATAATGGCGGCTACGGCAACAACCGTGGCGGCGGCTATGGTGACAATCGTGGCGGTGGCTACGGCAACAACCGTGGCGGTGGCTATGGCGACAACCGTGGTGGCGGCTACGGCAATAACCGTGGCGGCGGCTATGGTGACAATCGTGGCGGTGGTTACGGCAATAACCGTGGCGGCGGCTATGGCGACAATCGTGGCGGTGGCTACGGCAACAACCGTGGCGGTGGCTATGGTGACAATCGTGGCGGTGGCTACGGCAACAACCGTGGTGGTGGCTACGGCAACAACCGTGGTGGTGGCTATGGTGATAATCGTGGTGGTGGCTACGGCAACAATCGCGGTGGTGGCTATGGTGATAATCGTGGTGGTGGCTACGGCAACAATCGCGGCGGCGGTTACGGCAACAATCGCGGCGGTGGCTACGGCAACAACCGAGGCGGTGGCTACGGCAACAATCGCGGTGGTGGTTTCAATCGTGGAGGTATGCAGCATAATAATGTACCTCAGCGTATGCCACAGCCAGTGGAATATGATATCCAGTATGATCCAGAAGAGGAAGTACGTCTTAATAAGTTCCTTGCCAATGCGGGTGTATGTTCACGTCGTGAGGCTGATTTGCTTATTCAGGCGGGTGCCATTACAGTCAATGGAACGGCCGTTACAGAATTGGGAACCAAGATACATCGTGCCGATAAGGTGATGATTCACGACCAGACTATCAATCCGGACAAACGTGTCTATTTATTGCTGAATAAGCCTAAGGATTGTGTCACCACTACGGATGACCCGAATGCCAAGCTTACAGTAATGGATCTTGTAAAGAATGCTTGTCGTGAGCGCATCTATCCTGTAGGTCGTCTTGACCGTAACACAACGGGAGTATTGCTGCTTACCAATGATGGCGATTTGGCAGCCAAGCTGACTCATCCTAAATTCAATAAGAAAAAGGTATATGAGGTGGTGCTTGACCATGAATTGAGTGAAGAGGACTACAACAAGATAATGGGTGGTATTACCCTTGACGATGGTGACATCAAGCCGGATGAATTGAGTATCTCAGAGGAAGATCCGAAGAAAGTCGGTATTGAGATTCATTCGGGTCGTAACCGTATTGTGCGCCGTATATTTGAATCTTGCGGTTATCGGGTTATCCGTTTGGACCGTACTTATTTTGCAGGTCTTACCAAGAAGAATTTGCGTCGTGGTCAATGGCGTTTCCTCTCTAACGAGGAGGTCAACAAACTGCGTATGGGTTCATTCGAATAATTGGAGGATTCCGATTTTCGTCTCATTAATCATAAAGGGTCGTGCGGTTTCTCTGCACGACCTTTTTTATATATAAATCATGAGATTCATTCTTTCTTTTCTATTGCTTCTTTTCTACCCGTTATGGTTTCTTTCTGCACAATCCAAGTATTTGTCAGACGAGACGACGGCATATATCCAGCGGTATTACAAACTGGCCATCCGTAATATGTATATATATCATATACCAGCCAGTATCACGCTTGCTCAAGGTGTATTGGAGAGTGGTAGCGGACGAAGTCCGTTGGTGAGCCATGCCAACAATCATTTTGGCATTAAATGTAAGGATGGTTACAATGGTCCTACCTATTATCAGGATGATGAGACGAAGCAGGAATGTTTTCGTGTTTATTCGTCAGCTGATGCTTCTTATTACGACCATTCGTTGTTTCTTTGTTCGCGACCGGCTTACACCAATCTGTTTGCTCTGTCCATGTCTGACTATAAGTCGTGGGCTTTAGGACTCAAAAAATCGGGATATGCTACCAATCCTCATTATGCCGATCAGCTGATAGAAATAATAGAAGTGAATAAACTGTATGAGTATGACCGAAATCCGGAGAAATATTTGCCACGTGCGTCTGTTTCCGATAAACCGGTTTTTCCTGATAATTTTCCGCCTCAGTGTGTCAATGGTATGATAAATGGTGTGAAATGTGTATCGGTGCAGAAAGGTACCACCTTTTTCGGTATAGCCAAACAGGCGGGCTTGACGGTGCAGCAAGTCAAAGCGTACAATAACTTTCCCGACAATTATGTGTTGAAAGAAGGAGAAATCGTCTATCTTCAGCCTAAACAGCGGCGATATTTTGCCACAAAATATCATTATGTGCAGTCGGGTGAGACCATGCTCTCCATCTCACAGTTATATGCGATGAATTTGGATGTGTTCAAGGAAATGAATCACGTGACGGGCAACTGGGTTCCCGTAGGTAAAAGGCTTATTTTACACTACTGATTTTCCAGTAATATTTGTTCATGCTCAAGGCTTTACGTAGACCGTGAGGCATTAGATTATAGTGTTTGCCCATGAAGAATCCGCATAGTTTGGCAAGGCTCTGCATTACAAAGAGAAAGATTAGGCTATAGCGTTTTTCCTTTGATAGTCCTTTTATAATATACTTGGCTTGGGCTTTACCCTCGTTCATTGAAGAGAACTGATTGAACATTTGTTCATTTTGTTTCTGTGATACGCCTTGGTCAAAGTATCGTTGAAATATTTTTTTCAAGGAATAGTTGTGAGAGTGTAAAACCATGGCATCGGCAGCATATGCTATGCTGTAGCCCGATGAAATCACCTTATAGGCAAATTGCATATCCTCATTGAAGATATTGTGGGTAGGAAATCCGTTTAATTCCCAAAAAGTGGAACGCCTATACATGGCACAGACATTAGAACAGAAACAGACTTTAATGCCCATTACGGCTTTATCTTTAGCACTTTTGACATATCCAACGGGAGGATAATTGAAGTTGCGTGATAGCCGTTCTATTGGCATTTCGGAGTCAGCCACCTGACGTCCAAAAGCAATCACAACATCCTCTTTGATATTTTTTGAAAGGTTCTCCAATAAATGGTCGTCTGCCGGAATCGCATCTTGCGTGATAAACAATATCAAATCAGCATCAGACATTCTGGCTCCATCGTTGCGAGTGGTGCCATGGTCAAAATCCTCACTCTGTATGTGACGTATTTCTATATTGTCGGCAATTTGATATTGTGCATTGAAATCTTCAGCCGTATGGCCTGCTGTCAGCGTATTGATGATGTATATCTTGTGGGGTGGTATGCTTTGGCGCTGTAAATTGCCCAACAATAGACCCAGTTTTTCGTCGGGGTTGCAGGTCGGTATGATTACATCAATCGTCATGGACTTTCTTTTTGTGTTTCTGTTAATGATATTGTTGCTTACTTCGTCCAAACTTTAGAGATTTCAGCAATGTAGACTTTGTGAAAGTCGTTTTTGGGAAAATTTGCGGGAATAAGACTTTGGTCATAAAAGGCTTTGGGGTCCAGAAACTGGCCATAAATCTTTTTACACTCCAATATCAGGCGAGCTTCTTCAAATGCCATATTCCCTAGTTCTGTGCTCAATGGTGTCAGTCCAGCTTCTTTTATTTTGTCGCAATCCTTTCCCGATTTTGAACCGCAGATGTTAAGAGCCTTTCTATACGTTTCTGGCAATACAGACAAGGTGAAAGTATCATTTTTTTCCAAAAATCCGAATGTGTACCGTTGAGGACGTATGAAAATGATGGCTATGGGTTTATTGAACAATATTCCCATGGCTCCCCAGCTTGCGGTCATTGTATTGTATTTGTCCTTGCTGCCAGCGGTTACCAGCATCCATTGATGACCAATCAGGTCAAATACATTCTCATTCAGTTCAGTCGCTTTTATCTCTCTGTACTTGTTCATTCTATCCTTTTTTAGGGAAAAACAATGCTACAAATTTAGAAAAATACCTCGAACATTACAATTTTATTGCCCAACTTATGTTTGAGTTGGCGACTTTATCCAATTTTTTTATTCTGATTTTTCAATTTTCCATCATCAGACTCATGTAGGCTGCTTCTTTTGGCTTTTTCTCATCATGAATCAGTATGTTTACCAATTGTGTGATGTCTACTTCTTTTATCGGTTTGCAGGGTATTCCCTTTTTTGTCATTTTCCCCTTGCTGATATAGTATTGTCCACAGTTCTCGTCTATTATTGGGTCATAAACATTCATACTCAATTCCATTTCGGGATTGTGGCGGGCGTATATTTTCAACAAGTGTGTCAGATTGATAATCCGTCCCATTCCATAATCCTCCCCCTTGTTTGTGTTATGCTGCCGGACTCTCACTGTTTTTATATGTGAATTTTGTATCAGGTAGTTGACTATGCACAATTCATAGTCCATTGTACAGCTGGGATTTATTATTTCCTCAATACTATAACAGGTATTATCATTGCAGCAATAGGCCAGTGCCACCGATTTAAGTTCTCCATTTTTGAAGGCGGTTATCACTTTCCCGTTGTCGACAAGCAAGTCTGCAATTATTTCCTCATAGTCGCTGTTGGTGTGTTGTATGCCGAATTGGCATTGTTTCATTCCCTTTTTCATAAAAGGAAAGAGCCAGTCTTTCAGTTTTGCCTTTCGTTGTTCTCTGACAACCCCCTCTCGTGTGTTAGGCATATCCTCCTTAGGACATGCCAGTTCTATCTCCTTTATTTTAATGTCGTATGCCTTGAATCCAAATTTATTATCATATTCCACATATTCTTTTTTGAAGAGAGTAGCAAAATTGGTCTTTTGATAATAATCGAATAATTTTCTGTTGGCAGGAATCAGTGTGCATAGGTCGGTGCCATTTATGTACATCTCCTTGATACATTTGCGTAGTAACAGATCCATGCAGCCTTTTTTTCGGTAGTCAGGTTCAGTTCCTGCTCCCGACACATATTTGGTTTTTATGTTTTCACCAAAGTAGGTCATGGAGTAGGGTATCAGCAGCATGGAACTCTCCAGTTTGTTGCTTTTGAGGTTAGCCAAAAACCGCAGGCTATCAATATTTGATTTGTGGTCAAAGTAGAAGTCAATGAAGTCTTGGCTGTCGTCAAAGCAAGTTTTCCAAAGCGTTTTGGCTTCTTGTTCGTACTCACTTTTTTTTCTCATATTTTCAAATCATATTTTTTCAGCAGAATTGCGGGATTGTAGCTCATTTTAGCTTCTCGCAACCCGTCATCGCCCCCGTCATCCTCCCGGTTTATCCATTTCAACTCGGGATGATTGGTCTGCATTTCTTTAGCGAACAGAAAATTTATCATTTCGTAAGAGCCCGAATATTCACTCAGAGCTTTCTCAATGTGTACATATAGCGTGTCATTGATAATTTCTCCTACGGTGAATGCAATTATTTTATTGTCACATTTCAATGCCCCCCCGAAAAAGGGATATTTATCGTAATTGTCCAGCACTAGCAGGGTTCCTTCTTTTTCCGCTTCAAAATAGTTTCCTGTTTTTATAACTTCTTTTTCCCAAGTATCGACCAAAAATTTCCTTATCGATAAAATGTTGGATTGGTCAATATTTTCAAATGAAAAGTCGGAGTGGTCACGGGTAAACCGGTTGACATGATTCCTTTTTTTGTTGAGTTTATGTCCCTCCAATGTGGCCAGTTTGTCGCTTTCGTACAAATAGTCAGCCCATGTGTCACGAGGCACAGCCTTGCTGGTGTCGATGTCCATTTTTCCTAATTCACTTTCGGGTATCAGCGTCAAGTGTAGATGTGGGTCTCCAGCCTCTATACATATTTGTTGCAGACGGGGCAGGCTTTTACTGTATGGAAGTGTGCCGATTGGCAGAAAATAGGCATGTAAGCCTGTCTCTGTGTCAGTGCCTCTCATATACAGCGTATCGTTCTCTGTCAGATATTCGTAGTGAAAATAATTTGCCCACATATATATGCCTCCGATGGTGTAGTCGCAGGTTCTGAATGTCTGTTTATCCAGCATTCTTTTCACCTCGGCAATATTGTCAGTGTTGAAAGGTGTGAAATTCATATTTTGTTATTGTTTGTCGGTAGCTGATTGTATCGGGTTCGTACCTACATGCACTATGCTGTTTTCTGGTAGTGAGTTATATCCAAGCAGATGCAAGTGTACCTGCATGGTAGCTACCACATCCTTTTCGCAGTAAACCGAAATACGTTTGTAATCCTTTTCGTGATAGAACACGTTGGCAACTTCCGAGCCGTCAATGTCGTCTTTTGGGGTGGGAATGCCGAACACTGCGCATAGCAGTTTCAGTTGTGCACTATATCGGGTGGCACCGCATTTCCAAAGTTCCATGGTGTCGACGATGGGCGTTTCCCAAGGCTTTTTGTCAGTAAGTTGCAGTATTTGGGGCAGCTTTATCTGGTAAATCAGCATACGGCGAATCAGGTAGGGAATGTCAAAGTCCTTGGCATTGTGCCCACAAAGTTTCCTGTAGGTCAATTTGTTCTTATCCAATAGATTGGCAAATTGTTGTAGCATCTGTTTCTCATCGGTGCCATAAATGGAACTGACGCAAAAACGAGTTTCATGGGTGTCTTTACTCTCGTAAAAAGCGCCGAATGAGATGCAGACCACCCGTCCAAATTCAGCGTATAGTCCAGCTGTCTGCACTTTGTCTTCTTCGCTCATGTCATCGGGGTAATCCTGTGGAGCATATTTCTTCATTTTTTCCACTTTTTCTTCCCACAAATGTCCGAATGTTTCATCATTCCCATTTACCAATCCCTCCATGGGCGCTGTCTCTATGTCAAGATAAAGAATGTCTTTCTGATAATCCATATTATTTTTCATTTATTTCTCTATTTTGTAAAGATAGCAAACTTTTTTTTGTTACTATATCATCTGTCATTCTCTTTTATTTGTTTGATGTAGAAAGAGAGATGGGAAGAGATTCTTTTATCGATGTGCTTTTTTGTCAGATTTTTGACGGGTTTCTGCCAAGAAGTCATATCGTTTATACTTGGCAAGACTTTTGTATTTAAGGGGTGAGGGTTGTGCCCGCTTTATAAGTCAGATAATAAAAAATAGATATAATATGAGCGAAAAAGAGGAAGATAAGCAGCAGCAAAATGTAGCATCCGAAGTGGAGGATAAGGAACAACAGACAGCAGAAGCCGCGGAAGATCAGACAAAAGCAACAGCTAAAGCCGATCAGGCAACTGTTGACGATAAACCAGCGGAAGAGACTGTTGATGTCCCAGATTCCGATGCTCAGCCAGTTGACAATGCGGCTGCTGACAATGCGGATTCTGCCAAATTGGCAGAGCTTCAGGCCAAAATAGACAAAATGCATAACGATTATCTGCTCCTTTATGCTGATTTCCAGAATTACAAGAAACGGACGCTGAAAGAGAAGAGTGACCTGATAAAATCAGCGGGAGAAAGCATTTTTGTAAATATGCTTCCTCTTATAGATGATGTGGAGCGCGCTTTGCAGTCTATTGACAAGGCCGATGCCATTGATGGCGTGAAAGAGGGTGTGGAGCTTATACATAATAAGTTCACAGCTTTCTTGTCACAAAATGGCGTGAAGCCCATAGAAGCCAAAGACCAGAAATTTGATACGGAGCTGCATGAGGCAATAGCCCAGATGCCAGCACCGACACCCGATAAAAAGGATGTGGTGATTGATTGTACGCAGAAAGGCTATACACTTAATGACAAAGTTATCAGATTTGCCAAGGTTGTGGTGGCCAAGTAGGCTGATCGCCCGTTTTATGCAGGATTAATAAAATTTAAATATTATGGCTTCGAATAATGATTATTACGATATACTGGGCGTAAGTAAAACGGCGACCGATGCAGAGATAAAATCGGCTTACCGCAAGCTTGCCGTCAAATATCATCCCGACCGTCAAGTTGGCAAATCGGATGCTGAAAAAAAAGAGGCAGAGGAGAAATTCAAGGAGGTAGCGGAGGCCTATAGTGTGCTTAGTGATGCACAGAAACGCCAGCGTTATGACCAGTTTGGCAAGGCAGGCGTGGATGGCTCGGCGGGTGGCTTTGGTGGCTTCAGTGGAGCTTCGGCCGAAGATATTTTTTCTCAGGTGTTTGGCGACTTTTTTGGAGGTGGCTCAGGAGGTGGATTTGGTGGCTTCAGTGGATTTGGCGGCTTTGGTGGTGGCAACGCTGGTGGTGGACGTACGGCCAGCCGACAGGGTTCCAGTATCCGTGCCCGTATCAAACTGTCGTTGCAGGAGATTGCCAAGGGTTGTGAAAAGAAGTTGAAAGTGCCACATTATGTGTCCTGTCCCGATTGCAAAGGCACTGGGGCTCAGGACAACAGTTTCAGCACTTGTTCGCAGTGTCATGGATCTGGCTATATAACACGCGTACAACGTACCATTCTTGGTGCCATGCAGACACAGACGGTTTGTCCTGCCTGTGGTGGTGACGGAAAAATCATTACCAAGAAATGTGCCAAGTGTAATGGAGATGGAATAGTAAAGCAGGATGATGTGGTGTCGTTCAATGTGCCAGCAGGTGTGCAGAGCGGAATGCAACTTACGGTCCGTGGAAAGGGTAATGCACCACGACATGGCGGAGAACCTGGCGACTTGCTGGTTGTGATAGAGGAGGAGCCAGATAATGATCTGATACGTGATGAGGATGATATTATTTATAATGCCTTGATTCCGGTTTATACGGCAGTGCTGGGTGGAACTATTGAAATTCCTACCATTGAAGGCAAGGCCAAGATAAAAATAGAGCCAGGAACCCAGCCTAACAAAATACTCCGACTGAAAGGCAAAGGATTACCGAATGTGCAGCACTATGGTACGGGTGACCTGCTTGTGCATATTGGAGTATATATACCAGAGACATTGACCAAGGATGAGAAGAAAATCTTTGAAAAAATGGAAACATCGGATAGTTTCACCCCGACACAAGAGGCAAAAGATGCCTTTAAGGAACATTTTAAATCGATGTGCGAATAAAATCTTAGAACGAATAAAAATAACAGGGGCTGCATCCACGATATGGTGCAGCCCCTGTTGTTTTTGATGTTTGCCTTGATTGGTTATTTGCTCAATTCGTAACCGAATTTTTTCACATAAGCCTTATCTGTGCTGTTGGCCGATACGGTGTATTTATGGCCTGTTTTTGAGCCTGAAATTATGAGCCTTACCACATAATTGTCCCATCTGTTTTCTGTCTTTTCTGGGGTGATATCAGAGTGGTATATCTCTTCTTTCTTGTCGTTGAGTATGCTTATTGCAATGGGTCTGTCAAAATGAAAGTCAAAAGTCATTTTTTCACTGCTTGTCTTTTCTCCGTCCGTATTTTCTTCAATGCGGTGCAGTGCCACTTTTATCTGTTTGTTGATGACGCATTCTTCTATTTTTGCGACCATGTTTTTGTCATCCATCTTGCGTTTGATTTAAGGGTTATTTTTTATCATATTTTTGAATCCAGATGTGAATTTCACATCATATTTGTTGTTTGCATCACTGAAAATGAAGTAGCCTTCCAGTTCGGGATGAGCTTCAATTAGCGACATGGCTTTGTCAATGCCTAGTACCATGCATGCGGTGGCGTAGGCATCAGCCTCCATGCAAGTAGGCGCATATATGGTGGCGCTCAGCAGACTATGGTTGACAGGATGGCCTGTGTGGGGGTCGATGGTGTGAGCAAATTTTTTTCCGTTCTTATAGTAGAATTGTCGGTAATTGCCTGAAGTTGCCAGACCTCCGTGGCTCATCTCTATTATTTGTTGTAATTCGTTCTGTTGCTGTGTACTGTCATCTACGGGCTTAGTGATGCCGATAGTCCAGTTCTTACCTTCCTGGTTATGTCCTTTCACCACACATTCACCTCCTATTTCCACCATGTAATTTTTCACACCATGCTTTTCCAACAAGCGAGCCACGACATCGCTTGAATATCCTTTGGCTATGGCCGAGGCGTCCAGCATGATGGCAGGGTCAGATTTAATCAGATGGTCTCCTTCTATTTTCACTTTTTGATATCCCACATGTTTCATAATCTCTTTCACCTGAGATTCTGTAACGTGGTCTTTCTTGTCAAAACCGAATCCCCAAGCGTTGACCAATGGGGCCACGGTCATGTCGAAGGCACCTCCCGATGCTGCCGATACCTTTTCTCCCTCCTCAAATACGGTGCGAAAGTTGTTGTCAATCTTGACGTTGGAATCGTTTTTATTGATTCGACTGATGATTGATTGTGGCTCGAATGTGGACAGAGACAGATCAAACTGTTTAAATTCGGCTTCGTATTCTGTTTGTAATGATTTTCCATTAGGTGCCTCGTATGTTATATGGTAAGTGGTGCCGTGTACGTGTCCTTCTTCGTGCAGGTAGACACTGGCGGCAATAGCCTTTGCAGACTTGTTTTTGCTCTTCTGGCTGACTCCTATTCCTATCAGGATAAGCAGCAAAACGGCTGCTGTTGCTATGCTTGTTGTCTTTTTCATTCTATGCTTGTTGTCTTTTTACAAAGTTATTATAAAACTCTGGAAAAATCGAATGAAAAACTCAGAATAGTGCAAGTTGGACTGTTCATTAACGAATTATGATGAATATCACAGAAACTTGTACGAAAGGCAAAATATCTTTTATCGCTTCTGTTCCTCAATAAATACATCTATTTCCCCTAAATAACCAATTTCTTTAGGAAGTACAAACATATTGTTGGGATTTAGATATTTTCTGAAATGGTTTTCAATATCGGATATTTCCAGACCTTCAATACTTGTATTAGTATTAAATCCCACAGGTTGTATATGACACAATTTCCATTCAGGCATAGCAAATTCACCTAATGGCTTGGTGTATTTAGCTTTGTCCTTAATCTCCTTTGTCACTATAAAAACCATTGGCAACTCGTTTTGGCTCAATAGATCTTTAATTCGAGATAAGGTAACCTCCGTTCTATTTAATACATTATTATATACCCAAATAGCTGCGGTATTATCTGAAATGATAATTTCTCTCCCACTGGGATGCATAAATGATTGACCTCGCTTGCTTGTTTCTTTGCGAATAATCAATGGCATATCTTTGTCTGCTATCCATTCCTCTATCAGATTATTCCAGTTTTTGAGTATTTCAGCATCTATTTGAGGGTTGTTTGGAGAATTACGCCATAATGTGCCTATTTCCTTGATTTTCATTCGAATTTCTTCTCCTACCAAATCTTTTGTAGGTATGGATTTTTTGGACTGCTTACTACTGCTTGTAACCATATGCTAACTATTCAAATAAATCATACCACAAAGGTACTCGAAATAAACCAAAAGGGCAAAGTTCTGCTGTTTATAATTGTCTTTGTCTGAAATTCCGACTCCATTTTCATACTTACATTGTTTCAATTCGTTTTTTCTGTGTATTTTTGTGCAAAACAGATTTCTAAATGATGCGAATTGATATACTCTCAGGTGTTCCCGAATTGTTGGAGAGTCCGCTCAGTCACTCCATTGTACAGCGAGCTATAGACAAAGGTCTGGTTGAAATATACATTCACAATATCCGTGACTATACGCTCGATAAGCATAAGAAGATAGATGACAAGGCTTTCGGATTCAGTGCCGGCATGGTGATGCAGATAGAGCCAATAGATCGGCTCATATCCAAGTTGAAAAGCGAACGGGACTATGACGAGGTCATTTATACTTCCCCCGATGGAGAACTGTTTGATCAGCCCATGGCCAATTCTATGTCACTGCTGGGTAATATCATTATTCTTTGTGGTCATTATAAAGGTATAGATCAGCGCATCAGGGAGCATTTGATTACCAAAGAAATATCTGTGGGTGATTTCGTGCTGACAGGAGGTGAATTGGCGGCTTGCATCATGGCGGATGCGGTGGTCAGACTTATTCCTGGAGCGATGAGTGATGTGGAATCTGCACTTTCCGATTCTTTTCAGGATAATCTGCTGGCTCCTCCTGTCTATACCCGTCCCGCCGATTATCATGGATGGAAAGTGCCCGATATACTGACATCTGGAAATGAGGCAAAAATAAAAGAGTGGGAATATGAGCAGGCCTTGGAGCGTACCAAACGTCTCCGTCCAGATTTGCTCAGTGGTTCAGGTAAATAATATTGTTTAGCTTATGTTGATAGAGTACATGGAACTTCCGTTTAGCACATTCTTGCAGCATTCTTTAAATATGTTGCCATCAGTTGCCGATGTGTGTGGGGCTGTGTTGGCTGTTCTTGCTATTTTGACTATTGCATTTGTGATAGACCTCGTTTTACAGAAAGTGGTGATGCCAGCCCTTCACCGTTTTGTGGAAAAAACCGAGAACAAGTGGGATGACATTCTTTTTGATGACAAGGTGGTGGTCTACTTTTCCCATCTTTTGCCCATACTGGTAGTGTATTTGCTGCTTCCTTTGGCTTTTCAGCCGGGCACTATTGCTTTGGTTCTATTGAGCAAGCTGGCATTGCTTGTTTTGTTCATTGGTTTCTGTTTTTTTGCCATGTCAGCCTTCCGAGCCAGTAACCGCATACAGGAGCAGATGGAAGATATGGAGGACGAAGAGGAACAGGAAAAACCAAAAATGCACACCTTGAATCTTGTGTTCCAAATAATCCGATTCATGTTTTTTGCATTAATGGGTGCGTTCTTTGTTCATGCTGCTGTGGCAGAGGTGGAATCAGGTTCCACTGCGATTCCTGCTTTCATATTTAATATGATAGGTGGCACATTACAGAACGCGCTATTGGTGGGACATGGCATACTAATGGTGTTTATTATACTGTTGGCTTCTCTGCTTGATTATTTCATTCGACTGGTGTTGATGCCGCTTGTTGCCGATTTCGTGAAATATACAGAAACCAAACTGGACGATATTATTTTTGATGATGGTGTGGTCAAGTATCTATCGCAGTTGTTGCCTGTCACCCTTATTTATTTTCTGTTACCTCTATCGTTTGATTCGGGTTCGGTTTGGCTGGTGTGGATGCAAAAGTTGTGCAAGGTCTGTCTTGTTATTGTGTCGTGCCGTATGTTTATAGCTATGCTCAGCGCAGGCCGAAAGATATTGGAAGAGGTAGAGAAACAAGGTGATTTGTCAGGAATGAAAGGCCGGCCTATGGGAATTGTGTTTCAGTTGTTCCGCCTCCTCATCATTCTTATCGGTATCATCTTGGTTGTAAGTATTGTTTTTGACCGTTCTCCATGGACTCTGTTGACAGGTTTGGGTGCATCGGCAGCCATACTCACTTTGGTGTTCAAGGATACCATTATAGGCTTCGTTTCTGGTCTTCAGCTGTCATCTAACGATATGTTACGGGTTGGTGATTGGGTAACCGTTCCAAGCCAAAAGGCCAATGGAATTGTCAAAGGTGTTACACTCCACACCGTCAAGATTGTCAATTTTGACAAATCGGTATCAACCATTCCTCCCTCGATGTTGGTCAACGGCTCGTTTATCAATTGGAGAAATATGGTTTCCGAGGGGTCCAGACGTATATGCCGGCCGGTATATATAGATTTGTCTTCAGTTCATTTCTGTTCTCCAGATGAACTTGCTGCATTTGACAAGATAGCTTGGTTGCATCCGTTAGTAGAACGAATAGAGAAAAATGGAGGTAAGGATTTTGACGGAGTTCAGCCAACCAATTTAGGCGTGTTGCGTTATTATTTGTTGAAATTCATAGAGCATTATCCGTTGTGTGATTTGTCGGAACGTCACATGGTGCGGCAATTGGAGCCGACGGAGCATGGATTGCCGCTTGAGTTGTTCTTCTTTGTGAAGGAGGTTGACTGGGTATGTTTTGAGAAAATCCAGTCCAGCGTATTTGAGCAAGTGTTTGCCATTATTCCTCAATTTCATTTGCGTGTATTCCAGACTCTGCATGGGGGAGTGGGAGAAGATACAACCCTGTAGTATGGTTTTATTAATGTTTTTTTATTTTATGGCGTTTGCTTTCCAATAATTATAGCGTATTTTTGTGCCAGAAAAAATATATTTACATTAATTATATAATAATATGAAGAGAGTATTACTTCTGATTGCATCATTTATAATGTGTGCATCTGCGGTCAATGCTGACCCAGAGTGGGGATTGACAGCAGGTTTGAATGTTTCTACATGGAATGGCAGCGATTGTGACGCCCGTGCTGGATTCAACATTGGCGTGAAAATGGAGGATGAGGTGTCTGCCCCATTTTTTATAGAGGCAGGCGCGCTTCTTTCAAATAAGGGTTGCAAGTGGGATTATAGTTTGGCTGGTTATGATGTTTTGAAAGAGAACTTTTCTTTATGGTATTTGCACGTTCCTGTTAATTTCGGTTATAAATTTGACTTGAATGAAAATTTGCAAATAGCTCCAAAGGTCGGTATTTACGGTGCTGTGGGGTTATGGGGAGACGATGGAAATGATAATGACCCATTTTATGATGACTTAAAAGTAAAAGAAACAACGATTTCTAATGATCATTTCAGTAATTTTGATTTTGGTTTTAATTTGGGTGTTAATTTCTATGTTCAGAAGCATTTTGAAGTCAGTACCGGTTATGATTTCGGTATGGTGAATGTTTGGGATGGCATTAAGGAAGATGACGTCACTTATTTTAAGTCTGATGATTCAAAGAACCGTAATTGGTATTTGAATTTGGCCTTTCTTTTCTGATAAGATAATAACAGTTAGGTGATTATATAAAGGCGTTCTTATAGGAACGCCTTTTTGTTTTAATTCTGCAATGAATGCAATGTTTACTTTTTTTTGTTTTTCGCTAATTTTATGTTTTTAAACATAAAATTATTTGTGAAGGACAGAAATATAGTATATATTTGTGGTGATATAAACTAATGATGATTTATAATTTCAATAACAAATTTTTAAACAATTAGGAAATGAAGAAACTTTTATTTATTGCAGTTGCAGCTATGTTTGCAATGTGTGCCAATGCACAGAATTTTGGTATTACGGTTGGTCTGAACGAGTCTAGTTTCGCAGATGGTGATTATGATAGCCGTACTGGGTTTAATCTTGGTGTGAAATTGGAAGCAGATGCAGCAGAGGGTTTCTATTATGAAGGTTCTGCATTGTTTTCAAGAAAAGGTTATGAATTCGAGCAGTCTGTATTGTTCACATCAGTGACGGATGACGTGGATTTGTATTATTTGGAAGTTCCTATTAATTTGGGTTATAAGTTTAATGTGAATGATAATTTCCAAATAGCTCCAAAGGCAGGCATTTATTTGGCTGGTGGTTTGTTTGGAAATGATGATAAGATGGATTGTGACCCATTTGCTGATTATAATGATAAGACGGATGGTGTTGTTGATGATAACAATCGTTTTGATGCAGGTCTGGGTATTGGTGCCAATTTCTGGATCGCACGTCATTTTGAGATTAGTACGGGTTATGAGTTCGGTCTTGTCAAGGTAAATAAGGACATTTCCGATGATTCTCAGAATCGTAACTTCTATGCTAATTTTGCATACATCTTTTAATAGATAGAAAACTTATTAAAAGCGCCAAACTTTTATAAAAGTTTGGCGCTTTTTCTGTTTTAGATGTCGACGTCTCAAATACAATTTTCTAATAATTGAAAAATGAAGAGATTTTTATTTATTGCAGTCGTTGCTATGTTTGTAATGTGTGCCAATGCGCAGCGCTTGGGCATTACGGGGGGACTGAATGTTTCCCGTTTGATGAAATCCAATTATGATAGTCGCATTGGGTTTAATGTTGGTGGAAAATGGGAATATGACGTTGTAAGCGGTTTTTATTATGAGGGAGATTTGTTGCTGTCGAGAAAAGGTTTTGTGAACGAAGCAGATAATGACCATACCTTATTGGACCCAGATGAATATGGTGTTTCTACTTTTTCGGATACAAAAGAAAAATATAAGTGTGGTTTGTATTACTTGGAACTTCCAATTTATTGGGGGTATTCGTTTAGTGTAAATGATAATTTTCAAATTACCCCTAAGGGTGGAGGCTATGTGGCAGTCGGATTATTTGGCGACAGTAATGGTATAATCGGTTCTTTTCCAGATTCCTATACGCGTCTTGATGCTGGACTATGTGTAGGAGCCAATACATTGTTTGGTCGTCATTTTGAATTGAGTATAGGTGGGGAGTTTGGTCTGATTGAAACTTGTGAATATGCTAACTCTCAGAACTGTAACGTCTATGCCAATTTTGCATACATCTTTTAATAGATAAAATATAAAAAACGTCAGCCTTTTATAAGTTTGGCGCTTTTTTTGTTGTTACCTCGTTAGGAGATACAAAACTTTTAGAGCTCATAATATGTTTTTTGCCCTTTTATGTTAATTTTGCCGATGATTATATTTATTAAAAAGTTATGATAAAAAGATTATTACTTTGTTTAATGGCCTCATGTTCCTTCATCTTTGTAGCCAATGCCCAATTTGGAGTGACAGCCGGTTTTAATTCCTCCTCTATAGTCAATGATAATTATGATGGGCTTTCCGGTTTTAATGTCGGTATCAAAGGAGAAGGTGTGATTGGAGACAGCAGTGTTTTTGTGGAGGGCTCGTTGCTGTTATCCAACAAGGGGTATAGCTGGACTCCCACTTTCAGTGCGGCTGGCCGTACCATAAAATGCGATAAACAGAGTGTTCGCCTCTATTATATGCACATTCCTGTTTATCTTGGTTATAAATTTCATATTACCAATGGATTTGACTTGGCTCCTAAGGCGGGCGTTTATTTGGCTTATGGACTTTGGGGAGACGATGGGGACAACGACCCTTTCTGTCAGTATCATGAGACTTTTCAATGGAAAAATTTTGAACGGTTTGATATGGGCGTAAATGTGGGTGTGAACGTGAATGTGATGCGTCATTACCAAGTGAGTGTAGGATATGAATGGGGACAGATTGGTTTGTCGGAAGAGGTGGCCAATGATCGTCTCCGTAATTTCTATGCTAATTTGGCTTATCTATTTTAAATATAAAAACAGATTCCTATGAAAAAGGTCTTTGTATTGTTGCTGATTCTTTTTACAGCTTGTTCTGCTCAAGCCCAAGACTACCTGTTTGGTGTTTTTGGTGGTATCAATTCCCTATATGATGGAGATCGGACTACAGACGGACATTTGGGATTTAACACAGGCCTCAAGTGTGAGGCTGAATTTTCCAAAGGCTGGATATTGGAGTTTGACACCTATCTGGAACGCAAGAGTTTCAAGGAACAATATGAAGATTGGCATAACACGTGTTTCTGGTCCAATAAACTTGGTGTCGGACACAAGTCGGTAATTGATGACCATTTTGCAATAGCTCCAGTGGCTTGTTTCTATTATTCCTCGCGTTGGGACGTCACCTTGTCCGATTGGCTTGACATAGATGTATCAAATCATAATTCAGAATTTGCCAATCAAGATATAGGTATGAATATGGGAGTCAATCTCTATATAGAAAAGAATTTTGAATTTTCGGTTGGGTATAACTGGAGTTGGGTGCGTATGTGCCCAACATTATCAGGAAGTCAAGACAATCATTTCTATGCTACTTTTGGCCTCGTAATTGGAGGCTCGTATGATTCTCCAAAATCCAAATGATATTTTTCTCTGATTGACGCATTATATTATGGCAACATTCAAACAACAGATTTTTTTGGCGGCAACGCCTGATTTCTTTCCATCCGTAGGTTTTAAAATGGCTTGTGAACTGGCTTCAGCCTATCGCAAGGATGTTTGCTTTTTGGGTGTGCCGTTCAAAAAAGGCCAGGATTTGAGTTCTTACGATTCGGTCTTTGCCCAGTGGGTGAATCAGAACAGCGAGGCATGCCCCGATGTCCAGATCAATTATCGTGTGATGTCGCCACTTGATGATTTCACGGACATTATTGAGCAAAGTGAGGCTTCAATGCTCATATTTCAGCTAAATGATAAGGCGTGGCCATTTTCGCATCCTCAAAAACTATTGGATGTTTGTCGCAGTTTGCGTGTTCCCTATTTTTTTGTCAGAGAAGGACAAAACATTTCTTTCGACCGTATTTTGGTCCCTGTCGGTTTTTTGATGGAAGAACGGGAGAAAGGGCCCTTCAGTAGCAGTCTGGGACGTTATTTCAATTCGGAGATAATGCTGATGCCTGCTAAGGATTATGGCAGCCGTGCGCGTCAAACCGCTGATGCTATCCGTACTTTGCTGGAGAAGTCAGATGTCAAATTTCAGGAAATGGAAGCCCATAAGGATAGTTTCCATGTGGAAATTGAGGCTGCCGATGTTGCGGCCAGTTATAATGTGTCCCTGCTTATGATTTCTGCTTCACGAGATTATGGGCTGGACGACATTTTGTTTGGACCAAAGGAACTAAAAGTGATTAAGAGAAGCACGGTTCCTGTTATGGTCATAAATCCGCGAGGCGATTTATATGCTTTGTGTGGTTGATTTTAGGTTTATCATTCACTTAATTCTGTTTTATGTTCGAGTCTTTTATTGCAAAATCGCTGAATATTGGAGAAAAACAAGTATCTAATACGTTGAAATTGTTATCAGAGGGTTCTACTATACCTTTTATAAGTCGTTACCGCAAAGAGATGACTGGTTCGCTTGATGAGGTGCAAATACAAAATATAGAAGAACAGTATGACAAACTTTCCACTTTGCAAAAGCGAAAGGAATTTATATTATCTTCTATCGGGGAAGAAGGCAAATTGACGCCAGATCTCCAAAAGAAAATAGAGAATTCATGGTCGGCAACAGAGTTGGAAGATTTGTATTTGCCCTATAAACCCAAACGTAAAACACGGGCTGAAGTGGCTCGGCAGAAAGGTTTGGAACCTTTGGCTAAACGACTGATGATGCAGATAGATGGAAAATTGTCATCGGTAGTATCAGCTTATGTAAAAGGAGAGGTGAAGTCGGCCGAAGATGCCATAAAAGGAGCCCAGGATATCATAGCCGAATGGGTGAGTGAACAGGAAGGTGCGCGTGATAAGGTAAGACGGGTCTTTTCTCGGGAGGCGGTTATTGTCAGTCGTGTAGTCAAGGGGAAAGAAAAAGCGCCCGATTCGGCAAAATTCAGTGATTATTTTGATTTTAGCGAACCATTGCGCAAGTGTTCTTCTCATCGTCTGTTGGCTATGCGCAGGGGGGAAGCGGAAGGTATATTGCGGGTATCTATAGCCCCGGAAGATGACAAAAATATTGAGGAGGGATTGTCCCGAATTTTTGTCAAAGGCCAGTCTGAGTCTTCCAAATTGGTGGAAGAAGCTGTACTCGATGGTTATAAACGACTGATAAAACCTGCCATTGAGACAGAGTTTGCCGGCAGTAGCAAACAATTGGCCGACGAGGAGGCTATCCGCGTGTTTGCTGAGAACCTGAAGCAACTGTTATTGGCTCCTCCATTGGGGCAGAAGCGTGTAATGGCTATAGATCCCGGATTCCGTACCGGATGTAAGGTGGTCTGTCTTGACGCTCAAGGAACTTTACTTCATTTTGAAGCAATTTTTCCTCATGCTCCTCAGTGTAAGGCTACCGAAGCCGCGTCAACCCTTTCCCGTCTGGTGGACAAATTCCAGATTGAGGCCATATCTATAGGAAACGGAACTGCGGGACGGGAGACGGAACAATTGGTACAATCCATTTCTTTTTCTCATCCAGTGCAGATATTTGTAGTGAGTGAAAATGGAGCGTCTGTCTATTCGGCTTCTGCTATTGCCCGTGAGGAATTTCCGAAGGAGGATGTGACAGTGAGAGGCGCTGTATCAATAGGCCGACGTCTGATGGATCCTTTGGCTGAATTGGTTAAGATAGATCCCAAATCGATTGGGGTGGGGCAGTATCAGCATGATGTGGACCAGACCAAACTAAAAAAATCGCTGGACCAGACCGTTATCAACAGCGTAAATATGGTAGGGGTCAATCTGAATACAGCCAGCAAGCATTTGCTTACCTATGTATCGGGATTGGGTCCGCAACTGGCGCAGAATATAGTTGATTATCGGGCAGAAAATGGTCCGTTCAAATCCAGAAAGGAACTGAAAAGAGTATCCCGTCTTGGAGAGAAAGCCTATGAGCAGTGTGCCGGATTCCTTCGCATTCCTGATGCCGCCAATCCTTTGGATAATTCGGCGGTGCATCCTGAAAGATATGCTGTGGTGGAGTCAATGGCAGCTCATCTTCATTGTTCGGTGGATGACCTTATTGCCCAAAAACAACTGAGAGACAGCATAGATTTGGCTAAATATGTCACGGATTCGGTTGGCATGCCTACCCTCAAGGATATAAAGGCAGAACTGGAAAAACCAGGGCGTGACCCACGGCAGCATATTGAGACTTTCTCCTTTGACCCTACGGTGCACACAATTGACGATTTGCACGAGGGACAATTGTTGCCTGGCATTGTTACCAATATTACCAATTTTGGGGCCTTCGTCGATGTGGGAGTTCATCAGGACGGATTGGTCCATGTTTCGCAAATGTCCGATCATTATGTGACTAATCCCTTGGAAGTATTGTCTTTACATCAACATGTGGAAGTGAAAGTGCTGAATGTGGATCATGAACGCAGCAGAATACAATTGACGATGAAAGACCTTCAGAAAAAATAAAAAGAAAAATTTCCAGACTTTTGTATGGGAGTTTTTTGTGTTTAAAAATCCCAGGTAAATGTCATTTTCTCTTTCCTGTTTTCTCTTTTGATATTAATTTGCTAAATTTGCGTTTCGTATAGGCATTAAGCCTTAAAGGCAATGCCATCTAAAACAAGCAAACAGAGATGTTACAAGAACGTATCAAGCAACTTTTGGATGAGGTCGAGAAAATATCCGCTGAGAATAGTGAGCAGATAGAGGCCTTGCGTATCAAATATTTAAGCAAAAAGGGTGAGATAACATCCCTTTTCAACGATTTTCGAGAGGTACCGGCAGAGCAGAAAAAAGAGTTGGGTCTGAAACTGAATGAACTGAAGACCAAAGCGCAGGATAAAATCAATGCGTTGAAGGATTCGTTCACCAGCAAGACGGACACCAGCTCCGATATGGATTTGACGCGTACACCCGATCCGATAGCGCTTGGAACCCGTCATCCAATATCATTAGTGCGCAATGAGATTGTAGATATTTTCTCTCGTTTGGGCTTCACTTTGGCCGAAGGTCCAGAGGTGGAAGATGATTGGCACGTTTTTTCATCACTCAATTTTCCACCAGAGCATCCAGCCCGCGATATGCAGGATACATTTTTTGTCACTCGTGACCCTGATGTATTGCTGCGCACACATACCTCTTGTGTGCAGACCCGCGTCATGACCAGTCAAAAGCCTCCAATACGAGTTTTATGTCCAGGCAGGGTTTATCGTAACGAGGCCATTTCGGCCCGAGCCCATTGCTTTTTCCATCAGGTGGAGGGCTTGTATATAGACAAGAATATATCGTTTGCCGATTTAAAGCAGGCCCTTTTGTATTTTGCCAAGGAAATGTTTGGAGAGGAAACTAAAATTCGCCTCCGTCCTTCGTATTTTCCATTTACAGAACCTTCTGCCGAAATGGATATTTCTTGTGACCTGTGTGGTGGCAAAGGTTGCTCATTTTGTAAGGGTTCTGGCTGGGTGGAAATTTTGGGTTGCGGCATGGTTGACCCTAATGTGCTTGAAAATTGCGGTATTGATAGCAAGGTCTATTCGGGATATGCCTTCGGTATGGGAATTGAGCGCATCACTAACCTTAAATATAAGGTGAAGGATTTGCGAATGTTCTCGGAAAACGACCAGCGTTTCCTTGACGAGTTTAAGGCTGCTCATTGATCATAATTTCCCCCTTATATCGTATTTATGGGTATCATATCATCTAAAACAGAAACTCCAGTCACTGGAGCTGATTATTGTACATTGTCTGTTGGCACTTCTGTCCAGGGCGAAATCAATACGGATTCAAATATCCGAATCGATGGTACTGTGAATGGTCCTGTTACCAGCAAGGGACGGGTCGTTATTGGCGAGAAAGGTAACATTGTAGGCAATCTGACTTGCGCCGCTGCTGATGTCTCCGGTTCGGTGACGGGCAATGTATCAGTCAAAGGAGAACTGCTTGTCCGCAAGTCCGCGTCTCTTTCGGGTGATTTGCATTGCCTTTCCATTACGATAGAGATGGGAGCTTCGTTCAATGGAAATTGCACCATGAATCGTACTGAGACTGTTGGTGCAAAATGATTTTGCATCGTCAAAAGTTCTTTTATAAGTATAAGTCCGTGAAAATTTGCGGACTTTTTTGTTTGTTATTGTTGAGGCGGAGTTCTGTTGCCGAATCAATCAGTTACAGTTTTTTATCTTCCTCTTTATTGTTTTAATATCAACGCATTTGACATAATTAAAGAAAATAAAAAATATGAATCGAAATTGGACCGAGATAAAAAAATATCAGGATATAAGGTTTGAGTTTTTTGAGGGGATTGCCAAAATAACCATTTGCAGAGAGGAGGTGCGTAATGCCTTTCGTCCGCAGACTAACTTTGAGATGTTGGATGCTATCCAGATTTGTAGAGAGCGGCCAGAAATTGGCGTGGTCGTCTTCACAGGAGAGGGCGACAAAGCTTTCTGTTCGGGGGGTGACCAGCACTACAAAAGCAGAGGTGGATATGTGGGGGCGGATGGCGTTCCTAGGCTCAACGTGCTGGATTTGTACAAGGCCATACGTTCCTTGCCCAAGCCAGTCATAGCTATGGTCAATGGTTTTGCCATAGGTGGTGGCCATGTATTGCATCTGGTATGTGATTTGACCATAGCTTCAGAAAATGCCATTTTCGGCCAGACTGGTCCGAAAGTAGGGAGTTTTGATGCTGGTTTCGGAGCCTCCTATCTGGCCAGATGCGTGGGACAAAAGAAGGCTAGGGAAATCTGGTTCCTTTGTCGTCAATATGATGCCCATGAGGCCGAACGGATGGGACTTGTCAATAAGGTAGTGCCATTGGACCAACTGGAAGATGAGACAGTGGAGTGGTGCAAGATCATTTTGCAGCGTAGCCCTATGGCTTTGCGTATGATTAAGCGCGGACTTAATGCTGAACTGGATGGACAAGAAGGTATCATGGAATTTGCTGGAGATGCCACCCTCATGTATTATATGATGGACGAGAGCCAAGAAGGCAAAGAGGCCTTTCTGGAAAAACGGAAACCCGATTTCAGCAAGTTCCCTAAGTTTCCGTAATTTTATTTTTTTTATTCGATATCTTATGTTAAGAGCTTCATATACACGCTATTTTTTGGACTTTAAAGAGCCCAGTGGTACCTCTCGTGGAATATTGACACGGAAAGAAACTTTTTTTATTCATATTTTCGATGAAGATCACCCGGACCGTGTCGGTATAGGGGAGTGTGCTTTGTTTCGTGGACTTAGTGCCGAGGATAAGCCAGACTATGAAAAAGTGCTGGCCGATGCGTGCTGGAATTTTGATGGATATGAGCCTGACTTTCAGGAACGTTTTCGTTCTTACCCATCTATTGTGATGGGCATAGAAACAGCATTGGCCGACCTCCTGAATGGAGGGAAACAACAACCTTTCAAGTCGGATTTTACCGACGGAAAAGGAGAAATCCAAATTAATGGATTGGTATGGATGGGGAGCAAGGATGAAATGGCGCAAAGAATAGAAAACAAGTTGCGTAATGGATTTACATGCATAAAACTGAAAATAGGAGCCATCAATTTTGAAGATGAGCTGATGTTGTTGAAGTCAATACGCCAAAGATTTTCGGCGCGTGATGTTACCCTGAGGGTTGATGCCAATGGAGGCTTCTCCGATGAAGAGGCTTTGCCAAAACTGGAACAACTTTCCAAACTGGATATCCATTCCATTGAACAACCCATAAAGGCTGGACAATGGGAACAAATGGCCTATCTGTGTGCCAATACCCCTGTCCCTATCGCCCTTGATGAGGATTTGATTGGCGTTTTTGCAAAGGAGGACAAAAAGAATCTGATAGAGCGTATTCATCCCCAGTTCTTGGTCTTGAAGCCGAGCCTTCATGGCGGATTCTTTGGCGCGCAGGAATGGATAGACCTGGCTGAATCCAACCATCTGGGCTGGTGGATTACATCAGCGTTAGAGTCTAATGTTGGCTTGAATGCTTTGGCGCAGTGGACTTATCTGAAAAATAATCCATTGCCTCAAGGTCTTGGAACAGGAGACTTGTTTACCAATAATATGCCGTCACAGTTGCTGCTGTCAGGCGACCATCTCAGATATTGCCGACAGGCAAATAAATGGACCTACGATGATTGAACTATAAATTCATAGTTCCTGCATTTGTCATTTCCCTTTTTATTCCTATATTTGAGAAGAAAAATACAGTGCTTTTTATCTTGTCTGACGATATTGATAGAGACACACCAAAAAAGAACAACTATGTATAATAAAAATTTTGTGTGGTTCATGGCGGCAGTAGCCGCTACTGGCGGTTTATTGTTTGGTTTTGACACCGGTGTCATTTCTGGCGCTATACCATTCATGAAACTGGATTTCAAATTGGATGATTCGCAGGTAGAGAACATAACCACGCTGGGATTGATAGGTGCAGTGGTGGGGGCTTTGGTCAGTGGCTGGGTAAGCGATAAGGCAGGACGTAAAAACGTGATATTGGTGTCGGCTATCGTGTTTTTGACGGGAGCACTGTGGTGCGGTTTTGCAACCAGTATAGCCAGTTTGTTGGCTGCCCGTTTCTATTTAGGACTTGCTATCGGCATCGCCTCATTTGCCACACCTTTGTATATAGCCGAAATCTCACCTGCAAAAATCAGGGGTACGCTTGTTTCCATGTTTCAGCTACTGATTACTGTAGGATTGCTTGCTGCCTTTCTGAGCGATAGCTTTTTCGCAGACAACAAGAATGTGTCTAGCTGGCGTCCTATGTTCTATGTCGGTGTCGTTCCTGCCTTGATTCTTTTGATAGGTATGTTCTTTCTGCCAGAGTCTCCCCGATGGTTGCTTAGCAGGGGTAGGGAGGCGGAATCTCGTCATATAATGGAAAAGACAGAAGATCCATCAGTGCTGGAGTCTGAAATGGCCCGATTGAAAAAAGATATACTGGAAGCAAGCCAACAGATGTCGTTTGGTGAAACATTCAGGCAAAAATGGATGGTCTATCCACTTATGCTGGCTATCTGCATCATGCTGTTTCAGCAGGCAGTAGGTATCAACACTATTATTTATTATGGACCCAGCATTTTCCTGAAAGCTGGATTTGAGGGCAACGAGGCTGCCATTATGGCATCGGTATCAGTCGGAGTCATAAATGTGATATTTACTATTTTATCACTGTTTGTTATTGATAAATTAGGGCGTCGCAAGCTTTACTTCTTGGGAATGGGCGGTATTTTTGTCTCTCTTTTGTTGATAGCAGGTTGCTTTGCCTTTCTGCCACATCTTGGCGATTTTGGCCGTTATGCTATTGTCGGGGCCATGTTGTTATACATCGCTTTTTTTGCAGTCAGTATGGGCCCATTGGCATGGGTCCTGATTACTGAAGTGTTTCCTATGAAGGTGCGTGGCGTGGGGTCCTCCATAGGTTCTTTGTCCAACTGGTTGTTCAATTCCATTGTGGTTTGGACCTTCTTCAAGGTGATAAAAGGTTTTACCAGCCTGCTTGGAAGTGACGATATGGGTACAGCTGGAGCCTTCTGTTCATTTGCGCTCGTTGCCGCTATTGGTCTTGTATGGGGTATTAAGTTTTTACCAGAGACCAAGGGTATGAGCCTTGAGGATATAGAAAAGCACTGGAAAAACGGAGGAAAACCCGCAGATTTAGGGAAGCAGTCTGCAAAAATATAGTTTGCTGTTTTTTTTATTTTAGGCAAATAAAAATTTGTTTTTTTTATTAAAAAAGCACAAATTTGTAAAATACTTTTTGGGTTCGCTCTCAACCTATGTTTCCCTTGATTGCATTGTCGGGATAGGAGCGGACAAAACACAAAAAAGATAATAGAAATGAGAAAGAGAAATGGCTTATTCGCTTTGATTCTGTGTTTGTGCCTCCCTATTCAGGCCCGAATCCTGAGAGTGAACAATACTCCCAATATTGAGGCTGGTTACACATCTATAGAGAATGCGCTGATAGACGCAGCAGCAGGAGATACCATATATCTGGAACCTTCGTCGCAGGCTTATGGCACGCGGGATGCCTTTGACTATCATGACCTCCATATCAATAAACCTGTAACCATTGTTGGTCCTGGCTACTTTTTGGCAGACAACAAGGTGACCGAATTTGCATCAGGTGAATCTTTTATCGGTGGAGTGATACATGTGTCAGCACCCAATACATCCATTTCTGGCATTATTATGGCTCAGGTTCGTATAGAGGCCAATGACATAACATTGGACCGTTGCCAAATTCTGGCAGGGTCGGGCAATGCCATCAAGGTGCGTGACAGTGTGAACGGGGCTGTTATTGAACGGTGTTTTATAGTGGGAGACATTGTTGGACAAAATTATCCACATAATGTGATGGTGAATAATAACATCATTTGTGGTGATGTGGAAACTTTTGAGCGTAGCCGTATTGAACACAACACATTTGGAAGATATAATCATTTTGGGTCGGTTCGTGATTTGCGTTTTTGTACCGTAGTGGAAAATATAATGGAGAATCAGTCGAAAGGTAAAAACTTGAGTACGACTGCATTTGTCAATAATTTTGTTGGAGACTTCTCTCCATTCATGCAACAGGCTGATTTTACGCATGATGCCAATTATCGCATAAAACTGGGGGCCCCTCTGTCCACGCAAAGCTCCGATGGCGGTCCTATTGGGGCATTTGGCGGGGCTATGCCTTATGTGGTATCCGGTCTTCCTGACTTTCCTGTCATATCCAATATAACGGGTCCTACTTCGGTAAATTCATATCAGGGACTTCCTGTTACAGTAACCTATAAATTAGACAGATAATGAAAAGACTTTTATATACATTGGTAGCTTGTGCGTCAGTTTTATCTGCCAGTGCACAGAATTATCCTATCACGACTGAGTATTTTTTTGATCATGACCCTGGTTTCGGTCATGGTTATGTGGCAGGAACTACAGAAAATGGCACACAGGATTTCAAGGCTGACTTGTCTAAACTAAAGCAAGGTTTCCACACTTTGAATGTTCGAGGCAACAATGTTTATGGATGGTCGCATACCATTACTTTTCAGTTTGTCCTTTTTGAGAAATCGAATAATATTGTAGGTACCGAATATTTCTTTGATCAGGACCCAGGTAAAGGAAAAGGTGTTTTCTCTGCGGTGACAGGGCGTGATACAGCCCAGAGCATAAAACAGAATGCAGCCAAACTTAATGTGGTGGTTGCAGGCATTGACCCTGGTTATCATATACTGAATGTCCGGGCAATGAATGCAGATAAAACGTGGTCGGACCCTATCTCATCACCTTTTGTTTATCTCAAATCGCCAGAAGCGGCAAAACGGGCAGAATATTTTTTTGACCATGACCCAGGCGAGGGAAATGGAAATGTGATAAAGATAGATGGCAATACAGTGGCTTTCCCGCTGGAAACTTCCGACTTGAATGATGGCAACCATATTTTGTATATCCGTACGCAAGACGATTTCGGGAATTGGAATATGGAGGAAATCAGTCCGTTTACTCTTAAAAAGGTTCAGGACAATGCCAAGGCTGATTGGAGCATTCCTGCTTACGTTTCTCCCAATCCAGCCCAGTACAGTTTCTCTATTCAGTTTGGCAAGCATTTCTCTGCAAATGATTCAGTCACAGTGGTTGTCAGCTCTCAATCGGGCAAGGAACTATCGCATGCAGTGTATGCGGTGGTCAACAATATGATTACTATCAGCACTGCGCCTTATTCCACAGGCTCTTATTTGGTGACAATATCAAAAGATTGGTTGTCTACTTCAAAACGGTTGATAATCAAAAAGAAACAAGACTGAAATTATAGATATTAATAACTACATGAAGTCGTCAGCGCGGGATTGATGCACCCGGGTACATACGACGCTTAAAAACGTAAATGACAGAAAAAATATTCCTTTTAGAACATGCTGATCCTGTGATTTTTTATGGGACAAATGAGGAAAATTTGCATCTTATCAAGAATCTTTTTCCAAAAATTAAAATAGTGGCCAGGGGAAATGCCATCAAGGCCATGGGAGAGGAAACTGATATCTCCGTTTTTGGAGAGGTTCTTAATAGTTTGGAGTCCTTTTGTACCAAATATAATTCGCTGACCGAGGAGGTTATAGTGGACTATATCAAGGGAAAAACACCAGCGGGGACCAGTGAGGTCGATGATTTGATTATATATGGGGTCAGCGGCAAACCCATAATAGCCCGTACCCATTCGCAGCGTGATTTGGTGAAAGCTTATGACAAGCATGACTTGATGTTTGCCATTGGGCCTGCAGGTAGTGGCAAAACCTATACGGCGATAGCTCTGGCTGTCAAGGCATTGAAGAATAAAGAAGTGCGCCGCATCATTCTCAGTCGTCCTGCAGTGGAGGCTGGTGAGAAATTGGGTTTCTTGCCAGGAGATATGAAGGAGAAGATAGACCCCTATTTGCAGCCGTTGTATGATGCACTGGAGGATATGATTCCGGTGATGAAGTTGAAAGAATATCTTGAGGATAACATCATTCAGATAGCACCGCTTGCGTTTATGCGCGGGCGCACGCTGGGAGATGCTTTTATCATTCTTGATGAAGCGCAAAATACAACAACCAACCAGATAAAAATGTTTCTCACCCGTATGGGCATGAACAGCAAGATGGTGGTGACGGGTGATATGTCGCAAATAGATCTTCCTCCAACGCAGCGGTCTGGACTGGTGGATGCGCTTGGCGTTTTGCATGGCGTGAAGGGTATCGCCAAAATAGAGTTTGATGTCAAGGATATTGTCCGTCACAAATTGGTGCAGCGCATCGTTGAGGCCTATGACAAGGCTGATGTTGTGGCCAAGGAGGAGCGGCAAAGACGTTTGGCCGAAAAGAAAGATGCAGTCATTAAGTAATGAAGGTCAAAGAGTGTTTTCTGAATTTTTTTGAATTATTCGTATATATACAATGGACGCTTTAACAAAAACAGATTTTCATTTCCCTAATCAAAAGGGAGTGTTCCACGGCAAAGTCCGCGACGTGTATAACATCAACGATGAGCTGATAGTGATGGTCGCAACCGACCGTATCTCAGCCTTTGATGTCATCCTGCCTAAAGGAATTCCATTCAAGGGCCAGGTGCTCAATCAGATAGCAGCAACATTTCTTGATGCCACTTCTGATATTGTTCCTAACTGGAAATTGGCCACTCCCGATCCTATGGTTACCGTAGGGTTGAAGTGTGAGGGATTCCCTGTCGAAATGATTATCCGTGGATATCTTACGGGGTCAGCTTGGCGTGAGTATAAGGCTGGTTGTCGTGAACTGTGTGGCGTCAAGTTGCCTGAAGGAATGAAGGAGAATCAGAAATTCCCAGAGCCTATAGTGACTCCTACTACCAAAGCTGCTACCGGACATGATGAGAATATATCAAAAGAGGAAATTATCAAGCAGGGTATTGTCGGAAAAGCTGATTATGAACAGATTGAAAATTATACCCGTCAGTTGTTTAAGCGTGGCTCAGAAATGGCCGCGCAAAAGGGACTGATACTGGTTGATACCAAATATGAATTTGGAAAGAAAGATGGCAAGGTGTATCTGATTGATGAGATACATACCCCTGATTCCAGCCGTTATTTCTATGCTGAAGGATATCAGCAGAAGTTTGAAAAGGGTGAGGAGCAGAAGCAACTTTCTAAGGAATTTGTCCGTCAGTGGCTGATTGAACACAACTTTATGGGAAAAGATGGTCAGAAAGTGCCAGAAATGACTACCGAGTATGTCAACAGTGTGTCTGACCGCTACATTGAGTTGTATGAGCATATAGTAGGCTCAAAGTTCCAAAAGGCTACCGAGGCAAATATTGCTGAGCGTATAGAGAAAAATGTACTTAATTACTTGAATAGCACAAAGTAATATATATTTGTTTTTTATGTAAGAAGAACGGATGTGGCGTTGCCATGTCCGTTTTTTGTTTTTCTGTTTTGTCGCAAGGCTTTCACTTCTCTTTTACATCTTTCTTTCTCCCGTGCTTTTTTGTATCTTTGCAGATGATTAGCTGCACTCGGCATAACAATCAACCAGGTTTGATGTTCTGCACTCGTTTGCGGCATCTTTGCAGAAGATAAGCAATTTCAAGATATAAGCGATGATTTCAGTCAGTCAACTTTCCGTTTCTTTTGGAGGCACCTCTTTGTTTGAGGATGTAGCATTTGTGGTGAGCGAACACGATAAAATAGCATTGGTGGGCAAAAATGGTGCCGGAAAATCCACGATGCTGAAAATCTTTGCTGGTTTGCAACAACCCACTACGGGGACCGTTTCCACTCCAAAAGATTTCAAGATTGGCTACCTGCCTCAGACCATGTTGCACAAAGATGGCAAAACGGTGATGGAGGATGCCCAGGAAGCATTTGCCGAACTGTTTCAACTTCAAAGTAAAATTGCAAAAATGGGTGAGGATTTGGCTATCCGAACAGATTATGAATCAGATTCTTATAAAAAATTGATAGATGATTTGACTCATGCCAATGAACGGTTGGATATGATGGGAATCAACACCTATCAGGGAGAAATAGAGAAAACCCTTCTAGGTTTGGGATTTGAGAGGTCTGATTTTGACCGACAGTCAAGCGAGTTTAGTGGCGGTTGGCGTATGCGAATTGAATTGGCCAAGATTCTGCTTAGACATCCCGATATGTTGTTGCTTGATGAGCCGACCAACCATCTTGATATAGAGTCCATCCAATGGCTGGAGAATTTTCTGAAATCCAATGGCTCGACCGTATTGTTGGTCAGTCATGATAGGGCTTTTCTTGACACGGTAACCAATCGTACCATTGAAATATCTTGCGGACACATTTATGATTACAAAGTTCCATATACCAAGTTTATGGAACTGCGCAAAGAGCGTCGAGAACAGCAAATGCGTGCATATACCAACCAGCAAAAGGAGATACAGGACACAGAAGACTTTATAGAGAGATTCCGTTATAAAGCTACAAAGGCAGTACAGGTACAATCGCGCATCAAAGCTCTGAACAAGATAGAACGCATAGAAATTGATGATGAGGACAACTCCACCATCAATCTGAAATTTCCTCCTGCTCCCCATTCTGGTTCAATATCGTTGGAGTGCAAAGAGCTTAGCAAGTCGTTTGGCGATAAGCTGGTGCTCGACCATATCAATTTGATAGTGAAGCGTGGAGAAAAAGTTGCTTTCGTTGGTAAAAACGGAGAGGGAAAATCTACACTCGTCAAATGTATAATAGATGAGTTGAAAGATTATACGGGAGAACTGAAACTTGGTCATTTGGTGAAAATCGGTTATTTTGCTCAAAATCAAGCTTCTCTGCTTGATGAGAATCTGACTGTATTTGACACGATTGACCATGCTGCCACTGGCGAAATACGGACTAAGATAAGAGATATTTTGGGCGCATTCCGATTTGGAGGAGAGGCTTCCGACAAACTGGTGAAGGTGCTGTCAGGAGGAGAACGGACTCGCCTCGCCATGATACGATTACTGTTGCAGCCCGTAAATGTGCTGGTGCTCGATGAGCCTACCAATCATCTTGACATTCCTACCAAGGAAGTGCTGAAACAGGCTATCAAGGCCTTTGACGGTACCGCTATCATTGTGTCACACGACCGCGATTTTCTGAATGGTCTGGTTGATAAAACATACGAATTTACTCACCATAAGGTGGTTGAACATTTGGGAGGTATCTATCAGTTTTTGGAAGATAAGAAAATCGAGTCTTTGCATGAACTTGATACAAATGCCTATAAAGGACAGGATAATGCTGGGGGAACAATGGCAGTTTCAGCCAAGACTGACAGTAAATTGTCGTATGAGGAACAAAAGGAGATTGCTAAAAAAGTTCGAAAAGCGGAAAAGGATGTGCAGAATGCCGAATCGGAAATAGCCCGCTTGGAAAAACTGATTGGTGAAATGGAGGTGAAATTGGCCAATCCGGATAGTGCTGATTATGATAAGCTTTTGGTTGACTATCCGAAGCAAAAGCATGCACTTGAGCAGAAAATGTATGAGTGGGAAATCCTCTCAGAAGAACTGGAGAAGGTTAAAAAACAATAGAACCATCAGACTAGTCCCTTTACATTTATTTTATTAAAAAAAGATGAAAGAAAACGAGATGATATTTGGCATTCGTGCCATAGTGGAGGCGCTGGAGGCCAATAAGGAGATTGATAAAATAATACTCCAAAAGGACCTCGACAGTGCGCAGTCGCAAATGCTGTTTGCCGCTTTGCGTAGCCATCCCATGGTTCAGGTGCAAAGGGTGCCGGCCGAACGTCTTAAACATTATACACTCAAAGACCATCAAGGAGCGATTGCTTTTATAAGCAAAGTGGAGTATCAGAAAATATCAAATATCGTACCGTCACTTTTTGAGGAGGGCAAAGATCCATTTGTGGTATTGCTCGATGGTGTGACCGATGTCCGCAATTTCGGCTCTATAGCGCGCACCTGCGAATGTGCGGGTGTTGATGCTCTTGTGGTTCCTATTCGTGGTGGCGTGATGGTGAATGCGGATGCCATAAAGACATCTGCAGGCGCTCTGCACACGATGCCTGTCTGTAAAGAGCGCAGTCTGACTGAAGCTATCCGTTACCTGAAAAATAGCGGGCTGAAAGTGGTTGCTGTGGCTAAAGGTGCCAAGCAGGCATATAACAAGGCCGACCTTACGGGTCCGTTGGCACTCGTGTTTGCTGATGAGCGCACCGATGTATCAGATGCTTCTTTGCAATCAGCTGATGATGTGATTGGCATACCCGTCAAAGGTAACATCGCATCTCTTAATGTTTCGGTTGCGGCAGGTATTGTCGTTTTTGAGGCTGTTAAACAGCGGGAATCATAATGTGTTTTCGATATTGCTTTAAATCCTTTATAATATGCAAGTACTTTACGAAGATAACCATTTGATTATCATTAACAAGACCTGCGCTGAAATAGTTCAGGCCGACAAAACTGGCGACAAGCCTTTGACCGAGATGTTGCAGGAGTATTTGAAGGAAAAGTATAAGAAGCCAGGCAACGTGTTTGTTGGCATTACTCATCGATTGGACAGGCCAACAAGTGGAGTGGTGGTTTTTGCAAAGACTTCCAAATCACTTAAACGGATGAACGACCTCTTCAGGGTACATGATCTTACCAAGAAATATTGGGCGATAGTGAAGAATTGTCCACCCGAACCAGAGATGCGGCTGGTGAATTATCTGACTCGCAACGAGAAGATGAACAAGTCTTTCGCATACGACAAAGAAGTACCAGGTTCCAAAAAAGCAGCACTCAATTTTAAAGTAATTGCCAAAAGTGACAATTATTATCTGTTGGAGGTGACTCTCGAGACGGGGCGTCATCATCAGATTCGCTGCCAGTTGGCTCACATAGGATGTCCCATCAAAGGTGATTTGAAGTATGGGGCTCCCCGGTCCAATCAGGATGGAGGCATTTGTCTGCACGCCCGTTCCATTTCGTTTGTTCATCCCGTATCGGGGAAGCGCGTCAAGGTGGTGGCCCCCGTCCCTGACGAATCGTTGTGGAATGATTTTGAGAAAATGGCGTGCCAGAATGGCTACGATGAACATACTGAGATACTTGAGCCGGAATTACCGCCTGCTCCAAATGTACCATTCCGTAGCAGGATAGATTTTGGGAAAGAAAAAATTTAAAAAAATCCTTTCATCCCTTTGTTTTATTGAAAATAGTTACTATCTTTGCATCGCTTTTGAGATATAAAGCAAGTGATTTTAGGTAGAGCTAATAGCTCAGCTGGTAGAGCACATCCCTTTTAAGGATGGGGTCTTGGGTTCGAACCCCAATTGGCTCACAAATGATAAGCAGGTATTTATACCTGCTTATTTTGTTTAAGATGATTAGAGTGTGAGAGTAAGTCCATTCTGTGGGCTGTTGTTTTATTTCATCGTATTCAGATTAAAAAATTGCGATATGCAACATGGTATTTTTACAATCCTCCTGCTGTTGGTGTCAAATACATTTATGACCTTTGCCTGGTACGGACACCTCAAGATGCAGCAAAATCATATTTCAGATAATTGGCCGTTGATAGCTGTCATTATGTTCAGCTGGGGCATTGCCTTTTTTGAATATTGTGCGCAGGTGCCAGCCAATCGTATGGGTTTTCATGGTAACGGAGGACCATTTTCTTTGTTTCAGTTGAAAATCATACAAGAGGTGGTTTCTCTTACCGTTTTTACGCTGATGGCTGTACTTTTTTTTAAGACGGAGACTTTGCATTGGAACCATCTTGTCGCATTCTTCTGTCTAGTGATGGCTGTCTTTTTTGCATTCCTTAAAGTTTAATTTGATAGGTATATGAAAAGTAAAGATTTGCGTATTGGCAATCATGTATATATTGATGACAAGGAAGTTCCGGTGACGGCTGCCGATTTGTTGACTCTTAGCCAGCATGAGCGTTTTGTGATGGAAAAGGAACTGATGACTCCTGTATATATATCTGAATCAGTTCTGTTCCGTCTGGGATTCAAAGTTGAGTTTGACAAAGCTCCACTGAGGGTTTATAGTCTGAATGAATTTTTGCTGACCAGCAATTCGCAGCATACCTTCAATTTATATGTCGGTCAGGCTGCTGTCGGTCATTCTATTGCCTATTTGCATCAGTTGCAGAATCTGTTTTTTGATTTGACAGGTATTGAACTCATTAAAGAGTGATGGACTCTTTATCGTTGTTCCTTCATGCTTTTCCATTTGAGCCAGCTGAAAACAATCAGAATCATTATGGCAGAGAAAATGACTATAGCAACCAGCAAGGCTGATAGGTTCAACTCATTGACGCCTGCATAGCTGTGCATACCTCCTAATACATAGTTGACACCAAAATAGGTCATCAGTACACTCAGAAAAGCAAATGTAAGGTAAAGCTGAAAATTGAAATCATCGTTGAGCCAATGTATGGTTCTTGCATGAAAGGTCATGCTATATAGTATGAATGTGATTAAAGCCCAGGTCTCTTTGGGGTCCCAACTCCAATAGGTACCCCATGAGACATTGGCCCATACAGCTCCACTGAATATTCCCAGTGCCAGCAACAAGACTGCAGGATATGTCAATATGCGGCTGATGAGGCTCAATCGTTCTATTTGTGTCTCTATTTTTCCTCTGTTTTTTTGTTTGCCGGTCAGCACCATTCCGATACAGGTTAATCCGCCTAGTGCCATATAGCCAAGCAAGGTGTATGAAATCATCATCATGGATACGTGAAAGGAAAGCCATGGGGAGTGCAGAACGGGCATCAGTTGCGTTATCTGCGGGTTCATGCTGCCTATCGATGCTACCAGCATAGCAAATCCTGACAATAGCATGCCAAAAGGAAGTATGATAAATTCTTTACGACATAGGGGGATGGCTATGCCTTGTGACAGCCAAGCTACCAGCAGCATTGTTTCATATCCGTTACTGAGTGGCAATCTGCCTGACAGATAGATGCGGATGGACAGCAACAAGGATAACAGAATAAAACTGGTCAGCATCAGTGATTGGAAAACCGGTTCGCAATGTCTAAATGGGTATTTCTCCTTGATGCTGTATATACATACTATGAGAAGAGCGGCTAATCCGATAGTCAGTGTGGCAATGCTCAGTGGTTTCAGATAATTGTACTTGTTGTTGAAATGTTCAGCCGCATTGTGTAGCGGACTTGGAGCAAATGTCCCCAATTTCATTGTCTGATATTTATGGAATTTGTTTATCAGCAATGTGCATGATTCACCCGCATTGGCTTTTTGTGACAAAATATTCAGGAAATTCCTGACCATCAGAGAGTCGATATGGCTGGTCTCCTTGGGTAATTGGGATGTGGGTGCATACCATTTGAGTCCATTGCTGCTTTTTATCGGGAATATGGCAAGTAGTTCTCCCTTTCCAATCATTTGTATCAGTCCCAATTTTTCATTGAGTTCCAAAATGTCTTTTGATAGTTTAGAACTCATGTCGGTCAGTCTGCTCAGTTTATATTGGCCGTTTTTGTCATACAAATCATAGACGGAAGCCCATTCCCCAACATTCAATATCTGCTGAATCTCTTTGCTCTTTATTCTGATGATTTTTTCATATTGCCATCCATTGTAATCAATCAACCAGCCGCACAGTACCTGGTTCGCGTCCAGATTTTTGTATTTGTTGTCTCCTGTTAATTTTTGTGTGAATTCAACTGCCAGTGTTTCAAAATTGCAGATGTATCCTTGACGCATGGTGTATGTTTTTCCCATCTCGTCGGCTTGACAAGAGGGTAAAGTCATGGCCGCTTGTGCTTTCTCAGTATAGGTCCACCCAGCCAAGACCATTGTAACAGTAAGCAGGAAGGAATGGAAAGAACTCTTTTTGTTCAGTTTTCTGATTGATGTCCTGAATGTTCCGTGTCGGTTTGTGAGTATCCAAATGGAGGAAATGGCCAAGAGGAGGTATCCGATATAAGAAATGGCAACACCGGCAGGGTCGTGGCTGATGCTGAGCAGGCTGCCTTGTAGGTCTTCGTCAAAACTGTTTTGATAAAATCGATAGCCCTTATAGCTGAGTATGTGGTTCATACTGATGGTGAAGTGAGTTGTTGTCTCTTCATCCTTTATGGTTACATGGCTTTCGTAGTCAGCTGGCATATCGGTGCCAGGGTAGGTTTTTATGCTGAATTGGTCAAGTCCTATTATAAAAGGAAGTTGGTCAACCTCATCATTGCCGAGGTGATATATGCTGGTGGGATCGCCTATGCGTAGGCTGATATATCCTTGCTGTCCAGTGATAAAGGAGACACCTGCGCCAAGGAGAATGACAAGAAAAGATAAGTGAAGAAGTCCGATTGATGGAAATCTCCACAGTCGATTATGTATCAGGCTTATTACACCCAATAGAGTTATCAGGGTCCATGCAATTCCAAAAGGAACAGAATGATAGATGCTGTAAGCCAAATCTTCACCTTCTGTCTTTTCCAGTATGGTGATGGCTGCCAACGTTGTGGCCATAATGGCCAATAGTATAAAAGTCGTTTTCTTGAACATATTATTTCTTTTTTAGTATATGTTCAAATCAGGAAAAGTGAATAGTTTAGCTCAAATCTACGGCAATAGAGTTTAGCTAATTCAAATTCAATTTGTAAAATTACTTTTTTTTTATGTTTCTGCAAAACAAATGTGCATTCCTATTGTTTCATTGATTAATCCCCTTTTATGATGACAGAATTACCTATTAATGGTAATATTTGGTGATTGAACAGACATTTTTTCTGCGGTACTTTTGTATCACAAATAAAAAAAAGATAGAGATGAAGTTAATAGAAATTTTATATGGTTCGACAGCGGGAAATCGTAAACGTATGGTTAAAACCAGTACAGAAAATGGGAGAAGATAAAATATGCCGATAGATAAATATTTTCCAAGTGAACTCAGAATTTTTCTGAATCATATATATGAGTATCAGAAAGGAGTTCGTTATTTGATTCTTTTTACTTTGAATAGAGAATATGAGGATTATGCTGTGTCTCGGTTAAAAGGTCAATCGATTGATTATGCTGTGCAGTCGATTGATGAGTCAAAAATAAATTTGTATTTTGGTCGCCATGAGTGTATTAAAGCCATTAGGTATATATTGGACAAGCCTCTTAATAAGCTTACCCCTGAGGAGGATTTTATACTTGGTGCGTTGTTGGGCTATAATATTTGTAAGCAGTGTGAACGATTTTGTTCGCGTAAGCGAAATTTGTGATTCTGAAATATTCTTACGCCATAGGAATGTTTTGTGTAGTTAGATGTTTCTCTTCTCCATTCTCTTGATTCGCTACTTTTTTATCATTTTTATTTTAGCATGGAGAAGAGGCGAAAAGCTGGAATTGTGAAATTCCAGCTTTTGTTTTATCCTCAATTCTAATGATGTGCACTGTCAGAAATCCCCAATTTTGATAATTTCATTTTTATGGTTACTGTTCTACTTTTGTGGGAATCAAACAGATCGGAAGAGCGTCGTGTAGGGAAAGAGTGTACGTCCTGGTGTAG
>OCVT010000007.1_pt1 | contig 53142 bp, 49 predicted proteins | sample 1539111 | NCBI WGS metagenome assembly OCVT01 (sample SAMEA3991482, study PRJEB22521) | metagenome | biome: anthropogenic terrestrial biome; feature: sewage plant; material: raw primary sludge | place: Sweden | collected 2012-09-26 | reverse complement strand
ATGATATAAGGCAAACGAATCACGGTTGCAGTCAAAGGTGCAAGAACAACTGCACTATCAGTCAATTCGACACCCACTAAATCAGACAATGCTTCTACACCTGCACGTTCACCATCAACCAGTACTTGACCCTTCAGTAAGTCTTTGTAAATATCTGAAAGAACAAAACTACGTTCCTTACTGTCAGCATTGACAAATACAGCATAGCGATCACCGTTGCTTGCAATGGTTTGATAGGCAATAACCACATCGTTTGTAGCAATACCGTTCTGACCTGGTATTGAAATCAAGCTAACCTTTTGATCGACTTGGTCTTTTGTTCCCAAACGGAAGGCATCTGTAGATTTACGCAAGGCAATCAATCCTTTTGTAAAGGCCTGAGTACGGGTATTCTCTGGATAGAGGGTCTCATCTGTCGCTTTGGTCCAGTCAAACTTGTTGACCGCATCAGATGAATCATAAGAATCATGAATGTAGTATGGGTAATCAAATGGTGTACCATCAGCATTTGTCAACAAATGAGCTTTGTTCGGCACTTGATCTTCTGCTACAGGGTACTGATAATCAGGGTGACGGAACTGTTTGGTCCGTCCATACTCCTGACCAGAATGGATAAACGGTGTCCCTTGAGAAGTCAAAACTAGCAAATTACCCAAACGTTGACGTTGGTGAATTTCAGTGTCATTTTCAGCGATTGATGGGTCCTTCTTGATGGACTGAGCAATGATATCAAAGAGGGTCAAGTTATCATGCGCAGCAATATATTGGATCACATCACCTGGATCATCTGCCAAGAAGTTTCCTGGTTGTGCCTTGATGTTATTAAAGACAGATTCTACACTCTTAGCACCGCCTGTGATAAAGGCTGGCTGACCTTCGTTTGGATAACCAGATTTAAGTGTATTGCGAATTTCATCTGAGAATACCGCAACAGTATCTGTTGAACTCATCCAGTCTTGGTCTGCTGGCTGAACAGGCTGATTGGCATCACCTGTAAAGGTTCTCCAACCTTCACCAAGCATAATGATGTTTGGATTGAGTTTTTGTGCCTCGGTAAAGGCCAGCTCAATCGCTTCGGCATCATGGTCACCCATCATATCAAAGCGGAAACCATCTACCTTAAACTCGTCTACAAGATACTTGATAGAATCAACGAGGACACGGCGACTCATATAATGAGTTGTTCCGAGACGACCCCCACCAAAGCTTGATTTAGCCGTACCATCTGCCTCCATGAAGTGATAATAGTTTGGCTCTAAATCTTCAAATAAGAAAGTCTTAGAAGTGTGGTTATACACCACATCCAAAATCACACCCATGCCTTGATTGTGGATTTCATTTACCAGGTTTTTGAACTCTTCGATGCGTTTCATTGGATCTGTCGGATCTGTAGAATACATACCTGTAAAGGCAAAGTAGCTCTGTGGATCATAACCCCAGTTGTAGTTACTGTTGCTTGACGCGTACTCATCCATCCTCTTTCCATTTTTCAATTCATTGACAAAATAGTAGCTCATAACAGGCAATAATTGAATATGAGTCACACCCAATTCCTTGAGGTAGCTGAGACGCTCTGCAAAGGCTGCAAAGGTACCAAACTGAGCAGTCAATTCATCCGAAATTGCAGGATCTGATGTGAAGTCACGAACATGTGCTTCATATATAATCGCATCTTCACGCTGATTGAAATTAGGAATAGTAGCATAATCCAAATCGCTTGGACCAACTTCTGAAGGATCCACAATCGCCGCTTTGGCAATACGATAAGATGGATCTGTATCTGCTAAATCACTATTCCACTCCGCTAAAGACTTAGCATATGGATCTAAAACAAGAACAGATTGATCCCCACGAGTAATTTCATAATGGTAATAGTAACCACGATAATCTGTGATACCAAGATCTGATTGACTGTTCAATTCAAGATCCCATTGTCCTTTATCGCCCTTGGCCATGGCTAATTTACCGACCACTTTAGACTGATCATCCTTATCATAAAGAACAAGTGCTACACTGTCTGCACTTGGAGACCAGAGAGTCATATCAACGACACCACCAGCCTGACTTACACGCGCACCAAGTTCTCCATCATAAGCATAGAGCTCATCCTTCAATTGCCAGCTCATAGTTGTTGTGAAGCTATCATTGCCATATTTGAGGGTGTAGCCAGCATTTTCTTGGTTGAAATCCCCGAGGACTCGCACCTTGTTGCTGGTGGCATCCAAGACAAGGTCCGTCACAGTCACCGTCTGACCATTTTTATCTGTGACAGATAATTTCTCTAAAATACTTTCCTTATCAGCGCCTTCAAGCGTTGTAAATGCTGCTTCTAGAGCTGTTAGGCTAACATGGGAAACGCCTGTTACACGGACGTTGTTCACAAAATAAGGATTTGTGTAGATTGTTGGATCATCATCTTTAAGGAAGATTTGTGTCTGATTTTTCAAATCTGTAAAGCTGTAATCTTTCTGCTGAATCTTTACATCATTTCCTGACTTGCTTTCATCCAATAGCAGGAAGCCAATTGAACTTGGTAAATCTGTCAATTTGACATCGATATAGGCACCATATTTACCTTGGTTTTCAAAATCAATACCATCTGGCCAATCACCCAAGGTAACATCAGTCACATCACCCCAGATCCAGAGACATTTTTGGTCATAATCGCCATCTGTGCGGAAATAATTAATCCGAATATATCCTTCTTTAAGTGGTTGATAGAGGCTGAGTTGATAATTCTCATCAAACCAAGCTTCATTCATCTTGGTGCTAATTCGCTCAATAACTTTATCGCCGGTTATATTTTCCCCAGATGTATTATTAATCAGAAGACTGATTTTGCTGGCTGTTTCATCTTTCATCTTGATATCAAGATAATAGCCATAATCATCCTGCTTAGCAGTACTGAAATTAGTCGCTCCTGTTGGCCATGCACCAACTTCTGATGATGGTTTTTCGACATCATCCCATGTCCATAAACCTAAGCTAGATAAATTATCAGATGGTAGAGTTTTAAAGTGAACACGGAAGTAGCCTGCTTCAATTGGTTCTTCAGTTGCTCCTTGCACACTTGCATTGACGATGTCACCTGCTTCTGTCTGAAGGAGCATGGTACCACCTTGACCGATAGTTGGAAGTTCGACTTGAACGACCCATTTACCATCTTTCTCGATAGCTTGATAAGATTTTCCTGTGTATGCATCTGTTACAACCACATCTTTCCCAGATACTTCAATCGCCATTTCCTGGCTCTCGGTATTGGTTGAGAAGACAAGATAGGCAGCTTGATCTTGGTAACTGCGTTTGCTGATAAGCCAACCTTGGCTATCATTTCCAGCAAGTGTTGTTGTATCACCACGTGAGAGCAATGTTGAATTTCCATTACGGAAAGCCAACAATTTTTGGTAATGGTCCTCTATGTCACTTGTCTCTACCTTACTCCAATCAAAATCGTACCGGTTGTCATAAACAGGCCAGTTGTTTTGTCCAGATTGGCCTAATTCTTCACCGTAGTAGATGACAGGCTGACCTTTAGCAGTAATCAAGAGACTAGCAGCCAATTTCAGTTTATCCAGATTTCCTTCTTTTTCTGCACCACCGAGACTGTAAAGGAAACCATCTTCGTCATGACTGCCCAAGAATTGACCCAGAGAAGCTGCGCTAGTCAGAACCTTGCTACGCTCTTCTAGCTCTTTTCCAGCTGCTTTCAGTTGACCATTGACCAAATACTTGGCGATATCCTTGAAGCCAAAGTCCAACAAGCTGTCCATAGTACCGATTCCCAAGTCACCCTTGGTATCTTTATAGTTAGCTCCCCAAGTTTCTCCAATCAAGTGGAAGTCAGGATCTCTATCCACCAATTCATTTTTGAAATGTTGCCATGTGGTATCATCAACGTGTTTGACTGTATCGACACGGAAACCATAGATTGAATTACCTTTAGCAGTTGTTGAGCGTTTCAACCAAGATGCCTGCCAAGCAACCAACTGATTGCGTACTGTAGCTTCTTCTGTCTTGAAGTCTGGTAATCCAGATAATGAGCCTAATTGGTCATCTCCCTGCTTATCTTCTTCCTTGGTCCGTACCATACCTTCAAAGGTTTCTTCTGCGCCATAGCCAGCATGATTCAGCACCACGTCAACAATGATATTGATTCCTTTTTCGGCTGCGGCATCAATCAATTCGTGGAAATCGGCTAAACTTCCCAAATGTGGATTTAGTTCTTCAAAATTTAATGCCCAGTAGCCATGATAGGCGTAGTATTCTCCATCTGTTGCGCTACCTACATTTTGATGAATATTTTCCACAATTGGTGTCAACCAGATAGAATCCACACCCAATTCTTTCAAGTAGTCCAGCTTCGCTGTCACTCCTTTGAAATCTCCGCCTCGGTAGAGACCACGAGGGTTAGTTACGTCTCCAACAACCACCTGATCATTGCTAACGTCACCATTGTAGAAACGGTCGGTCATCATAAAGTAGATGACTTGCTCGTCCCAGTCTTTTTCACCTTCTGCCTTAATGCGCTCCGTAATGGTCACATCCAATTTTGTTTCGTAGTAGCCATTGTCTTTATCATATACCTTTACAGGTAGACTGTATGTCCCTGGAGCTGTGTCAGAAGTTGCCTTAATCGTTACACGATTAAGCTCTGTTGAAATTGGTACGATACCACCACCCAGTGTAGTAGTGTCGACTTCCATTTTGATAATTTCAGCACTTTCAGGATTGGTTATAGTTACAGAAACAAGACCACTTTCGTTGTAGTTGAAAGGATCGTTTATACTTGCTTCAATGGTTACATTTTTTGTTCCCGGAGTAGCTTTGCTTGTATCTAATTCTACTTTTTCTTCGATAAAGTATGGATTGGTATAGACTTTGTCATCACCATTCTGAAGGAAAATTTGGCTATGCCGTTTACGATCTGCAAAAGCAAAATCAATCGATTTATTGCCAGCAAGATCTGGATTATTCTGATTGACTAGTAGAAATTTAAGCTCAGAATCTAAACCATTTGAAAGAGGAATGTCAACATAAGCACCGTATTTCCCAACTTTAAAATCAAGGGCACCTACTGGCCAGCCGCTACTTACTTCAGTCGTATCTCCCCAAGTCCATACGCCCCAACCATCATAATCGTTGTCTTCACGTTTGTAATTGATGCGGAGAACATTTTCATCCTTGAGTGGCTCATAGCTAGAAACAGTATAATCGCTAGCAACCCAAGCCTCATTTTGTTCCGGAACAAGAAGCTCCACTTTTTGGTCCGATTCTGTTATTTTTTCCCCATCTTTAAGGACCACATAACCGATTGTGCCTGGTGTCTCAGATTTTTTAATATCAACATAATGGCCGTAGTCATCCACTTGGCTACTTGAGAAATTCACTGTATCAGTTGGCCATTTATTTCCATCAGATGGTGTTTCAACTCCTCCCCAAGTCCACAAACCTTGACTTTCTGGTGCTGTTTCGTCTACATTTTCAAAGTGCAGACGAATACTACCTTCTTCAATTGGCGCTTCTGCTGGGGTGGACAATGTAGCTGTTTCTGCTACAGTTGCAACATTTTCTACTGATGCTGTATTTACTTGTGCATCGAAAGCTTCGCCTGCTTCAGCAACTAGCGTTGATGCCTCTGTAGCAGTTGTGTCAGAAGTTACAACCTCTTCAACCAACTCACTGCCAGCGACTGATGCAGTAGCATCAACATCTGACGTTTGATCTGTATTAATTGGAGCTGTTATTTCCGTAGAGGGAGTTGCTACTTCCTCTGCTTGAACTAATTGGCCAGTTCCGGATATCAAAAAAGCTGTTGCAATACCGACTGATGCAACACCCACCGTGAACTTACGTATCCCAAAAATAACCTTTTTTTCAAACATTGGTGATTTCTTTGCTACGCGCAAACGTTTTTTATTCATTCCATTCTCCTTTGGTATGTCTAATATAATAATAGTATATAAGAAACAGCCGTTACTTTGCAAACGTTTTCTTAATTGTTAGCGGTAACAGTTTTGCTTAAAAAATAAGGGAATTGTGCCACTGGAACTTATTGTTAGATAGTTTCTAACTGTACTTTGGACAATTCCCTATTTATGAAGACTTTAATTGTTAAGACCGAGTGCTCTCTCTCTCGACTAAACTCGCTTGACAATACCGTTTGTATTCTTTCAATTCCCGTCCTTCAACCAAGCGCATCAACTGGCTAACACTAATTCTTCCCATTTGACGAAAGGGTTGTTTCATCGTTGTCAACTGTGGATTAGAAACTCGATCAATAAATATTCCATCAAACCCAATAATCCCGTAATCTTCAGGTACATTCCTTGACATATTCATTAATCCTCGAGCAATTCCCAAAGCTATTCGGTCTGAGGCACAGATAAAGCATGTATTCGGCATTAACTTATTAAATTGTGTAATGAACTTTTCTGCTATCCTTGACCGATTTTCTAATCGGTAAACCCTTGGTTTTTGACCTAACTCATCCATAGCCTCTAAATATCCAGCTTCTCTAGCTTGAGCAAAAGTATCTGGTAAATCGATTCCCACAAATACAACTTGATGATATCCTTTTCTTGTTGCAAATCTACTGGCTTGATAGGTTGCCTCTTTATTCTGTGTGTCAACAAAAGGTATCCCTGCTCGATTCTCTCCAAAAAGTACTACTGGTTTATTCAAACTTTTCAGCCAACTATAGTCTGAAGTACGTGCTCCAGTAACGATATAACCATCACATTGGTCTGTTACTTGGTGCTTTTCGGTCACAATCTGCATCGTGTAATTTTTTTCAGTCAATCCAAGAGCAATCCCTGCGATCAATTCGGCATAGTAAGGCTCTACAATCTCCATCTCCTCTAGAATGATAACTTGAACTGTCAATGTCCGTTGTTGAGCAAGGGCTTTTGCTACAACATTTGGTTGATAGTCTAACTCTTTCATCGCTAATTGGACCAGTTGTTTTAACTCTTCTGTGACAAGTTCCGGATGATTCAGAACCCTAGAAACAGTCATCTTTGAAACATTGGCCCTTTTCGCCACATCCGCCAACGTCGTCATATTTCTCCCCTTTAGATTTCAAAGCCATAAAGTGCAAACGCTTTCTTAGTGTTATTATATACTATTGACCACTAAAAAGTAAAGCCCTTTCAATATATATTTATTAAAAATAAGTAAGATTTGTACACAAAAACTACCCACTTGGATTTAACCATATTCGGTCGCACCCATGGAGGTAGTTTTACCTTGTGTCATTAGTTTTATACTTTGTGATGATATTCAAAGAAGCCAAACCTTTTTCATTGACAAAAATCTTGCAGTCTCACACTCCAGCAGGGGGATAAATATAACTTACCTTTCCCTCACTGGTTTTTGTCGGATCAAAGAAACCACGAATATTACTCGGATAATAGGATCCATTATAGTTTGACTCAGTGACTTGAATTTGACCATCGGTAGCCACATCTGTCACATAGGCAACATGCCCGTAGCCACCATTTTCATCTGTCCAGACTGTAATTGCGCCAACTTTTGGTATTGTTCCAACTTCATAGCCTAAGGAAGCTGCACTGGTTGTCCAATCTCCAGCGTTTCCCCAATAGTTCCCAACCCATGGTGCCATTTCTTTTGCTCCCCATGTACATTGACCTGCTGGGTAAGTATTGGATGTATATTCAACCGTCACCTCTGAAACCATATTTGTAGCTAATGCTGCTTCTTCAGCTCTTTTTTTCGCTGCAGCTTTTGTTGCTAAAGCCTGCTTTTTTAATATTTTTAACGAAGGTCTATCATTTACAGTTAGGTCATCCGCAAGAATAGTGGATGTTCCCGTCCAAAACAGATTTCCCATAAACAGAGCAAATATCCCTAATTTAAGATATCTTTTGATAATTTGGTGGTTCATATTATTTGATTCCTTTAAGTTTTTTTCACCCAATCCATCCTATAGGACAATTCTTGCATAGAGCTTAAAATAACGTAACAAATATTACAGATAGGTTGCAAATACTTAACAATTGTTTTTTTCTCATGCTATAATTAAGAAAAAGTCAGGAGTAAACCTATGAAAAGCATCGTTTTAATACACGGTACCTGGTGTAATGGCACATTCTGGGGAGACTTTGCTAGTCAGTTAGAAAAAACTGGCTTACAGATCCATACCCCTAGTTTACGCTATCACGATTTACCCTATGAAGAAGGGATCAAAAAAGTCGGTGACGTTAGTTTGACAGACTACGTGGATGACTTGGTATCCTTAGTCGAAAGTCTAGAAGAGCCACCTTTACTTCTGGGTCACTCACTTGGATGTCTCTTAGCCCAAATGGTTGCGGAACGTACCCCTGTTGCTGGCATGATTCTCATGGGCCCTGCCCCAACTGCCGATATCTTCGCTCTTTATCCAACCATGCTTGCCAGTTTCTTACCCCATTTTCTTCGCTGGGGATTTTGGAAAAAGCCTATTCCACCCTATAAAAAAGCCTTCTTTTCTTACTGCCTCAATGCACAGGATCCTAGTATAAAAGAAAAGCTCTATCAAAACCTCGTCCCTGACTCAGGCAAGGTTTACACACAAATGGCCTTTCCATTCCTAGATAAAAGCAGAGCAGGCTATGTGGACTTTCGTAACATTACGGGACCTGTCTTGGTCATCACAGGAAGTGAGGACAAAATGACTGTCTCTGCCATCGCCAGAAAAACAGCACATAATTACAAAGATTCTGTTCTAGTCTCACTAACAGGAGCCGATCATATGTACCCAACTGGAAAATTTCAAGGTAAAACCCTTTCTGTTATTCGAGCATGGTTGGAAGAACAGGAATTTATCTAATACTCTTCGAACATCTAAAATATCCGTTGTTAAGAGCCTTGGTGAATAAAAAGCACCAATGGCGCTTTTCAGCCTGTTACTTTGAAATGAGAAAGTGACAAAGTTCTATCTTCGGCTTAATGATGCGAACACAGTTCACTTTATTTTCAGCCTTCAAGATTTCCCAAATAGTTGAAGCAAGACTACTATTGATTTTTATTGAGTATACATACAAAAACGACCTCCACATGGAAGTCGTTTCTTGTTATTTACATTTATTTCGCCAGGATATTCACTAGTTTGGTTATTTCACAACAATATTAACCAATTTGTTTACAACCGTAATCACCTTCACCACTGTTTGCCCAGCGATTTCAGCTTGGACTTTTTCGTCTGCAAGGGCAACTTTTTCAAGTTCAGCTTGTGCTAAGTCTTTGGCTACAGTCAAGCGAGCTTTTACTTTGCCTTTGATTTGGACAACGATTTCCACTTCGCTTTCTACCAGCTTACTTTCGTCATATGTTGGCCATGCGACGTAGCTAATTGACTGACCCGTATTTGTCAGACCCTGCCAGAGTTCTTCTGCCAAGTGTGGTGCAAATGGGGCGATTAATTGGACAAATCCTTTGGCGTAGTCAACATAGAGCTTGTCTTCTTTGTTGGCTGCGTTGACAAAAATCATGAGCTGGGCGATAGCCGTGTTGAATTTCAGGTCTTCAATATGCTCTGTCACTGTCTTCACAGTTTCATTGTAAACTTTATCAAGCGCTCCGCTATTGTCCGCCACAATCTCCTTGGTGGTTAAGAGGCGATAGATACGGTCAAGGAACTTACGGCTACCTTCGAGACCCTCTTCTGACCAGGCGATTGACGCATCAAGTGGGCCCATGAACATTTCATAAACACGAAGAGTATCTGCGCCGAACTGCTCGACCACATCATCTGGGTTAACCACGTTCTTAAGAGATTTAGACATCTTAGCAGGTGCCTGCTCCAACTCTTCACCAGTTTCGATGTGGAAGAAGGACCCATCGCGTTTCTCCACCTTGTCGGTCGCAACAAGGGCACCACGGCTGTCACGGTAGCTAGTCCCCAAAATCATCCCTTGGTTAAAGAGTTTTTGGAAGGGCTCTTTGGTCGGTACAACACCGATGTCATAGAGGAACTTGTGCCAGAAGCGAGCGTAGAGCAGGTGAAGGACTGCGTGCTCGGCACCACCGATGTAGATGTCCACTGGCAACCAAGCCTTGAGAAGCTCTTCGTCTGCCAATTTCTCATCATTGTGCGGGTCAATATAGCGGAGGTAGTACCAGCTAGAACCCGCCCATTGTGGCATGGTGTTGGTCTCACGGCGACCTTTTACGCCGTCTTCCCGCACCACTTTCAACCAGTCTGTCAAGTTAGCAAGAGGTGACTCCCCTGTACCTGAAGGCTTGATGTCTGAGGTTTTTGGCAATACCAGAGGTAACTCATTTTCTGGGACTGCTGTGGAAGTACCGTCTTCCCAGTGGATGATTGGAATTGGCTCACCCCAATAACGTTGACGGCTGAAGAGCCAGTCACGGAGGCGGTAAGAAATTTTTTCTTGACCAACACCATTTTCTTCCAACCAAGCCACCATTTTAGCAATGGCATCAGCCTTGTTGAGACCATCTAGGAAGTCTGAATTAATGTGAAGACCATCTCCTGTGTAAGGTGCTTCATCTACATTGCCACCTTCCAGAACTGGAATGATGTCCAAACCAAACTGTTTGGCAAAGTCCCAGTCACGCTCATCGTGGGCAGGAACCGCCATGATGGCACCTGTTCCGTAGCTTGCCAGTACATAGTCGGCAATCCAGATTGGAATTTCTTTACCATTTACAGGGTTAATCGCGTAGGCACCTGTCCAAACACCCGTCTTGTCTTTGGCAAGGTCTGTACGGGCAAGATCTGATTTAAGAGAAGCTTGGCGTTTGTACTCTGCCACAGCTTCTGCCTGCTCTAATGAGGTAATGCTATCTACCAAGTCATGCTCAGGAGCAAGAACTGCGTAGGTCGCACCAAAGAGGGTATCTGGACGAGTTGTGAAAACAGTGAAGTCCTTGTCTGTGTCCTTGATTTTGAAGGTCACATTTGCACCTGTTGACTTACCAATCCAGTTGCGCTGCATATCCTTGATTGACTCTGGCCAATCAACCTCTTCTAGATCATTGAGCAAGCGTTCTGCATAGGCAGTGATTTTCAACATCCATTGACGCATTGGCTTGCGAACAACTGGGTAGCCACCACGTTCAGACGTTCCGTCAGGAAGGACCTCTTCGTTGGCGATAGCTGTTCCCAATTCCTCTACCCAGTTGACAGGCACTTCTGCCTCATAGGCTAGGCCTTTTTCATACAACTTAGTGAAAATCCACTGAGTCCACTTGTAGTAGTTAGGGTCAGTCGTATTGACCTCACGGTCCCAATCGTAAGAAAAGCCAAGGGCGTTAATCTGACGCTTGAAGTTAGCGATATTTTCCGCTGTAAACTCCGCAGGGTCATTTCCCGTGTCCATAGCGTATTGCTCAGCAGGCAGACCAAAGGCATCCCAACCCATTGGGTGAAGAACGTTGTAACCTTGGGCACGTTTGTAACGGCTGAGAATGTCGGTCGCAGTATAGCCCTCAGGGTGACCAACGTGCAAGCCCGCACCAGACGGATAAGGGAACATGTCTAGCGCATAAAAATTCGGCTTATCCGCATCTGTTCCCGTCTTAAAAGTATGATTTTTTGCCCAAAATTCCTGCCATTTGGGCTCGATTTCCTTGTGATTGTAGAAGCTCATGTCATTTCTCCATGTCAATAAATTATCTTTACTATTATATCACGAAATAAGGAAAGAAAAAAGGTAAAAATAAACGCAAACTGCTGGGTATCCAGAGGAAAAAAACAAAAATAATGTTGTTTTTTACATCAATCGATCATCATTTCTCCAAGTATCCCTTTAAATCCTCAATCGCTCCCATCCCATCTTGTAATCCAGCCTGGTAAATTTCTTCAAATTTTTCTGGATTCTTCTCTAAACGGCCAATTTGTAAAGCTTGATGAGGCCGGATAACATAAATCTGGCCTTCATTTACTAGCTGAATGATTTTTTCGACAGTTTGATTATAATGTTGATACCGTTTTGATGCGATAGATACAAATTTAGGATACTTTCTATAAAACATGCGGTAAATCCGTGCGCTTGAAGCCTTTTTACGATAAGTAATTGGCCGCGTCAAGATAACAATGAGTTTGTCAAAGCCAAGACTTTTGGCAAATTCAACAGGAATAGAATCTGATAAACCACCATCTAAGTATTTTTTACCATCAACTTCGACAATTTTTGAAACGAGAGGCAATGCTGAACTGGCGCGCAACAATTCCATTTGCTCAAAGACATGATCAATTTTGTAATATTCTGGCTGACCGGTTTCAATATTGGTCACCGTCACATAGAACGGAACTCCTGACTGCGCAAAAGCATCTTGATCAAACCTATCTAACTCCATTGGTACCTTGTAATAAGTAAAGTCTTTGTTGACCATATTTCCTGTTGTCAACCAGGATCTGAACCCCATATAATGCTTATCTTTAATAAAACGCTTATTATAGCGAATCGCTCTGCCTCTTTGTTTGGAAAGGAAATTAACGCCAAAAAGTGCTCCTGCGGAAACTGAAACAACCCCATCAACATGAATATCAGCATCTAAAAAAGCATCTAGAACACCCGCAGTATAAAGGCCTCGCATACCCCCACCTTCTAAAACTAGACCAACTTTCATCTGTAGCACCTCCTAAAATTACCTTCTATTGTAGCAAAAAATCCCGTCGAAACGAGATTTTTGCTATATGATATTCAATGAAACTTAACATCCGACTGGGTAATGTAGGCACGGCTTAGGATCTGTTCTTTTTTCTATTTCAAGGGAATTAGCTGAAAAGAACCACTAGACCCTTTTACTTAGCAAATCGAATTACCAAGGTTCGATGTTGAGTGTTACAATGTTACCAAATAATCACACGGTCTTCTTTAGCACGCCACATGCCGTCGCCTTCTTGAACGCCAAATGTTTCATGGAATTCATCGAAGTTTGGCAACTGGATGTTGGTGCGCAGATGACCTGGTGCATGGACATCCACACTTGCCAACATCTGCATGAACTCAGGACGAGCCTTCATTCGCCAGATACGAGCAAAGTTGGTGAAGAATTCCTCAGCGGAGAAGTCTTCTTCTGACTTGGCTGCTTCTAAGGCTGCTGCAATCCCACCAAGGTCGGCAATATTTTCTGACACAGTCAACTTACCATTGATTTTGGCACCATAAGAATCCTGACCTTCAAACTGGTCAATGACCTGCTGGGTACGAGATTCAAAAGCTGCATAGTCTTCTTCTGTCCACCAGTTATTGAGACTACCATACTCATCAAAGGAGGCACCGTTTGAGTCAAAGGCATGGGAAATCTCGTGGGCAATGACAGCACCAATACCGCCATAGTTAGCTGATGAAGACTGTTCTAGTGAGTAGAAAGGCGCCTGCAAAATGGCTGCTGGAAAGACAATCAAGTTTTTCTGTGGGTTATAGTAGGCATTGACCATGTGAGCTGGCATGCCCCATTCCTTAATATCCACAGGCTTGTTCCACTTGCTCCAACTATGAGCAATGTCAATCTTGTTTAGTTCGATAGCATTTTCCACCAAGGACTTGCTTGGGTCAATGATCTTCTTATAATAACGCTCTGGCAAGGCATCTGGGTAACCAATGTAAGGCTTGATAACATTGAGTTTGACAATGGCTTTGTCACGCGTTTCCTGAGCCAACCAGTCTGCAGTTTCCAAACGAGACTTGTAGACCTCAATCATCTTGGCAACTTTTGCTTCCACATCGGCCTTGGCTTCTGGTGAGAATTTTTCTCCAGCATACCAGAGACCGAGGGCTTGGTTAAAGTAGCCTTGTGCCAGATTGTAGGCTGCTTTTTCTTGGTTTTGAGCCTGCGGTGTACCAGAAAGGGCACGGCTATAGGCTCCTGCTAGAATACGAATTTCATCCGACAGAAAGGCTGTATAAGCTCCTGCCGCTTTCAAAATCAAGGTCGCCTTCAAAAGCTCCCAATTATCCTCACTGTAAATGTCCTTAGCTGCTTGCCAGAAACGTTCCTCTGGAACGATAATCTTGTCTGGTATTTGCCCCAAAATCGCTGTGAAGAAATCATCCAAAGGCAACTCTGGTACTAAGGCAGTAAAATCTGCCCACTCGTACGGGTGGTAAAGTTTGGCGTACTCAGAACCTTCTTCATTTGACAAGACATACTTGGCAACCTTGGCATCCAATTCCAAACGTTTGTCCAGAAGGTCCTTGATCTCTTCATCTGAAAAACCAAACTTAGGTAAGAGGGCCTCTTGACTCTCTCTCCACGTTTTGAGCAATTCTGCTCCTTTTTCATGACCTTCTTCATAGTAGGTCGTATCTGGTAAGATAATACCTAATGAATCTGCCCAAAGAACATTTATTGTCGCATCCATAAAGTCAGGTGCCACACCAAAAGGCATGAGGTTTGGCTTGCCGGCCAACTCAAACTCTGCCAACTTGCTGGTAAATTCTTCGAAAGAGTTAAGAGCCTTGTACTCCGCAATCAAGGCCTGAGCAGGCTCCGCTCCCAAGCGGTCACGGGTTTCATAGTCGGCTACTTGTTTGTGGAAAGCCACGAAGTTTTGCAAAACGCTATCTTCTGGGACATTCTCCCCTGTCAACCAAGCACTTGTCGTATCAATCATGAGCTTTTCAATCTCGTCCGCCAAATCAGAAAAGCCACCTGTTCTTGGCTTATCGTCTGGAATCACGGCTGTTTTTGCCCATTCGCCATTGACGTATTCGTAAAAATCATCTTGTAAACGTGTCATTCTATTCTCCTTTGTATTTCATAATGATTATGATAACAAAAAATTCTGACAATTTCACATGTTAAATCTGTCTCTAACGCAACTTTTTATTTAGCAACAAGAATTTCTTAGTTGAGAATCTTCTGAAAAAGCATTTGCCCATTATTTATCTATTTTTTGTTATAATATTCTTAACTAGAAAGCGAGTTCTCATGACACCAAACAAAGAAGATTATCTAAAATGTATTTATGAGTTAGGTCAATTAGACCAAAAAATTACCAATAAACTTATTGCTGAAAAAATGGCTTTTTCTGCCCCAGCCGTTTCTGAAATGCTCAAAAAAATGGTAGCCGAAGAGCTCATTTCTAAAGACGTCAAGGCAGGTTATCTCCTCAGCCAAACTGCCCTTGAAATGGTATCTAGCCTCTACCGCAAGCACCGTCTGATTGAAGTCTTTCTGGTGGAACAACTCGGCTATTCTCCAGAGGAAGTCCATGAGGAAGCTGAGATTCTAGAGCACACCGTTTCAGATCACTTTATCAATCGCCTAGACCTACTACTGGAACAGCCCCAAACTTGTCCTCACGGTGGAAGCATTCCTCAAGCAGGTCAGCCACTCATCGAACGCTACCAGACACGACTCTCCCAAATCACTGAAACTGGATACTACCAACTTGTCCGTATACACGACTTTTATCAGCTCCTCCAGTACTTAGAACAACATGATTTAGCTGTCGGAGATCAGCTGGTTGTAACAGATTTTGATAGTTTTGCCCAAACGATTACTATTCAGTACAAGGGCAAAGAACTCGCAGTACCCACCACTATTGCTCAACAATTATACATAGAAAAAACCAATCGCCCCAACTAAACAGAGCGATTGGTTTTTGGTGTCTTCTTTACTAGAATGAATGAAACCCGTCACACCCACTTTATTATCCACATCTATCAGTTATTACGTTAAATATGTTAATTCGAGTCACACCACTATAGCCTCTAGTAATCAACTGGATATTTTCACACTTTACAATTTTAAAAAAACCGACATTACTGCCGGTCTTCACTTAATTTTTCTCTCAGTCTGCGCCGATATAAAATCTGCGAAGGGATGAAGTAAAGAAAACTCACAAGAATGATCCAGCGTTTATCCACTCCGCTAAAGAAAATCACTAGAATCAAAATAAATGCAATCGTCAAATAAAAGAAATGATTGGTGAACAATTTTTTCATAACCAGCTTCCATGACTACCTTTCGACATTAGTATATCAAAATAGAGATAGAGACTACAGGCTATTTCTGAAATTCTTACCTGTTTTTTGTATCTAAGATAATGGTAACTGGTCCATCATTGACTAGACTGACCTGCATATCAGCCCCAAAGACACCCACCGCGACTGGTACAAATTCAGACAAGGCCTGATTAAACTCATCATAGAGTTGACTAGCCATAGCAGGAGCTGCCGCTCCTGTAAATGCAGGGCGATTACCTTTTTTTGTATCCGCAAAAAGAGTAAATTGAGAAATGGATAATATCTTGCCCTCCACATCTTGAACAGATTTGTTCATCTTACCTGCCTCATCTGAAAATATCCGCATACTAACGATTTTTCGCACAGCATAATCTAAATCTTCTTGACCATCTTCCGGACCAATACCGACCAAAAGAAGAAGGCCTTGCTTGATCTGCCCATGTACCATATCTTCGATAGTCACACTAGCTTGAGAAACACGTTGTAATACTATTTTCATCTTATCCGTTGGTCCTTTTCACTGAATAAACCTCTGGAACCGACTTAATTTTGTCGACCAAACTTGTCAAGGTTGCCAAATTGGAAATCCCAAAGGATACATGAATCGTCGCAAATTTCATATCCTTGGTTGGTTGTGCATTAACGGACGAAATGTTTTTGCTAGCATTAGTCAATACTTTCAAAACATCATTGAGAAGTCCCGAGCGATTCAGTCCATAAATATCAATATTGGCCATGTACTCTTTTGTTGAATTATCATCTTCCCAGTCAACATCAATTAAGCGCACATCGTAATTTTCTTGACTCTTAAGGTTCATACAGTCCACACGGTGAACAGCCACCCCACGCCCCTTGGTGATATAACCAACAATTTCATCACCCGGTACTGGATTACAACATTTGGCAATCCGAATCAGCAAGTCAGAAGCGCCCTCGATAACCACACCACCCTCGTGTCGGATTTTTAAACTGTCTTTATTGTCGTGTTTGACCTCTCCACCATTAACCAGTTCATCTGCTACCGCTTTTGCCTTGGCACGTTCGGCCTCACGACGTTCCTTTTCTGTCAAACGATTGAAGATTGACACAGCAGAAACTTCTCCAAAACCGACTGCCGCATAAAGTGCCTCGTCTGTTTTATAGCTGGTCTTTTGCAAAACTTCATCCATGTGACGACGATCTAAATACTGGTTCGGAACGTAGCCATTTTCTTGAAGCAAGCTTTGAAGCATCTCACGTCCTTTGGAAACCGATAATTCCTTATCTTGATTTTTAAAGAACTGCTTGATTTTGTTACGGGCTTTATGGGTTTTTACAAGATTAACCCAGTCACGACTCGGACCAAAGGAATTGGCTGAAGTAATAATTTCTACCTGATCCCCTGTTTTGAGTTTGGTTGTCAGAGGGACCATGCGACCGTTGACTTTAGCACCTGTCGCTCGCTCACCTACCTTGGTATGAATTTCATATGCGAAGTCGATTGGCACAGAGTCCTTAGGCAGTTCCCGTACCGCACCATCAGGAGTGAAGACATAAATTCGTTCTGTAAAAATGTCTTCTTTGACAGAATCTACAAAGGTTTGTGCATCTCCACCAGCACCTTCTTGAAGTTCGATCAAATTATTAATCCAACGCAATTCTTTTTCAGAAGCGGTTGCCTTACCACCACGCTTATAGGCCCAGTGTGCTGCAACCCCGTACTCTGCAACTTGGTGCATCTCTACAGTACGAATTTGAAATTCGATTGGACCTTTAGGCCCATATACAGTCGTATGAATGGATTGGTAACCATTTGCTTTCTGATTTGCGATGTAATCTTTAAATCTTCCTGGCATTGGTTTCCACAACTCATGTATGTAACCTAGCATCGCATAAACATCACTTTGAGTATCCATGATACAACGAATAGCCGTCAAATCGTACAACTCATCAAAACGCTTCCTCTTATCATGCATTTTCCGATAAATAGAATAAATATGCTTTGGACGACCATAGATTTGTCCGTGAAGATGGCGTTCCTCTGTATACTCTCGCAGTTTGTTGACGACTTCATTCACTAATTCCTCACGCTCACGGCGCTTCTCACGCATCATATGCGTAATTTTATAAAATTCAACTTCATTGAGATAGCGGAAAGACATGTCCTCCAATTCCCACTTAATGGAAGAAATACCTAAGCGGTGAGCAAGAGGTGCATAGATTTCCATTGTTTCACGTGAAATACGTTCCTGCTTGTCCTTGCGCAAGTGCTTAAGAGTCCGCATGTTGTGTAAGCGGTCAGCGAGTTTAACCAAAATCACCCGCATATCTTGAGACATAGCAATTAGCATATTTCGGTGGTTTTCTGCTAGTTGTTCTTCATGAGATTTATATTCAACCTTACCCAGTTTGGTCACACCGCCGACAATATGGCGGACTTCCGGGCCAAATTCAGCTTCCATCTCATCCAAGGTCACCTCTGTATCTTCAACCACGTCATGTAAGAAACCACATGCAACCGTCACCGCATCTAGCTTGAGACCTGCTAAAATACCTGCCACCTGAATAGGGTGTACAATGTAGGGCTCACCTGATTTACGAAATTGTGTTTTGTGCGCCTCTGTAGCAAAATCTAATGCTTTTTTGACAAAGGCAACATCTTCTTCCGGTAAGTAGGTGGCCGTTAAGGCAACCACTTCCTCCCCAGTATAATTTATTTCTTTCATGTCATTACTCTTCCTCTTATGTTTCCTACTATTTTACCATTTTCATGAAAAAAGAAAAAGGATAGCGCTGAAAGGTTTGAGAAAGTCTACTTTTCAGATATACTATCTTTATGACTAATACATTATTTGACACTATTCCATTTCTTGACCACCCTCCGATTTTACTACGACACATCCAAGAAAGTGATCTAGACAATCTTTGGGAAATCTATTCCAATCCCCTTCATTTCCAATACACTCCTAACACATCAACTAAAAGTAAAGAAACCCTTCGCAAACGAATCAGTCATTTCCAACGTGATTTTAATAAGAAAAAAAGGTTGTTTTTAGGACTAGAATTTCAAGGAAAATTGATTGGCGTCTTGGAAGTTTTCGACTACAAAAAACGAACTGCGTCGGTGACCATTGGCTACCGTCTTCATCATGCTTTCTGGAATCAAGGTCTGGCTAGCCGAGCAGTCAGTCTGCTCTGCCATTTCCTACTAGAAGAATGCCCGATAACAACAATCGTCGCCTTTGTCCTGCCAGAAAACTATGCTTCTCAGCAGGTACTCCTGAAAAATGATTTTCAACAGGTCGGGCAAGTCGAGGAGGTCTGGAAGGGCTTGGGGCAGGTCAGCCTCTTGCAATTTGAACGAAAACAGTAAAAACCAGGGGAATCCTGGTTTTCTTATGCAAAATAGCTCCAAATCACCGCAATGAGAATAGCTGGCAACATATTGGCCACGCGGATTTTTCGATCCCAAACAATATTAACTCCGACACAAAAAATAAGAACTGACCCTATTAGAGAAAGGTTCGCAAGTGCTTGTTCCGTCATAATCGGTTCAATCAAACGTGCCAAAATCGTTACTGAGCCCTGGAAAAAGAAGACGGGTACGGCCGAAAACCCTGCTCCCTTACCTAAACTAGAAGTCATAATCAAAATAATTATAAAATCCAAAATGCTTTTAATAGCTAATAATCGGTAATCTCCCGTCAAACCATCTTGAATAGAACCAATAATGGCCATAGCTCCAATACAAACAGTCAAGGAAGCCGTCAAAAAGGCATCTAAAAACTGAGAATCTTGACTATTTCCCGATTTTTCACGGAGCCAAACACCAAGTTGCTCAAACCAACCTTCGATATGGAGTACTTCCCCCACCAAGGTTCCTAACGCCAAACTAATGACCAGAAGCATACTATTCTGACTTGTGATCTGACCATCTACAACTGTCAGTAACCCCTCTAAACTACCAGAAATCCCCAGAAAAAGAACAGCAACACCACTCGCCATCGTCAACCCCGACTGATGGCGTTCTTTTAGTAAATGCCCAAACCAAGACCCTAGCAAACCTGCTAGGGCAATGGCCAAGGTATTGATAATCGTTCCTAAAGCAAACATATACTACCTCAACAATTCCGTCGCGTAGCTAATAGCAGAAAGAGCATAGAGTGGAGCCGTTTCTGCTCGTAAGATACGAGGACCAAGACCTGTCTTGACCGCTCCTGCTCCTTCAAATGCGGCTACTTCCTCAGGCGATACGCCACCTTCTGGACCGACAATGACAAGGACTGATTGACCAGTTTCTAAACCAGATAAGGCCTTCACCAAATTGGCTTGTTCGCCCTCTTTTGCAGCCTCTTCGTAGGCTAGGATAATCTGGTCAAATCCTGTCAACTGGGCTAGGAAATCCGCTTTTTTCTCAAACAAGCGAACAGCTGGAATACGATTGCGTTTGCTTTGCTCGGCTGCTCCTTGGGCAATTTTTTCTAGCTTCTCTGCTTTTTTGCCTAATTTTTTACCATCCCATTTGACCACTGACCAGTCAGCTGGAAAGGCCCAGAGGGCTGTCATGCCTAATTCCGTTGCCTTTTGGGCGACAAATTCGAGCTTATCTCCCTTGGGGAAGCCCGTGGCAATAGTGACGGAAACGGGTAATTCGACATTGTCTGCCAGTTCTTCGATGATTTCAACCGATTGGCTTTGGCTGTCCACTACCCGTGCCAAGCGTTTAATCCCGTCGTCAAAGACTAGGACAATCTGTTCATCTGCCTGCAAGCGCATGACAGAAAACATATGCTTGGCAGTGTCCTTATCCTTAATCTGGAAAATGCCCTGCGGTGCTCTGCCATTGACAAAATACTGCTGCATCCTAGCCTCCAATCACACCTGAGCGGTCCGCCGTTTTCTTGAAGATACAGCAATTCCACTCACCTTGAATCATGTGGGTCTCAAGAAAGAATCCAGCCGCCTCCGCAGATGCTCGCACCATGTCCCACTTGTCCGCTATGATACCGCTCATAATTAGGTAGCCCTCGTCCTTGACCAGACGGTAGGCATCCTCCGTCAGATGGATGAGAATATCCGCCAAGATGTTGGCAACGATGACTTCTGCTTCAATGTCAACGCCACGAAGCAGGTCGCCTGCCGCGACATGGATGTTGCTGGTGTGGGCATTGAGGTCAATGTTTTCCTGGGCCACACGCACCGCCACTTCATCCAAGTCATAGGCAAAAATCTCCTTAGCACCCAAGAGGGAACTTGCAATGGAGAGAACACCTGAGCCTGTGCCGACGTCAATGACCGTTTCGCCACCACGAAGGACCTGAGAAAGAGCAAAGAGGCTCATCTTGGTCGTCGGGTGGGTACCCGTACCGAAAGCCATGCCTGGATCCAAGCGGATAATTTTCTCACCTGCTGTCGCCTCGTAGTCTGTCCAAGATGGCACAATGGTCAAATCATGGGTAATGCGCGCTGGTTCATAGTATTTCTTCCAGTTGTCCGCCCAATCTTCCTCTGCCAATTCCTGACTTTCTAGAATGACCTGACCAATCTCCAAGCCAAATCCTGTCAAATCCGCCAAGTGAGTCGCCAAGTCTGCCTTAACTTCCTCAATATCTACAGTATCAGGATAATAGGCCGTAATCGCAATCATATCAGACTGCTCCACCTCAGGATAGAGCTCTCCGAAACGGTCTTCCTGCCCCACATAGTCAGCCGAGTCGCTAATGGCTACCCCCTGACTGCCCGTTTCAATCATGAGATTTGAAACTGCCTCTTCTGCATCACGATGCACGTGAATCGTTAATTCTTGCCATGAGTTCATGTTTGTTTCCTTCCATTCTCTCTAGACCAAACCTATACTGTCTCTTCTAATTCTTTCAAGGTTCGACCATCTCTATCTTTCCAGTCAGTTCGACCATTTGTATGCATTCCAAGCACAAATCCAGCTGCATAAGAAGGGCTATTAAAAAGTTGATTTTCTTGTAGAAGACCATCAACTATCACCCCGCTATTCTGTAACTCTGCTCGTCGTTCCTTTAAAACAGATGGTATCTTTTGAGAATCAATAGTTTCTATCATACTCCCTTTCAACACAACGAATCCTTCTGTAGTTTGCTTACAAGTCGCCTGAATTTCTGTGTTTGATTTTTTACTTTTTCGTTTCAAATAAAGCAACTGACTCGATGCATCTGTCGTCTCTCTGTCACTAGGCACATTTTGCACCATTGGAACAAATAAACGATACCCCAAGGTTCCAATAATCGTAATGGTATTATCAACGACTTCATCCAATTCGGACTGCTTTTCTTCTGTTACATTTCCTGGATTAGGCTCGTTGCCATTTTTTACTATAAAACGCCCCGCTTCCTTGGCAAGCTGAGTAAATCTATTTTCTAAATAACTGATTTCAGTTGGACCAAAGGAATTGTTCTGAGTTGTCAGCACAATCACATCGTTAAAATAGTCCGCATGATTATCACGTGTATGCTCTTGAATACGGAGCAACACTCCCTCTCCATTTTTGCGAGTCGTAGCCTGTCCTATATAAGTAATATCTTTACCCTTTTCATCGTCATGCCCCAAAAGAAAGTAGATACCACTTTGCTTCATCTCGGAACGTTCTTTCAAATCTCCTAAGTGAATGCGTGGTATTTTGAAAATAACCCCCGTCCAATTGGATAAGGTACATTTGATTTTCCCAGTTACTTCACCATCCATTAAGAACATATTGATATTTTTACTACGGTTAACCATCTCCTCAAACTCCCTAATACCTCGGATATGGGTAAAATTCTCCCTCCACCAAGTCTGCTCTGCCTTTTTCAAAAGCCTCCGCGTCCCAGTCAAGGCCAAAGTCAATGGCAGTCTCGTCGCTCAGGAAGTCCATGAGGTCGTCTAAACCTTGGTCGGCGGTATCTTTGAGAAAGCTTGCAAAATAGGTCAGAAACTCTGCTGAAAAGCCCTTCTTGGCGTCAAATGGCAGAGCGACCAGGTAGTCTTCCTCGTCAAAGCGAGACTTGCCCTGGTTATAGAAAAGGACATACTCCTCTAGGAAAATATCCTCCGCAGACGCATTGCCTTCGTCATCCACCGTTTCAATCCCAGCCGCATTTTGTGCTTCCAAGATGAAAGCTAACTCAACTGCGTGGTTTTTCTTGTCCCAGTTAAGCTCGTAATCGTAGGTAAAATGTTTGTCCAGTGCCACTTCCAGCACATCTAAAAATCCTTGGTTCGCCATTCTATTTCCTCTTTTCTATAAATTCCAATAAATTTATTTCTCGACCGTATTTGACGGAAGCCCGCTCGTCTTTCTCCAAAATGGACTTGGTTAAATCTAGTTGATTCACCGCTGCCAAGGCTACAGCATAGTGAATAACGTCAGCTAGTTCTTCTGCCAGACAAGCAGAGCTGTCTTCTTCGCCGTCCATCATCTTGCGGCCTGCACGCTTGTTCAGCAGCTCTGCCACTTCACCAATTTCTTCCACTAATTTCATAAAGAGACTTTGCTCGGGAACTGTCGTCCCATAGTGGTCACGCAAGTATTCTTCCAAAACACTCACCGTCAACTCCGCCATCTTCGTTTCTCTCCAAATCTTAAAATTGTAGTATAATGATTATACCATAAATACACTGAAAGGAAGCCTATGCCAGCCAATCTCGCCCTTCGTATGCGGCCCAAATCCATTGATGAGGTAATCGGTCAGGAACACCTGGTCGGTCCTGGAAGGATTATCCGTCGCATGATTGATGCCAATATGCTATCGTCCATGATTCTCTACGGTCCGCCAGGGATTGGCAAGACCTCGATTGCGTCCGCAATTGCTGGCACGACCAAGTATGCCTTTCGGACCTTTAATGCCACGACGGACAACCAAAAACGCCTGCAGGAAATCGCTGAAGAAGCTAAGTTTTCCGGTGGTTTGGTTCTCCTGCTCGATGAAATCCACCGTCTCAACAAGACCAAACAGGACTTCCTGCTTCCTCTCTTGGAAAATGGCAATATCATCATGATTGGGGCAACGACGGAAAATCCATTTTTCTCAATTCTGCCTGCCATTCGTAGTCGGGTGCAGATTTTTGAATTGCAGCCTTTGCAAACCAGCCACATCCGACAAGCCTTGGAACTGGCTCTGACAGACAGCGAACGTGGGTTTGACTTCCCTGTCACCATTGAACCGGAGGCTCTGGACTTCCTAGCCAATGCTACCAACGGTGACCTGCGAGCTGCCTATAATTCGCTAGAATTGGCTGTGCTTTCGACCAAGGAAAGTGATGATGGTAGTCGCCACATTGATCTGGATGCCGTGGAAAATAGCCTGCAAAAGTCCTACATCAGCATGGACAAGAACGGCGATGCCCACTACGATATTCTCTCAGCCCTGCAAAAATCCATTCGAGGCAGCGATGTCAATGCCAGCCTCCACTACGCCGCCCGTTTGATTGAGGCAGAGGACCTGCCTAGTCTGGCTCGTCGCTTGACGGTCATTGCCTATGAAGACATCGGCTTGGCCAATCCAGAGGCACAAATCCATACGGTAACCGCCCTTGAAGCTGCCCAGAAAATTGGTTTTCCAGAAGCACGGATTTTGATTGCCAACGTGGTCGTTGATTTGGCTCTCTCACCCAAGTCTAATTCTGCCTATCAGGCTATGGATGCAGCTCTGGCTGATTTGCGGAAAAACGGTCATCTGCCTATTCCAAATCACCTGCGAGACGGTCATTATGCTGGAAGTAAGGAGCTGGGAAATGCCATTGGCTACCAGTATCCGCATGCCTATCCTGAAAAATGGGTGGACCAGCAATACCTGCCCGATAAGTTACTTCATGCGGACTACTTTACCGCCAATGACACCGGTAAATACGAGCGTGCCTTGGGTATGACCCAAGAAAAGATAAAAAATTTGAAAAAAAATAATAGATAAAACCTTGATAACACAAGGTTTTTAACCAATAATGTTATGGTAACGTTTACATTTTTTGATTTTTTCTCTTGATTTTTCTAAAAAAAGTGGTAAGATTAGATTATAGATAAGAACTGCTGTGGTATACGAATTCATACCTATGTGTTGACCGACTATTTTTGTATTATTAGGGAGACAAAGATCCTCTGACAGTATGCAAGCTGGCGCACCCAGAAGCAACTAAGTCAGAAACGTGTCACCCACCTGCTTCTAGCGTGCGGGATCAATACAAATCATGGATAACCGGTACCAATACAGCATTTTTATTTTTTTTATCCTTCCTTAGCTCAGCTGGCAGAGCAGCGGACTCTTAATCCGTGGGTCGTAGGTTCGATCCCTACAGGGAGGATTGGTTGATATGTGGGAAACCACCTGTCCGAAGGGGCAGGTGGTTCCTTGCGTAAAAAACAAAAATTCAGTCACAAAGAATCGATATTGCTTCATTCAAAGTAAATATGTAATTAATTTAGATGAATCACCTTGTTTCTTTTAGCAATCGGAGGCTGGGCTTTTGGGAGAGCTCGTCAGTAGAGCGCATCCGTTTTGTCTTTGATTATTAAAATCAATAAGTCGTAAACCAAAAGCCCTTGCTAAGATTCTTCACTTAGCGAGGGCTTCTTGTTCATTTTTATTATTCAATGGAGAAACTGTCATAGACATCTCACATAGCCTATCATGGTATTTTACACGTCCTAAGTTGATAGAAAAAGTGCATACTATCCAGTCTTGACCTAGCTTATTTAAAATCTGCTAAATAGTCTTGCAAATCACGAATCATTTGTTTTCGGCCACTAAAACTCTGCCCTGCCATCAATTTTTCGTATTGCTCTAGTTGTTCTGAATTTAACTGTTGCCGATAAGACTGTAACATATCTTGCAGAAGAATAAATTCATCGTTAACCAGTCCAGGTGATTTCACAACATGGGATAGGTCATGGATGTCTTCATGTGCCATTCTGTCAAATTTTCTTTTGTAACTTTCTTGCTTGCGTATAACATCCTTTATATGATTTCTAAATTTTACTTTAAAATATACATATAATTTTTCTTTATCATCATATAACTGGGGTTGTTTTTCTAATAATTCATATAATACCATCATTCCTTCTTGATCCCAGTCTGACTTTTCCCATAACTTGATATAAAATTCTTGACGAGCCTTATGTACAATACCACTAACCTTTGCGTAAGTTTGTTCAAATTTCATAAACTATTAACCTCTTAGTTTTTTCTTAATTCGTTGGCTATAGTTTATCGAAAATAAGCAATACTTTACATGACATTTATGTCCTCTTTTTAGAATGTGGTCATTTTGCTCTCATCATTCAAGCAACGCGAATATACATTTGGATAAATAAAAAAAGGCCAAATAGAACTTATCTATTTAGCTATTCTTCAAATGAAATGATCATTTGCGGCCATTTCTGATCCCAGTTCTTCTTAGAAGCTCTCGTTTTATACAGCTGCATACGGTTTTTGTCCGCTAAAAAATGAGGGGTAGGCCGTACCCTATATTGATAGATATCCTCCATTCCAAATGGGGCGAACAGTTCCATGTTTCCCTCTTTTAGTAGTCGTACACCAACAGCTGTACATCTTTCTGGAAATTTTTCAATTGCATCTTTTGATGACTGGTAAGGAAGACTGTTCGGACTGTGAATATGCATAAAGACCTGATTTTTTAATTCCCATTTATATTCTGGATACATATAATGCAAATGGTTCTCTATTTCTAAAGTTTTTTCATAGGATATTCCTTCGTCAAAGAATACAATATCAACATCAGTTGTCTTATCAAAATGGTATTGATTCCAGATGAAATTACGAATCGTCCCAGCACATAGCCAAGAATCTTTTAAATCAAGTTCCCTAACGATTTCCAAAATCCTAATGATATCTGAGTTTGCTCTCAAATACTTTTCCAGTTCTCCACTCATCTCATTCCCCAGCTTAACAAAACTTCGTAGTACAATCGTTTTCCAGAAGGAAGGTTCTAGTTCTTCAGAGCAGAATCCTCGATTAAACCAACTAGAAATACCTCTCTTCTATTTTCGGTCTCAGACTGAGACAGTCTCTTCCTAGACTGTTTCTTTCCACTGGACCTTTGTTTTCGCTTTTCAAATTTTGGGCTCAAAGATAAAAAGGTCCACTGGACCTTTTTATTCCTCTTCCATAAAGCTGTTGAAAACTTCTTCAATCATATCCCATTCTGCTGTTGCATCTTCTGGAATTGGTTGCAAGTCTCCTTCTGTGCCGTTCTCATTTTCAATGTATGAGTAGGCTTGAATTTCAACTTGTCCGTTCTCATCTTCTTCTGCACTAGCAGGAATCAGGAGGACGTAGTTCTTTCCAAATTCTTCCTGACCGTCAATTGTCAACAAGATTTCAAAAAGTGTTTCATTACCTTGATCGTCTACTAAAGTAATCAATTCAGGTTCGTCGTGATTATGGTCATGTTCATGATCGTGATGGTGTGCCATAGGTGTCTCCTTTAAAATGTTCTATCTAAATAATTTTGCAAAATCAGCTGAGCTGCTAATTTGTCAATAACTTTTTTACGTTTTCCTCGACTAATGTCTGCTTGTTCAATTAGCATTCGCTCTGCTGCAACAGTTGTCAACCGTTCGTCCTGATATTCTACTGGAAGTTTGTATCGCTCAGTTAATAAATCACCGTAAGCTTGACTAGCTTCTACTCGAGGGCCACTTGTATTGTTCATATTCTTTGGTAAGCCAACAACAAACTGATCAACCTTGTATTGTTCAACAAGCTCTGTCAAACGTTCCAAGCCAAATTCACCCTTGTCTTCATCAATCGGAATGATTTCCAAACCTTGAGCTGTAAAACCTAATGGATCTGAAATAGCGACCCCTACAGTTTTAGAACCAACATCTAATCCCATTATTCTCATTAAAGGTCTATCCCATTCCCTTTCAGGTAATAGCGCACCAATTCTTCAATGATTTCATCACGTTCATGCTTACGAATCTGGTTACGCGCGTCATTATAACGCGGAATATAAGCAGGGTCCCCGCTCAATACATAACCGATGATTTGGTTAATTGGATTATAGCCCTTCTCTTCCAAAGAACGATAAACACTAATCAATGTTTTGTTGATTTCCTGCTTATCGGTATCATCGAGACGGAAACGGACAGTTTCTTCCGTGAATCCCATACTTACACCTTCTTTCATTTTATGGTCTAGTCATTATACCATATTTGGACATTTTTCTCAAATAAATAAACGAAGAGAACCCTTTATTTTAGAGCTCTCTCAACACAATTTATAAAGCTGCTCTCATGCGGGCCTGTGCATTCTCAACATTTCTTACAGAACGAGGTAAAAATGCACGGATATCATCTTCCTTATAGCCAACTTGCAGTCTTTTCTCATCAATTAATATTGGACTTTTTAAGATGCGAGGATTAGAGGTAATCAAATCGATTACTTCGTTCACACTTAACTCCTCGATATCAAAATCTAAACTTTTTGCATAACGATTTTTCGATGAAACAATGCTTGCAATCCCATTTTCAGTCTTTGTTAAGATGTTAAGAATTTCTTCTTTTGTAATTGCCTCTTTTCCCAAATTGTGTTCATTATAGGATAGTTGATGTGCATTCAACCAATTCTTTGCTTTTTTACAAGAGGTACAACTAGATACTGTATAAATTTTTATCATGTAGTCACTCCTTTGCTTCATTTTATTAAACACATTATATTACATTATACCATATAAATACTCAGTCTGTAGACCTATTTTTTAGAAAAACTCAAAATTTATTGGCGAAAATTCGGAAATCCCAACTAAAATTCCTCAAAATATACGTTTCTTTCGTGGATATTCTCCTAAAAAAGAAAAAAGGGAGAAATCTTTTCCTCCCATTTCAACATCCTAATCTTCTAACTCAATCCCACCATCTAGATCAAGTACAACATCTTGTATATCTTCAACAGCAATCGTATTTTCTTCTGCTTCCACTACTTCTTGTTCTTCATCCGCTTCAATCAAACCATAGTGAATACGAATCTTACGGTCGATTTCATCAAAGATTGCTGGATTGTCTGCCAAGAATTTCTTAGCATTTTCAGAGCCTTGTCCGATTTTTTCTCCATTATAAGAATACCAGGCACCTGCTTTTTGAATAATACCAAGGTTGCTACCGATCTCGATCAATTCACCTGTGCGAGAAATTCCCTCTCCATACATGATTTCAACGATAGCTTCCTTAAACGGAGGAGCTACCTTATTCTTCACAATCTTGACCTTGGTTTCCTTACCAACGTTTTGATCTTTTTGATCACCAGTACCTTTGATCTGCGTATTTCCGCGGACATCCATACGAACAGATGCATAGAACTTAAGAGCACGTCCACCAGGTGTTGTTTCAGGGTTACCAAACATCACCCCAACTTTTTCACGTAACTGGTTGATAAAGATAGCAATTGTCTTGGTCTTGTTGATAGAAGCTGACAACTTACGCATAGCCTGACTCATCATGCGTGCTTGCAAACCTACGTGACTATCACCAATATCACCATCAATTTCTGCACGAGGTACAAGGGCTGCTACAGAGTCAACGACAACTAAGTCAACCGCGCCAGAGTCAATCAACTTACCTGCAATCTCAAGACCTTGTTCACCTGAGTCTGGTTGCGACAAAAGTAATTCATCAATATTTACCCCTAGGGCTGCTGCATAGGCTGGATCCAAAGCATGTTCTGCATCAATAAAGGCTGCAATTCCACCTTCTTTCTGCGCTTGAGCCACAGCATGAAGAGCAACTGTTGTCTTACCTGAACTTTCTGGACCATAAATTTCAATGATACGCCCTTTGGGATAACCACCTGCCCCAAGCGCAATATCAATAGACAGACTTCCTGAGCTCATAACTTGAACCTTTTGCTCTGCACGTTCACCGAGACGCATGACAGCTCCCTTACCAAAATCTTTTTCAATAGATTTCAGTGCATCATCCAGCGCTTTTTTACGTTCATCTCCAAATTTTTTTGTAATATCTTCTAGTTTTTTTCCTGGTTTCTTAGCCAATGATTTTCTCCTCTTTTCTTAGTCAAACTATTATAGCAAATATCTGCTATTTCACAAAGTGTTTCGTACAAAATCTAACGCCTGTAAACAAGCAAGTTGACGAAGGTATTGCCATGAATAACCTCCTAAATCTACCTCTTTTTTGGAAATACCCGAGGTACTGGCCAAGGCTAGATATACTTTAGCAAGTACGTTGTCTACTGTTGATTCTGGTTTGACTGCCACCGACACAACTAGCCCTAAATCAGCTTGTAGTTCCTCCCGAATGCGACTTGCTTCTTCTGATAGCCCGCCCGATTCTGTCCCTAGCTGACCGATGATTTTTCCTCCACTATAATACGGCTGACCAGCCAAAGCCAGACTCAATTCTGCTTGTAATAAACCACCTGTTCCATTCTCTAGGATGCCCAAAGATTGTTTCTTTTCCTCTAAAAGAGTCGCTACGGTTTTAACCAAACTATTGTCATCCCCATATGCATAGAAAAAAACTCTCAAATGGTCACGTTGCAATATCTCTTCTTCCAACTGATTCAAACGCACGTTCGCTTCTTCCTGGCTATCTGCCTTCGTAGATAAACGAAGCGTCACCTCTCCAACTTTTGCATAAGGCGCAAGAGTCGGGTCTGTCTGCTTGTCAATCAAATCCGCTAAAACAGTCACCAACTGGCTTTCACCTATTCCAAAAAAGCGTAGGACACGCGAGTAAAGTTGTTGCTGAGATTGAGTCAAAAAAGGTAACAGACTCTCAGAAAACATGGCCTTGAGTTCACTTGGTGGGCCAGGCAAAACAATATAGGTCACACCATCTTGCTCAATCATACCACCTACAGCTAAACCAGCTGGGTTCTGTAGCGCCTGACTTCCCTCCACAATCTGTGCTTGACGCTCATTATTAGGTGTGCGAACACGACCTGGTCGACTGGCAAAAAAACGGTCTAATTTTGCCATCGCTAGTTCGTCAGCAACCAACTCTTTTTGCAAAAATGTCGCTAAAGTTTGCTTAGTCAAGTCGTCTTCAGTAGGACCTAAACCACCACATAAAATGACCAGATCACTTCGTTTACTTGCAATTTCAAGTACAGACAATAGTCGCTGTTCATTATCACCTACAGCAGTGTGGAAGTATACATCGATACCTAGCTCTGCACATTTTTCTGACAAGAATTGAGCATTCGTATTCACAATTTGACCTGTCAATATTTCTGTTCCAACAGCAATTAATTCTGCTTTCATGTTCCTCCCCTAACTAAGATACGATTGCTCGCTCATCTAATTAATTCGTAATTTCTTTCCAATTTCACAGGTTTCTTCATGGTCATTTATAAGACCTGCAGCCTGCAAATAGGAGTAAATACAGACAGGCCCTACAAACTTGAAACCTCGTTTCTTCAAATCTTTTGAAATCCGCTCAGACAAGTCGTTCTTGGTCGGCAATTCTCGGAAGGACTTGACAGGGTTGTCAATTGTTGCACCGTTCACCCATTCCCAAAGATACGTATCGAACGTACCGAATTCCTCCTGTACTCGAAGAAAAGCCTGGGCATTGACGCGGGTAGCGTACAACTTTGCCTTGTGACGGATGATATGTGGATTATCCAAAAGTGCATCCAAATCTTCATCAGTCATTGTTGCAACCTTTTGAATATTATAGTTGAAAAATGCGGAGCGAAAAGCCTGCCGTTTGTTGAGAACAATTTCCCAGGAAAGTCCAGCTTGGTAGGATTCCAAGCAGATCAACTCAAACAAAGACTGCTCGTCGTGAAGTGGCTTGCCCCATTCTTCATCATGGTAAGCAATATAAAGTGGATTATTTAGATTAACCCAAGTACAACGGGACATAGAAACTCCTTTTCACATACGGTTTACTTAATACTTTTAGCTACTTAATTCATCAAGCATCGTACTGGTACGGTAATTGAACACGGTTACGATACAAAGCTAAAAGACAAAGACTTCCTAGATGCTAAAGCCTCTGCGTCCGCTTTCCTATTTTCTCTTTGTCCTTTACGTCCTTTGTATCTGGACACGACATGAGCCGCAAAAATCGATATTATTTTTGTGGCGAATTAGTAAGGTACCTAGGCAAGTCACAAATAGCGATTGCCGTAGTATGATGAGTTACTTTAGTAACCATCATACTGGTACGTTAGTTGAACACGGCTACGATACTTTGCAAAATTGTCAAACTGAATCCTAAATATCACCGAATAACGCAGTTGACATCTGGTAAAAGGCTTCGTCAAAACTCGCCTTTTACCTAGTTGTCATTGCGGAGGTCTCACAACGAAATTTCTAACAAAATTTCTGTTCGGCCGTCTATTTTGCTTTGTATCGCTTAACGCCTTAGTATCCTATTACTTCATCAGCATTTTAAGGGCTGACTTGATGTAGTTTTCTGCGGTGTCGTTGGTGCCTTCAAAGAATTTCTTGATTTTCTTGAGTTCGGCTGGTCGGTAACCAAGAGCTTCCATGGCTTCCATGGCTTCTTCGAGGGCGATATTTTCACTGGATGGTGCTACTTGTTGAACAGGACCCGCTTCTTCGCTCATGACAAACTTGCCTTCCAAGTCCAAAATCATCTGCTGGGCTGTTTTCTTGCCAATCTTTGGAAACTTGGTCAGGTAGGTAATATTTTTCTGCTCAATGGCACGAACAAGCCCATCATTATCATCAACAGCAATAATAGCCAGAGCCGTTGTTGGACCAATACCTGATACTGAAATCAGACTCAGAAAGACGGATTTTTCATTCTCTGTAGCAAATCCGTAGAGTAAATGAGCATCTTCACGAATCACCTGATGAGTATAGACTGTCACTTCTTGCTGGACTTGTCCTGAATAGGCGTAGGGATTAGCAACCTGCAAGATATAGCCTACTCCATACGTTTCCACCACAATATATTTTGCAGTTATTTTCGTTAAAATTCCTTTAATATAGCCGTACATATGATTCCTTTACTAATGTGTCAACTTTTTGTTAATATTTATACTCAATAAAAATTGAAAACGATTAGCTCAAAAGGTTTGGGAAACCTTTGGAGGTTGGAGATTGAGCGAACGAAGTTCGTTTCTCCAAGAGCAGATAGGCCCTTACTACTTTCGCGTTCTAAGATAGCAGGCTGTAAAGCTCACAGGAGCTTTACACTCATCAAATCAAGTCAACAAGGTCTGATGTTAATATTCGAAGAGTATTAATACTTGCCCAATTCTCGCAAACTCGTGTGATTTTCCTGAATGCGACGGAACATTTTTTCCATATCCGATTTGCTAAAATGCACTAAAACTGGACGACCGTGCGGGCAGTTATAGGGGTTTTGGCAGTAAGACAATTGTCTCAATAAATCACGCGCCGAATAATCATCCAAAGCATGGTTGGCCTTGATTGACCGTTTACAAGACATCATGATAGCCAGTTCTGCCCGATACTGCTTGATTGACACCTGATCCGTCAAGAGCAACATGTCACACATCTCATAGATGCCAGACTCAATCTCCTCTTCCTTCATCCAAATAGGATGTTCACGCAGAATAAATTGATTAGCTCCATATTCTTCTAAGTTGACACCAACTTGACGAAGAGCATCCATTTTGTGGACAAGGTTAAGGGCATCATTCTGCGGAAATTCAAAAATATACGGCACCAATAACTGTTGAGCTGAATTGTCAACCTGTCCAATTTTCTCACGATAGTATTCGTATTTGACCCGTTCTTGTGCAGCATGCTGGTCAATGATATAAAGTCCTGTCTTACCTTGCGCAAATAAATACGTCCCATGCATTTGACCAAAATATTCTAACTCTGGAAATGTCGAGGTTTCCTCCTGGTCTAATTTATGTGCCAGTTTTGCCAATTCTTTTGCACTTAGATTAGGATGCTCCTGATCTTCTGATTCCACCGACTGACGTTCTGCAAATTGAACAGATGTAGGTCTATTTTCGACAGGCGACTCAACAATCTCTTGCCTATCCTCTTCGAGAGGTTTGACATCCTCAGCGACCACGTCTGGTTTTAAGAAGAAGTCTTGCTTAATCGTATCATAATAGATTTTTGCCTCTTTGAGTGGTAAGGTGCCTTGCTCTGCTTTTACTTTTGGTCGAGTACTTGACTGAGCTAAATTCTCAAGAGCATCTGGTATCAAGTCCTGCTCTTTAAGCGCTTGACTAATCGCCTCTCGAATCAAGGTCATGAGTTCTTTTTCCTTGGAGATACGAACTTCCTGCTTGGTCGGATGCACATTGACATCAGCAAGATAAGGGTCAATTTCTATAGAAATGACTGCCAGCGGAAAGCGTCCAACCATCAACTTACTGCCATAACCTTCCAAAATCGCTCGATTAAGCAAAAAATTCTTGATATAGCGACCATTGATGAAAATGGAAATGTAGTTGCGGTTGGCACGAGTCAACTCTGGCAAGGAAACATAACCTGAAATCTGAAAATCCAGATCTTCTGCCTCAATTTCAACCATTTTTTTGGCAGAAGCAATCCCATAAATCCCTGAAATTGCCTGACGAAGTTTCCCTGTCCCTGCAGTTCTAATTAATTCTCGTCCTTCGTTTACTAAGGCAAAAGCTATTTCCGGATGAGCTAGACTCAATCGATTTACAACATCAACAATATGTGATAATTCAGCCTGTTGACTGCGAACGTATTTGAGACGAGCAGGGGTATTGTAAAATAATTCTGAAACTGTAATCTGTGTGCCAACCGGACGACTAACTGGCTCCTCTTTCTCGATGACACCACCTTTGGCCTCTAATCGTAGACCATGCGAATGATTTGTAGTTGCAGTCTCAATAACCATCTGACTGACAGAAGCAATGGAAGGCAGAGCTTCTCCACGAAAACCGAGGGTGCGAATACGAAACAAATCCGATTGACTTTTTATCTTACTGGTGGCGTGACGGCGGAGGGCAAGCGCTACTTCATCAGGGGCAATTCCCTCACCGTTATCCGTGATTTGAATCATTTTAAGGCCAGCCTCTTCAACACTAATTTCAATCTGACTAGCCCCTGCGTCAATGGAATTTTCCACCAACTCCTTAACCACACTGGCTGGTCGCTCAATGACCTCACCAGCCGCAATCTGGTTGGCTAGTATTTCTGGTAGTTCAATAATATGTGACATCATTTCTCCTACATTCTTTTGATAATTTTTCCTGAGTACTTATTTTTCCATTATACCACATATCCACTTTCCCTCCTTTTCCCAGATAAGCTAAAGAAAAAATGACTGCCTGAGCAATCATTCATTCTTTTGATAAATAATAAAATGGTCTGTTGTTTGAATAGCTTTATATTGAGATTCGAGAATTGTTTTCACCTTGTCTAACATGGAAATATATTTATTTACAACCACGTATTTTGCTTCACTCTTATTTAAGTCGTATATCAAACTATTCACATTTTCATCTGTATTTAGAAATGGCTCTGCTGTCGTTATCGTCGCTGCCGATAAGCGCTGGCTTGAAATGTAAACACCTGCACTATTATCCCAAGCATAAACTTTGTCTGAGTTTTCTGTTTGGCTACTGATGTACTGGGCAACTTCTTGACGATCGGCTCTTAAACCTCCTTGAACTAAGTAAATATAGGCAGGTTGTACAAGAATTCCTAATCCAATAAATACAGGTAGAAAGAAATGACGACGCGCATAACTACTGTTAGTATCCTCATGTTCCTCCTGATTATGTATTACCGCCATCACAAATCCATATGGCAAAAGTAAGACCAATTGACTCCACTGAAAATGTGCACTTCCAACGATGAAAATTAATTGGATAGTGAAAACTAGTAACATTAAGACCTTAATGTAAGTATATTTTTCTTGTCTAAATGAAAATAAGGTATGGATAGCATTTTTTACAAATCCAGACAGTAGGAGGAAAAGAATGACAATTGTCAAATCCATAAGTACTGTCGCATGTTGAAAATCTAAACGAAGATTATATAAAAAGGTCTGCTGAATTGCTGTTCCTAAAACTTGTGCTTCAAATGCATAATACCCGACTGAGTACAAAATAAGCAGAAATCCAAAAACAGCTGCTAATAATTGGTAAAATCCGCGAGCCACCTGATGGTGCTGAACATTGTATACAACTAAAACTATACCTGCTACTACCCAAAGAATTAAGCTTTTCGGATAGATAAGAAAAACGAGGGCGGCATCTATGCCATAAAGAATAAATACTTCGTCAGTCACTGCGTTCTCAAAGTAACGAACTAAGAACCAGATACTGGTTAAAATGAAAGGGAGGGCAAACATCTCAGCATACAATCCTCCGAAGCCAAGAGCAAAGATGAATATATAAAACCAATGGCTTGCACTAAGGGCAACTTTTTCGGACCGGCTAAAATAAGCAATAATCTTATAAAAATAGACTCCTGCTATCAGCAATGCGATGAATTGGAGAACGCCAAAAATGATAAAATTTCCACCCACATTCCCTAATAAGGCCAATAAGTAAAATAATAAACCACTTGTTCCAAAAAAATCACCGTATGGAATTTGGCCCTTCATCATGGCCATTCCTGCATATAAATTCTGAGTCTGTATGTTGGTCGCAAACGATGTTAGCAACGGGTTTACTACGCTACAAAAACTTAAGACAATACTCCAGACAAGCGCTGGCCAAACCTTTGTTTTTAATATTGTCTTACCAAATTCTTTGTTTAGCTTAACTGACTGCTTACGTGATGCTCTACGGCTACGTCGATAGGTTGCTTCGTGATCAACGACCTCAGAAACTATTTCTAATTCTGTCATTTTTTTCTCCTCAGATTTGCTTTTCTCATTATATCAAAAAGCCCTCCCAATGTCATTTCTTATCGGGAGTTCTAAACATTTTTCACTCCATGCTAATCCGCAAAAAATAAGGCTCTTTGGCGTTTTTTGTTCCTTTGAGAAGCTTTTTTCTACAATGTTCAACCGTTCTATTTGAAAAGTTGCTTATTTTATAAACTTCCGACGAACTTCCGATATAAAGTAAAGGGAACCTGTGATAATCAAAATCCCTTGCCCATCAGATTGCCACTTCTCAATAAATTGTTGATAATCCGCAACAAAGTCTCGATCTTGTTGATTCTTCTCGGACAAGGCACCGTCATAAGCAAAGCTAGTCAAAATAAGGGGAACATGAGGCAGTCTTTTCTCTAACAACCCCAACATTTCTTGAAAGTCCTTACGCCGAAGGGCTGAAAAGAGAATAGTAACAGGTTCTTCTTGTTCTTGAATAAATTCAACCAGACGTTCGATAGCTGGGACATTGTGGGCTCCATCCAAATAGATTTTTGGCTCTTGAGCAACCAATTCTAAACGACCAGGCCAGCTGGTTTGGGCAAGGGCTTTTTGAATCAACTGAGGTTGAATGTCTTTTTGGATATTGGTCATATAGAGTAGAAAAGTTTGTAGGGCTACGGCCGCATTCTCTTCTTGATGATGGCCAGCCAGACCCAAAACCAATTCTGACAGGTCGATGTCCGGATTGCTGAACTGTCCTGTTTTATAGGTGAATTCCTGACCAAATTGGTAGACAGGTGCTTGATTGTCAAGGGCAATTTGGCGACAGATAGCTGTGGTTTCTGGAGAAAGTGGTCCTAGGACGACAGGCACGTTTTCCTTGATAATCCCTGCTTTCTGCTCTGCTATTTCCCTTAAAGTCGAGCCTAGTAAATCCTGATGGTCCATGCCGATGGAGATGATAACGCTTAGGGCTGGTGCCACGACATTGGTCGTATCCAAAAGCCCTCCGATGCCCACCTCTACTAGTGCCACATCGGGTTGTTGAGCTTCGAAATAGAGGAACATAATGAGCACCATGACCTCAAAATAGCGAAAAGGCTCATAACGAGCGGCGATTTCCTGCTCCAAGTCGTAGACTTTCTGTAAATAGTTCTGAAAATCATGGTCTGAAATAGGCTGGCTGTCAATACAAATCCTGTCGTGCACACTCACCATGTGGGGGGATACAAAACTTCCAACACGCATACCATGTGCCTGAAATAGATGGCGCATAAAGGCAATGGTCGATCCCTTGCCATTGGTTCCAGCAACATGAATGACCGGAACTGCAAACTGGGGATTCCCTAGCAGTTCTAGGGCATACTCAAACTTTTCCATCTTGTAATGAAACACCTGACCCTGTTTGGTGTTTAACCAATTTTCTAACATAGCCACCTCCTACATACTGTCTAGTATAACAAAAAAGCTAACTACGTAGTTAGCTTTTTATAACATATTTTACAATCCCCACCAGCCAAGCCAACCAGTACCAAATACACAGATTGATTTTAAAACTGTAATCACTAGCTATCTCCTTTAAACTTTTTTTATTATAGTTTAATGGAAGCTAAGTAAAGTTAACAGGACATTTTTGTCCTAAAGTCGTGAATCCTCTTCCCAGTCTTCTTTAATTTTGTGAACTAGATAATCATTTCCAATTAGCTTCGCAAAAAGGGTAGCTTCTTCAAAGTAACTCTGTGCGGCATCTCGGTTCTTATTAACGTGGAGCTCGTATTTCCACTTCAATAAGTTTAAAATAGGTTTCTTTTGAAAATCTTGAGTTAAAACCATTATTTTATCTAAAGCATCAAAAAGAGACGGGATTTTCTCATAGTCTTCTCGATCTCCTAAAATCCCTATTGAGATTAATATAACATCCCTTAGAATAAATAACTCTTTTGAATCCATTACCTCCTGTTGATTAGGCAGGTGGGTAACAAGTGAGGAAAAATAGTGATAGATTGTTGCGTCAGTGTCCCTATCTCTAATATGCTCAAGGTATAGTCGAATGATTAACAAGTCATTTATCGAATACTTTTCTTTACGATGAACTTGTTCAAAATAATCGTCCAAAATCTCTTTGCCAAATTGATTAGACCGTGTTTCAAATACATCAATTGTCGACTGAAAAGCATCAATAGCTATTTTTTCTTCTTCTGGAAGCTCATCGTAATATTTATCATAAATGATTGTCAACATTTGATTGCGTTGTTCTACCAAAAATTGGTCTCCATAGGTAGGAGTTCGTAATACCTCATATTTTAGACGCGAATAGCGTTCCGGAAGTTGGACATAATCCGGCATAAGCTCATATAAACCCATATTCAACCTGCTTGCTATAAAACCTATCTTTGAAAAAGTTGGTTTGCATTGTCCCGCTTCTATACGACTCAATTGACGAACAGATAATTCTAGTTCATCTTCACAGAATTCTTCACGCGTAATTGCTAATTTCTCCCGTAAATATCTCACACGTTGCCCAAATTCCTTATCGTTCACAGATTCTTCTCCTAAATTTATTTTTGTATATTATAACAAATTTGTTAATAGTTTCACAATATATTGTCTGACTTCTATAGCCTGATACCGTTAACAATATGAATAGAACGAACGATGTGCACATAAAAATAGAGGCTGAGATATAAACTCCGCCTCTAACTAAAATTTAGCTCCACAATCTCCTGTAAATTGGTGATCTTTTTGTTCTCTTTTATCCCGTCAATCTGCAAGTTGATACTGTGTATTCCCGCATGAATAGCTGTCTCCACATCAAGCCGACGGTCACCAATATAGTAAGTATGTTCCTTTTCCAGACCGTACTTGTCTATGAGAAATAGCAGAGCTTCTGGACTTGGTTTGCGGGCAAAGCCAGAATCGCTTGTCAAGATTTCTGTGAAATGGTGTCGGACGCCCAAATCTTCCAACACCTGAAAGGCATTGTCACTCTTATGGGTATAGACAAAATTTTGTATCCCTTGCTCCACAGTCCAATCTAAAATATCACGCGCACCAGTCATCAAAGGAATTTGCGTATTTTTCTCCTTCAAGGAAGTCGCTCGTACACGGTTGAGTTCATCACTATTCAGACCATACTTATCTGCATCACGCACCAGCAAGTCTTTAACAGAATAACGGAGAATATATTTTCTCACCTCTTTACGGTCAAAAGGAAGACCAAACTGCTCATAAGTTTCTTGAATTCCAGCCAATATCGCCTCATAGGAATCCAACAGTGTTCCGTCCAAATCCCAAATAAATGTCGGTATCATCTTATCTCCATTCATATGCTCGATAGGGCTTGTCCAATTGGTAACCCAACTGTTCAGCTAGTTTCAAGGATGTCAAGGTGTGGGCATCCCAGCTTGGATAGAGTCCGCAGTCTAAACAAGCTAAAATTAACTGAGCCGCACAGGCTTTTGCCAAACCCAGACCTCGATAGTCTTCCCTAGTATCCACTTCTATCTCAATCCCAGCTGAATAGCTGGCATAGGATGAAGCCCCTGAGACCACCTGTCCCTTATGCAAGATGACATATCCCAGACCCAAGTCCAAAAATTGTTCCACATCTATATAATTTCCCACCAAATCCCGTGACCATTCCTCTACCAGACAAGCCTCGTACAGATTACGGTCAATCCGTTTCATATCAAAGCTTTCAGGCAAGTCATCAACCAGTTTCTGTAAATGCCCAAGGTCAAACTCAGTGTCCTTTTTCGTAGCATAGCGGGTAAAGGACCGAATCCCGTCTCCGTAAGTCCCTTCTATCAAGTCAGACCAGTTTTGGTTTTGAGGGACTAGAATCATATCCTTACCTTCGCAGATTTTTAGCAAGTCTCGATGTGGCTGGCCAGCTAAAAAAACAAAGAAGCTCTGCCGTCCATAAAGAGCTAGAGCTGACTGGGGCGACTGACTATCATCAACATAAACTTGCCCCATTGTGCCTTCTAAACAGGACCAAATGATGGTTTCTGGCCAATTTCCAAATAAGCTAGCTATATGGTTCATCTGCTCTGCCATTATTTTTCCCTATAAGGATAGCCCAAATGCTCGTAGGCTTTGGCGGTCGCGACCCGCCCCGTCCGGGTCCGCATGAGGAAACCTTTCTGAATTAGGTAGGGTTCGTACATATCCTCCACTGTTTCGCGCTCTTCAGCGATATTGACCGAAAGGGTATTGAGACCGACGGGACCACCGCCATACATCTCAATCATGGTACGGAGAATCTTTTGATCCACATAGTCCAACCCTTCACGGTCCACATCTAACATCGTTAAGGCTTTATCAGTGATCGTTTCGTCAATCAACCCATCTCCCATTATCTGGGCAAAATCCCGTACCCGCTTCAGGAGGCGATTAGCAATACGAGGGGTCCCACGTGATCGACGAGCCAATTCAATTGCTGCCTCATGAGTAATCTCCATCTCAAAGATATCCGCTGTGCGCTCAACTATCTCAGTCAAATCAGCCAACTCATAATACTCCATGTGACTAGAAATACCAAAACGAGCCCGCAGTGGATTGGATAACATCCCTGCACGTGTGGTAGCACCAATCAAAGTAAAAGGTGGTAAGTCCAAGTGTACAGAGCGATTCGCTTCTCCGGTTCCAATCATAATATCAATGTAAAAATCCTCCATGGCACTGTAGAGAATTTCCTCAACAGCCATCGGCATACGATGAATTTCGTCGATAAAGAGAACATCTCCCGGTTCCAAATCATTGAGTAATGCAACCAAATCGCCAGCTTTCTCAATAACAGGTCCGCTGGTCTGCTTGATATTAACTCCCAACTCATTGGCAATAACAAAAGCCATGGTGGTCTTACCCAACCCTGGAGGTCCAAAAAGAAGAGTGTGGTCTAAGGCTTCATCGCGTAATTTGGCAGCTTCAATAAAAATTTTCAGCTGATCCTTGACCTTGTCTTGTCCAATATATTCATTTAATTTTTGCGGACGTAAGGTACGCTCAACGTATTCCTCGTCCTGCATCGGTTCCATATCTAAAATTCTTGTCATACCTCTATTATAACATAGCAAATTGACTGATAGGAAAAACTTATAGCCCTCTTTAAAAAAACAAATTTTTCAAGAAGTAGTATCCGTGTTACTATAAATTAAATACTTCACAAAGGAGGTGAATCTTCTGGATTGGATCTTTATTCGAGAATCTGTCCCACTCTATCAAGAGGCATTCATTCTAACGATCAGACTCGCATTCTTCGGGATTATAGGCGCTTTGGGCTTGGGTTTGATTATTAGTATCATCCGTTATTACCGTATTCCAGTTTTTCAACAGATTTCTACAGCTTATGTTGAATTGTCACGAAATACCCCCTTGGTCATTCAACTTTTCTTCCTCTACTATGGTTTACCGAGATTGGGAATTGTGCTGGATGCTGAAGTCTGTGCCATTGCTGGTTTGATTTTTCTTGGTGGTTCTTACATGGCAGAATCTTTCCGCAGTGGCTTTGAAGCTATCAAGAAAAGTCAGATAGAAATCGGAGCTAGTTTGGGGCTAACAAATTGGCAAATTTTCCTATATATTTTGCTACCTCAATCACTAGCTATCGCCTTGCCTTCATTTAGTGCTAATATTATCTTTCTAATAAAAGAAACTTCCGTCTTCTCCATTATTGCCTTGGCCGACCTCATGTACGTCGCTCAAGATTTGATCGGACTACAATACGAAACTGACGAAGCCCTCTTTCTCCTAGTGAGTTCCTATTTAATCATCTTGCTACCGCTTTCGCTCTTCTTCTATTATCTTGAAAGGAGGATTCGTCATGCAGGATATGGGCATTAAAGTCTTACTAGAGGGGAATAATTTGCAACGACTATTAGTCGGACTGAGTGTCACACTCTGGATTTCCTTTCTCTCCATTGGCATTTCAAGCGTTGCAGGGCTATTAGTAGGAATCATCATGACATCAAAAAATAGACTGATAGTATGGATATTCAGAATTTACTTAGAAACCATTCGAATTGTTCCACAGCTGGTTCTACTCTTCCTTTTCTACTTTGGATTAGCACGGGGATTCAATATCAATATTTCAGGTGAATTGGCCGCGATTATAGTATTCTCACTTTGGGGGACAGCTGAAATGGGAGATTTAGTTCGAGGAGCCATCACTTCTCTACCTAAACACCAATTCGATAGCGGATTAGCATTGGGGTTAAGCAAACGAAGTCTCTATCGCTATGTCATCATTCCTCAAGTTCTACGCAGACTACTCCCACAGGCAATTAACTTGGTCACCCGCATGATTAAGACCAGCTCCTTGGTTATCCTCATTGGCGTGGTTGAGGTCAATAAAATCGGGCAACAGATTATTGATTTTTACAGGACTAGCTCTCCAAGCGTGTCCTTATGGATTTACGGAGTGATTTTCTGTATTTACTTTATGATTTGTTTCCCAATATCTGCATTTTCTCGCTATCTTGAATCGATTTGGAAGGAGTGAAGTCGTGAGTCAACCTGTCTTAGAATTACAAAATATTACTAAAAATTTTGGTCAGCAAACCATTCTCAACCATCTTTCCTTATCCGTTAAGGAAGGGGAAGTCGTCGTCATCTTAGGCCCCTCTGGTTGTGGGAAGAGTACACTACTACGCTGTATTAACAAGCTGGAAAGCATTCAAGAGGGCGATATTTTACTAGATGGCCAATCTATTCTGTCTGGAACACTTTCTCTACAGGATATTCGGCAAAAAATCGGTATGGTTTTTCAAGATTATGAATTATTCCCACACATGGATGTCTTGCAAAATCTGACCCTTGCTCCTGTCAAAGCCTTAAAACGAAAAAAAGAAGAGGTCCAAGCAGAAGCCGAGACCTTGCTAAAACGGGTAGGACTAGAGCATAAAAAACATAGCTATGCCAGAGAATTATCTGGCGGGCAAAAGCAACGGGTAGCTATCATTCGTTCCCTGCTGATGCATCCTGAAATATTATTATTTGATGAAGTCACTGCTTCTCTTGACCCAGAAATGGTTCGGGAAGTCTTGGTTCTCATCAATGATTTGGCAAAAGAAGGACGGACCATGCTGATTGTGACGCATGAAATGGAATTCGCACGCGCCATTGCTGACCGCATCATTTTCATGGACAAAGGAGAAATTATCGAAGAAAATACCGTTCAGAATTTCTTCCAACATCCACAAACGCAACGGGCTCAAGCCTTTCTAACAACTTTTGACTTTAATCATTTTTAAAAGGAGAATTTTATGAAAATCTTTAAACCTATTTTTGCTATTTTTAGTGTCTTAGCTGCAGTTATTTTAGTTGCCTGCAGTAACGCAAACAGTTCTTCAACTAGTTCCAGCAGTTCCACAAGCGGGGCAACCGCACGTACTCTTGAAGAAATCAAAGAAAGTGGAACAGTCAAAATCGGTGTTTTCAGTGACAAGAAACCATTTGGCTATGTGGATGCAAATGGTGAATACCAAGGATATGACGTCTATCTAGGCAACCGTTTGGCAAAAGAATTGGGCGTCGAGGTAGAATACGTCCCTGTCGAAGCCGCAAACCGTGTGGAGTATCTCACTTCTGCCAAGGTTGACATCATCCTAGCCAATTTTACAGTAACAGATGAGCGAAAAGAACAAGTAGACTTCGCCCTTCCTTACATGAAAGTATCCCTCGGTATCGTGTCTCCTAGCTCTGCTGTCATCACTGATCCAGAACAACTCAATGGTAAAACTCTCATCGTCAGCAAAGGTACCACAGCTGAACTTTATTTCGAAGAGAATTATCCAGAAGTCAAACTTCAAAAATACAACCAATACAGCGAAGCCTATGCTGCCCTCTTAGACGGACGTGGCGATGCCATGAGTACAGACAATACCGAAGTTCTCGCATGGGCCTTGGAAAACAAAGGTTTCGAAGTTGGTGTAAAAGCGCTAGGAGATGTAGACACTATCGCTCCTGCCGTCCAAAAAGGAAATACCGAATTACTTGATTTCATCAACCAAACAATTGAAAAACTTGGTGAGGAAGAATTCTTCCATAAAGCCTACCAAGAAACTCTTCAACCAGTATATGGTGATGCTGCTCAAGCTGATGATCTTGTTGTAGAAGGTGGAGTTATTAAATAATTTTTTACACAAAAAGGCGCAAATGCGCCCTTTTTAGTTTATCCAATCCTCTTATCTCCTTCCTTCATTATGCTTTTAAAGGACAAAAACAGCTGACGGGAGACCGTCAGCTATCTCGGAGATTATATGAAAAAGATATGCCAGCCGTTTGAGCTTTAGCTCTTACGGATGACGATACTGAAAGTGATGAGCTATTTCTAGCTTGGATTTAGTATAACTCGCCAAGCTTAAGGGAAACTAAATTGAATAGTTGAGCTTATTTTTTTATTTACGCTCCTGTCTTATATCCTTTTTCAAGTTTTTTATTTTAAGATACAGCCTGCTACTCTTCACTTTTCCATTTTTGAATCAATACACGATTAATAAAATGCATTATACCAATTGCGACCAAAGCTTTTTCCTGCATTATAAATACTACCAAAAGCTCGAGTTGCATAATCTACTAACTTATCAACATCAACTTTAAAATTATAACTACCACCACTTACATATTGTAAATCAGTATCACTTAGACACAGGAACTGATTTTCCAGTTTTCCAAAATTATTCATTGCTTATTTTCCTTTCCTACCTAAACATTGCATTGTAAACATAGCGACCAAAGTCTTTCCCAGCAGAATAAACTGGTCCTAACACCAGTGTTGCTAGGCAATATACAAGAATAACGCCTGCAATAAAAGTAACTATTTTTACAACAGGAGATTGTTGATCATAAAGCTGATTCAGCTTTTGAAACCCTAAGTCAATCGACTGCAGCATATTCCCCATCTAGTAGCCTCTTCGTTTCGCTTTCGCTTCAAAAGCACCATCTAATGCTCCAAAAATATAGGTTCCAGCAATTGCAACACCACTTGCTATTGCAACTCCTAAAAAGATGCTACCTCCTGAAGAATCTTGTAGTTGCTCATCCATTACCAATGGATACTTCATTTCTAATTCACCAAACATCTATTTTTTCCTCCTTATTATTTGTAATATATCTGTGTTGGTTTTCAATCAGATTACAATCTGCTCTCTGAACTATCTTACTCGACAACTGGAGGCCCGTTAATTGATATTGAATTGATGAATTGTGTTTTCAAGCAAATATTTGGTATGTTACGCCCTTGCACATTACATACATACCTCAGTATATCCTTCCCCTCCTTTCCATTCATTGTGACATGTGAAGGATAGCTCCCTCACTTTAATTATTCGTAAACAAACCACAATTTTTCCTTAATATCATTTATTACTACTCAATGAGAATGAAATTCACTAACTTCAAAGCGCGGAATCTTTCACGACTAGTATAAAAAAGGGCATGTCTATCAATCTGATAGACATGCCCCTTCTTCTATTCCTTACCTAAAAATTCATCTATGAAATATTGAAAATACGTCTTCTTACCTGTAATCACGACAAATTGGCCTTCCATTCCATACCTCAATTGTTCAGCCATTTCTGTTGATATTCTGGTTTCTGCTTCAACTTTGAAAAAATTACCAGCTTCCGTTTGAATGGCAGTACTTGCAATTTCTGATATGTTGGACTGCAGTGCTAGTCGCTTAACTCCCTTCCCTTGTATTGAAAACTGGATATTATCCTTTAATGAGATGCTTGCAATATCTTTCGAAGGAATATATGCTGTAATCTTCATTTTCTTAGCTTCCATTAGAACTGGATAAACATATGCAATAATTGTTCCTTCTGGAATCATCATTGAGCCCTCAACTTCTGTATTTAAATGAACGACCCCTGCCTGATCAGCAATAATTTTTGTCTTATCCATTGCTTGTTTTTGAACCGTAAGTGTCGCTTCTAGTTCTCTTAATTGAGAAGACAACAAGGTCATTTCCTGACCAACCTTGGTTAAATATTGAGCTTTCAACGATGCCGACTGACTATCCAAGCTATTCGTATACGATTGTTGCACTCCTGCACCGGCATATTGCAATTTATAACTGGCCAGTTGAGTCTCTACTTGACTGATTTGATTATCGATTTGAGCGACGAATGATTCTTGACTGGCAACTGCATCCTCTGATTGTGCTAACTGATACTGTGCATAGATTGAATAGCCAACATTCTCCTCATCAATGACACCATCAGACTGAATGGCCCATTTCAATTCTCTATAGTCTGCTAAGGCTTTCTCCGTTTGATGCATTACTTTATCCAATTCCAATTGTGATTGTTTTGCAGCTTGATTTTGAGATGCAATCGTTGCATTTTGTTGGTCAATCGTACTTGCCAATGTTTCTAATTGATTGCAATAATCCTTAAACATTTGAGAATAACCATATTGATCTTCTTTCTCAAATTGATTACTTCCCGATTCTAAACTTTTCTTCAAGACATTGAGTTGAGAAATCTGATTTTTCAAAACAGCTATGTTTTCTTTGACCTTGTCTTCTTGGATTTGCTCATTCTCTGATTGATATTCTACCAATAAATCTCCAACTGAAATCTCTTGATTTTCGAATAAATGATTCCTCAGAATCTGATGATTACTGATTGAGTGAATCTGTGCTAATCGTTGTACAGGTTCTACGGTTGCTCTTGTTGAAATGGTCATTTCTTTTTTAGCAACGATTGAAAAAAGAATGAGAAACAAAAACAATATACAACTAGGAATAATCACTCTACTGGCTGCATTATGATAACGTCTGTTGTAAAATTCTGCACTTTCTAACAGATGATGGTCCATATCTCACTCTCCTAACTATTTACTAAATATTCATAGAAGCCTTGCTTGTCTAACAATTCCTTATGACTCCCTTGTTCTACAATTCTTCCCTTATCTAGCACAACAATATGTTCAGTACGCTCTGCAATGGTTAACCGATGTGCAATAAAAATTAGAGTTTTGTCCAATGACAATAGGTTGTCCACAATACGCTTCTCTGTCAAAATATCCAGACTACTGGTTGCCTCATCCAAAATCATAATAGGGGCATCCGTAAGAAGGGCACGCGCCAAGGCAATTCGCTGCCGTTGTCCACCGGAAATTCCAGCTCCATCAGAAGTCAATTCCGTTTGGTAATTCAGTGGCATTTTTTCAATATCTTCTCTAATACATGCCATTTCAACAGCCCACAAGATATCTTCTTGACTTGTTCCCTCTTTTGCACCTAGCAATAGATTTTCGAGAATTGTCCCATTAAAAACATAGGGTTGCTGTGGAAGATAATTAATATGCTGACGAAGTGTTTGCTTATCGATTTGATTAATGTTGACATTATTTAATCGAATCTCACCCTTGTAAGGGTCATAAAAATCCACCATCATTTTAGCCAACGTCGTCTTCCCAGAACCAGAAACTCCAACAAAGGAGACCTTTTCCCCTCGTTTAATTTTCAAATTAATATCTGTCAAAACATCCCTACCATAGCCATATTTATAATGCACTTTGTTGCATTCAATATCCCCCGAAAGTAACGAAAGGTCCGTCACGGATTTCTTTTCAGCAAATTCCGATTCAACCAAATAGACCTCGTTCAAGCGGGTATTGGCAACTTGAGCTGTCTGTAGTTTTGTTTGTAAATTGATTATATTTTCCAATGGATTCGTGAAATAGACCAATAACGTATTGAAGGTGATTAGCTGCCCCAAAGTCATTTTCTGATCCATAACAAGACAGGCTCCTAACCAAAGAATTGCTACATTTAATACGAGTTGGGCCAAGCGCTTTAACACTTTTTGCTGCCCTTCGGCCTTGTTGTATGCAAATGATTTTTGTAAATAATCTACAAATTCTCTATCAATTTTCTGATAACGTTGTTTCTCACTTGTCAATGATTTTATGGTTTCAATACCATTAATATCTTCAATAATAGACGAAGAAAGAATTGCATTACTTTCCATCACTTCTTGATTCATCTTTTCAAATGGTTTCATAAACGCAAAAATGATTAGAGTATAGATTGGCAATGCCAATAAGGAAATAAAGAAAAGATAGACATTCTGACTAAACAGCACTACCGAAACAACCACAACAATAGATACATCCAAAAATATTGATAGAATGGTACTAGCTAAAGCATCAATAATAGAATTGGCATCTGTAAATCGTGAAACAATTTCCCCAGTTCGCCGAGTAGCAAAAAATGACATTGGTAGATGAAAAACATGTCTAATATAAGACAAAATCACATCAATAGAGAGTCGTTGCCCAAGAATGATTAATAAATACTCTTGGGCATAAGATAACAATTGTTGCAGGGCATAAACAACCACCAAACCGACTGAAATGACACCTAATGTTGTTTTCATCTGATTTGGAACATAAGTGTCAATAATGGATTGTAAATAATAGGAGCCCACAATGTTGATGAAAGTAACCAAGAGCGTTGCGAGAACAATATTTGTAATCAATCCCTTTTGTTTAGTCAACAATGGAATGAAAGAAAGTAACCCATGACTCTTCTCTTTATGAGGTTGATATTCCGGTTTGGGAGCCATGAATAGCGAAACTCCTGTCCACTCCTTTTCAAATTGTTCATGGGATAACTTTGTTAATTTCACTGATGGATCCGGGTCTGCAATATAGATATATTTCTTATCTGCCCCAATGACAACATAATAATGTAGTAACGTGCCATCTTTTACCACATGGGCAATGAAAGGATAGACCGCTTCCCTCATCGAAAACAAAGACATATCTGCCTTAATCGCACGCGTCTCAAACCCTAGCTCTTCAGCAACCTTTACTAAACCAAATGCTGTCGTGCCTTCCATAGTTGTCTTTGCCATTTCTCGCAAACTTGCTAAAGAATGATGAGAACGATAATATTCCAAGATCATAGCAAGCGCTGCTACACCACAGTCTCGTGTATCTACTTGTGCTCTATAATGACGTTTTCCAAATTTCATACCTATTCCCTTTTTCACCACAATTTTTGAGAAGAGCCTCCTCAATTAATTTATTCGTAAAAAAGAAAAAAATTACTAAAATATTTCAATTCAAAGTAGCCACTAGCAGATAGAAATAGACAATAACTTCCTACATTAACAATTAATTTTTACGATAAATAGGGTAGTTAAGATAATACATTGTATAAGTAACTTATTATTTAAATAAATAACAAAACTACTTTACCAAAGAATCTGTATAAAAAAAGCATAAAATCATATTTTAGTAATACGATTTCATGCATTTAAAAACTTCCAATTTTATTGATAAATTTGAGTTCTGAACTCATCTTCCAAATCAATATGAGACAATCACCAATCTGATGTTTTTCTCTATTAGTACTTACTTCAATTCAAAAAGATAACTATATTATCAAAAATGATGTTGATTAAGAAGAACTTGATACTTTTCATAAGGAATCATAAATCAATTAACCGTACTTTCTCTTCAGATCTTTTCCAATTGTATATGCAAAACCTGCAAGTCCAATAGCTACTGCTAATACACTCCCGCCTTCTGTTCCAATTAACTCATCTTCTGTAAGTGTTGAAAAGTTTGTAGCAAGATTATTTGTTAATTCAATATTATTCATTTATTATCCTCTTTCTTTTGATTATTATTTACTGACTCATCTACCATTAAGAAAATTGCTGTAGCTATTGGTAATGATATTCCAATGCCATAATTTATTAAATTTGCATCATATAGTACTACCATAAGAAAAATGATGCAAAATATAACTAAATGTAAGTATCTTTTCATAATAATACCTAAAAACTTAACCTAGAAGCCAGCCCAGCAATAATCCTCCTGCAACTGCTCCACCGTAAATAATTGCGGGAGCAATACCACCTTCCAATTCCATCAATTCATTTTCTGATAATGTTACAAAGTTTGTATTCAAGTTATCTAATGTTTCAAATTTAGTCATATTATTTTCTCCTTATATATATTCTTTATTTTCAATTTTTAGAAATCTATGTTGCAACCTTTTTAAGGTCAAACTACTGATGTTGTAATTGCGATAATTCCACCATTAATTTTTAGTAGTCAACTTTAATTCTTCTTTGAATTATCTCCTGAAAAATATCACCTTCAATATTTCTAGACAAACTAGGGCGGAATATCTTTCAATAACTATTTATTCTGTTATAAAATTATAGTTAAGTAATGATTTTTCCTTGGTGTGACTGGCTGTGATCTCCGTCTTATAAAATATGGAAAAATGATCATCCCGCCGCAACACTCAACTAAATCTTTGTTCTCCAAATCTTGATAATCAATTTTATCAATGCTCTTGTATGTTTCTATACTCATATTCACCTCCCTGATATATCATTGCATAATTGATGAAAAATATTATTTTTCATTAGTATTAGTAGTTTTTAAACAAGGTTCTGAGCCATACAAGCGGAAACATGTAACTAATCATCAAATTTCCTCCTTTCATTTTCTTACACTTGTCTTTTCATAAATCAGTACTATTTGATTTGTTTTCAAGTGCGCATCTCCTTGAGGGAATTATTTCTCTCACTTACTTATTCGTAAACTATTTTATTTTTTTTTTTAGATGTTTTACATTTTTTAAATAAGTAAGAGTTTTAATTCCCCCTCACCTATTTATTCGTAAGAAAAAGACAAACTATCAAAAATTTAAAAAATATTAATACTATTCGTGTTATTCGTAATTAAAAGCATACTAAATTAAACCAGATGTATCTTTTGTAACATTGAAACTTGCTTAGGTATTTTATATAAAGTATTTAATCCTTAAACATATTGTTACAATCTTTTCCAAATATAAATCAAACTACACTCTTTTAAAAAAAAAGAATCTAGCTAAATTAATGTCTAGATCCTCTTTCTTATTATTGTGCAATAGAAATTTTTAAAAAGTTAAAAAATATTAGTTGGATTTCGAATTTTATACGAAAACTCAAAAGAATGCAAAAACTCCCTCCCTATGATATAATCAAAGCGAAAAAATTTTTTATGTTAGGCTACTAGCTCGTCCCTAGTAGTCTTTTTCTGTGCTAAAAATTCAGGATACGTTATCTGCTCTTTTAAGAGAATATAAGCTAGTTTTAATAATTGATGTGCGAGGGCGATTGTTGCTTTTTGTGAACCACGTCGACTTTGAATCTGATAAAATCGTTCAGCTAGAGGACTTCCTGTTTGTCTTTTGATAGCGAAAGCGGCCTGGCATAAACATTTCTTTAGATATGAATTACCATGTCGAATCTTGGTACTTCGTTTCTTACCAGCACTCTCATTGTTACCTGGACAGAGTCCTGCCCAAGAGGCCAGATGTCCAGCAGTTGGAAATTGACTAATGTCAACTCCAACTTCAGAGATAATGACAGAGGCTGTAATGACATCAATACCTGGGACAGAATCCAGAATTCCTACCTGCTTCTCGTATTGTGATAGATAGCCATTAATTCGCTCCTCCAATATTTCAATCTACTTCTGATAAAAATCATGAAGCTCTAAGAGTTGCTTTAACATGAAGCAATGATGGTCAGAGAAATAACCATCCATGGCATCTAGAAGTTGAGGTACCTCCTTCTTCAAGCTTGTATAAACTGATTGATGGACAATGCGCGGCGTGATAGGCATCTTGTCAATCAGTAGTTGAAGGAGATTACGACCAGAAGCACCCATAATATCCTCGATATAGGTCGTTAGCTTGATACCACCTGACTGAAGAATTTTATGGATACGATTGGTCTCCTTATTACGACTTTCCACATAATGTTTTCGTTGTCTGGTCAACTCCCTCAATTCTTGATTGGTTTCATCGGGAACGAGACTCCGAGGAAGCAGATCAAGCCGTGTTAATTTGGCAATCCAGTGAGCATCTTTCTTATCAGTTTTCTGACCTGGAATAGCCTTCATGTGGGCTGGTTGAGCCAGTATCAACTCGAAGTCATTACATAGAGCATGCCAGACAGGTCGCCAATAAACACCCGTGCTTTCCATTCCTACTGCAAATTGACTAAGAAAATCGTGGCAAGCACGTAGGCCTTTAGTCGTTGTATCAAATGTAGCTATCACACGCTTTGGACGAGTTGAGGTGAGAGATCCGTGTCGGATACAAACGACAATATTGCCTGATGGACATCAATACCTGCATAAGATTGATAGAGATGACAGTTCCCTCCTTCTAAAAAGATATGAGAGCTTATCTACCGATTTTAAGTCGTATTTTTATACTCATGCCGATCGCATATTTTGGGGTGCTCATCAGTAGAGTGGATCAGTTTTTCCCTCGATGTTTAACATCATTAACTCGTCAACCACAAAGCCCTCGCTAAGATTATACACCTAGTGAGGGCTTTATGTTCATTTTCATTATTCTGTGGGTGAGGGCAGAGCCATCATGGATGTTTTGCCCAGCCCCTTCCTTGAAGTTTCGCTATCTTCACAATGATGAGGAATAAG
>OCVT010000005.1_pt1 | contig 58065 bp, 52 predicted proteins | sample 1539111 | NCBI WGS metagenome assembly OCVT01 (sample SAMEA3991482, study PRJEB22521) | metagenome | biome: anthropogenic terrestrial biome; feature: sewage plant; material: raw primary sludge | place: Sweden | collected 2012-09-26 | reverse complement strand
GCTGCATTATACCTGATTTCTAATATTTATTTTGCACTTCTATTTTGAAATTACGCATAAACGATTTCTTTTTGTCATCTTTTGATAAATTACCCTATAAAATTGGAACATAATGTAAACAAAAAATACAAGAATCAGATTTTAAGACATATTCGCATTCTTTTTATAGTTGCAGATTTCGCATTTTATAGATATTTTTGTAATAACAAGTAATTATATCACCTATGATACAGCGCATACAAACTATTTTCATGTCCATAGTCCTCTTTTTGTGGGGCATAATGCAATTTTTAAATCTATGTTCTTTATTTAGAGACTATGATATCTGCACTATGAATGTATGGTCCATTAAAGGTGCCAAGGATAGCATCAGCACATGGCCAATTGGTGTCATAAGTGTTTGTTGTATTCTATTGTCCATTGGAGCAATCTTAGCATACAAAAACAGGATATTGCAAATCCGGCTTAACATAGGAAGCATTTTACTTTGTATTGGTTTTTATATATTAGTTGCCTTTTATATTCTTCTATTGAAGAACAAGATAGGAGATGATTTACAAATCACCTTTCATATTTCATTAATCATTCCATTTGTTAATATGGTCCTTTCTTATTTGGCCATTCGTTATATAGGGAAAGATGAAGCTCTGATACGGTCTCTTGACCATTTAAGATGATGTTTTTTGTTGATATCAATATGCAAATGTATATTAGGTATATCATCATTGCCACCTACTCTATTTTGTTATATGGGTGCAGTGATTACTTCGCGCCAGAGTCTGATTCCACATATACTAGTGATTTGGTATTCAGCAATGAAGATTTGGCTAGTCAAGCCGTCACCGGCATTTATGCTTCAATGTGTGATGACTATCTGTATAGTAAAAAGTTAAGTCTGTATTGCTCTATGAATACAGACATAGAAGCAATAAGTGGAGAAGACGACAATGGAAGAAGAGCCATTGCTAGATACGAAGCCACCCCTTCGAATTCAGAAATATATGGTATATGGAAAAGCCTATATTCGGCCATTGAACATGCCAACAATTGTATCTATGGCATAAGAAATAGCAAATTGCTTATCAATGGTAACGAGCAACAAAAGGCCGCCATGCATAAACTTTTAGGAGAATCGTTATGTTTGAGAGCGTTGCTCTATTTTGACCTTGTGAAAAATTGGGGAGATGTTCCATTTCACACAGAGCCAACCATAAATTCTACTCAGATAGCTTTACCCGCAACAGATCGGCACCTGATTTTGGAAACGCTAATATCCGATCTCAAAGATGCAGAAAACTGGTTGCCGTGGTCCAACGAACTAGGAACAAACGAAAAAATCAGCAAAGGTTTTGCCAAGGGATTGAGGGCTAGAATAGCTTTGTTCTGTGGGGGGGTCTCCACTGACCCTAATACCAATGTACAAATGAGGCTTGACAACTATTTGGATTTTTATAAAATTGCAGATACCGAATGTAAAGAGATTATTGATGCGGGAAAACATTCTCTTAATCCGTCTTTCAAAAATATTTTTCAAAATCAATGTACCTATCAAAAGGATCTGAATTACTATGAACCCATGTTTGAATTGGCTTTCGGTAGATTGGATAAAGGAGAATTAGGCTATTACATAGGAGTGAAGCATGAAGAAAATGCGCTGTATGGAAAATCAGAAGCGGGAATGCTTGCCCCTCCATCCTATTTTTACTCTTTTAATAAGCACGATACTCGCCGGGATGTAACATGCGCTTATCACGCATATAATTTAAAAGCGCAACAGGAACTGACATCCATTACAACTATAACATTAGCAAAATGGAGAAAAGAATGGATAAAACCGACCATCACTGGCGGTGCCAAATATACAGGTATCAACTTTACATTTATGCGTTATCCTGACGTGCTATTAATGTATGCTGAAGCAGAGAACGAATTAAACAATGGTCCTACAGAAGGAGCTCGCAACGCATTAAAATCTGTTAGACAGCGTGCGTTCCCTGATAGCGACAGAATGGTCATGGTGACAAATTATGTTGATAGTATTACAGGCAAAGAAGCTTTTTTCAATGCCATTGTGCAAGAACGTGCTTGGGAATTTGGAGGAGAATGTCTCCGAAAATATGACTTGATTCGTTGGGGACTTTTAGATCAAGCCCTGGCTTCTTGCAAATCTAAATTACTTCTTATGCAAGAACGACAATCGCCGTATTCTGACATTCCACAAAAAATATATTGGAAAATCGGGGCTGACGGAGAAACCATAGAAGTGGCAAACATAGACAGCAATTTCATTCCAGAGGGTTTTGACTTATCACAAGCTCAGTCTTCAAAATGGAGTACCAAATTGACCTCCTCATTTATTGAGAAAATGTATGAAGGAGATGTTTCTATTCATGAATTCTTGCCCATTCCGCAACAAGCTATTTCCGACAGCAATGGATTGCTAAAGAATCATTATAACTATTAACACACATGGAACACAAAATCTCTAACATAAGTAAAATATATTTATGTGTAATTATAATTACACTACTCCTACATGCTTGCAAAGACGAAAAAGAAGATATTGCCATACGCAATTTTGCTCCAATAGGACTTTGTGTCGTTCAAGATAACATAAACAAGGCAACCATAAAATGGCAAGCTGTGAAGAATGCGGTCTCCTACACTGTACAACTATCAACAGATTCCACCTTTAATTACAAAACAGACGAAACAACGGTATCTTGTGATAGCAGTATTTCCACGGGACTAATCAACGGACAAATTTATTATGTAAGAGTCAGAGCAAACAATGCTGATTCAACGCTTAATTCACATTGGGAAACCACAACATTCAAATTCAATAGGGACAATATATTATATGCTTCCGAAGTCGGGTCTGACAGCGTATTACTATCATGGAATAAAATGATACCTTCTCTTTCTCAAATTATAATTTCAAGCACAACAGATTCCATAAAATACGAACTGACACAAATTGATATTTCCAATCAGCATACAACCATACATGGACTAAAAAGCGGTATTCCATATACCGCCAAGATATATATGGGAAATATATTGATAGGTTCTTCAAATTTTCGCACAAAATCGTTGTCAGAAAATGATAAAGACATATACATAACAAACGAAGACAATCTAATTAATGTGCTTAATCTTGCCTCTAACGGAAGCTCTATCCATTTTGGCCCTGGAGTATATGCCTATGGTGACAATGACATTGAGATAAATAATAAATCTCTCGTTTTTGAATCCAATGAGACAAACGCCGACAGTTTTCCAGAAATATCAGTAAAATCATTTACACTTAAGGGACACATCAATAAAATAATATTTAAGAATCTCAGCTTATCAGGATTTGCACTAGGTGGAGCATCTCCCAACAAGCTAAACTCCTATTTGATTGACCTTTCTGATGAATTTATTGACGCAGACACCATTCTCATTGAAGGTTGCGCAATTCACAATCTATCCAATTGTGTTATCAGAGGAAGCAGAGGCAAAGGACAGCAGAAAGTGAATTATATAGGGCTGAAAAATTGTGAGATAAGCAATATCAATAGCACAGGGGCCAACAAGTACGAAATGTTAAAATTAGATAGTCTGCAACTAAATTCATTAGAATTAAATAATTGTACAATATATAACACCTCACACGGATTGATTAACAATAGAAACAATTACATTACCGATGCAAAAGGGAGCATAATCAATTGTACCATAAATGATGTTGGCAGTACAGATTCGATTCCTAAAAAATATCTGCTCGACTTTTCAGGAAATGTTGGGACCTATTTATTACAAAATAACATTTTCAGTAACCTGAAAGGATACAGCACAAGCGCGAATAGTATGTCAAAAGGCTTCCTTACAGATAAAAGCACGATAAACGGATATAATAATCTTTTTTACAATATGCCATTCACCGCAGCAGAGGTTATCAACTGGAACAATTCTGACGGCAACATAGATGATGTCGACCCACAATACAAAGACAGTAACATTGGCGATTTTACAATCGGTAACACTTTGATTAAAACGGCCGGCAAAAATGGTTCTTGCATTGGTGTTGAAAAATGGTGTAAATAAGAAATACGTTTAATTAAACTTTATGAATAAAAACGTTTATATTTGCAAACGTAAAAGTTATGATTATGTATAATATTCCATTTCAAAAAGAAAAAGTGAAAGATATCATTCATAAGTTTATACATAATAAATATTGTGTAACTATGGGTATATTTGTCGTTTGGATATTTTTTTTCGATGAATACAGCATATATAACCGAATACAATACCGTAGAGAAATCAACAGATTGAATAATGAGCTAGAATACTATAAAAACGATTTGGAAGAAAGCAAACAAAAGACATTAGAGCTACGTTCCAGCAACGAGAATCTGGAAAAATTTGCAAGAGAGCAATATTTAATGAAACGTCCGAATGAAGATATTTTTATCATCAAATGAAAAAAGCATCTGACATATTAATGTATTTGGGGGGACTCATGATCTTGGCAGCAGCAATAATGAAACCTATGCTTATTGAGTTTCACTATCATCCTGTAGCTCCGTGGATAATGGCTATTGGAGTTGTTCTTGTTATTATTTATCGCATCATCAACCCTTTAAAAGGCAGTGATAAAAAAAGAATAACACGGCTGCAGATGCAGTTGTTTTTTAGTTCTCTCGCCTATTGCTTCGCTGTATATTTATTATACAATAACGATTCTCGTTGGGTAGTTACCCTACTAATTGCAGCCATTATCGATCTTGTCGTTATATTTAGATTGCCTAGCCAACAATAACAATGCAAAAGTTTCCTCTTTTTTTCGTTTTTCTTCTTGTCGTTTTCATCGGATGCAAAAGTGATGACTATCAAAAAGCAAAAAACGAAATTGAGAATACAAGTAAATTGTTAAATGATGCCCAAACTTCGCATGAAGTCGAATTGATTTATTCCGATTTCATCAAACGGATGTCTACCCTACATATATATGATGAAAAAGAAAATGAAATCATTGAAAAACGAACAGAAAATATAACTTTGATGAAACAAAAAAAGTTAAAAGACCTATTTTCGGCCACTAAATAAAAGAAATTCTACACATATACATACACTTAACCAAATTGTTATGAAACACAAAGGTTTACTAATTTCTATTTTTTCTTCAATTCCGTTCTTTCCTTTATTCACGTCATGTGAAGTGGAAAAATACGAATTGGACAATCTCCAAACGGACAGCATGGAGATAAACACTGGCATTGGAGCTCCATTGGGAACATCAACTATCACCGTGGCCGATTTGATAAAAAAGCAGAATGTCAAGGGCCAAACAGCCGATGAAAGTGGGATGCTTATATTCAAGTATGACACGACCACCCATTTTGGATTAGAATCTGTCAAGATAAAAGGCTTTGACCACAAAAGTCAAATAGGAGGTTTCGAGCTATTTAAAAATCAATTGTCCCAAAAAGACATTCTATCAGAATTGCAATTGGCACTTCAGCCTCAAAAGGTAACGATTCCTCTTTACAGTTCAACTGAACTTACCATAAATACGGCAATTCCTCTAAAAATAGAAACAGATAGTACCATCAAATCGAGGATTGACAGTATTCTATTTAAAAATGCGCCCATATATATGAAATTCACCAGCAACGTCAATTCTCTACTTGAAAATAGTGACTTCGTATATAACGTGGACCAAGTAAATGGGACAGAGAAAGGCACAATAACAGATCTGAGTCAACCAGCAAAAATCAATTTCAATAACAAAGCCATTCTGTTAGGACATGGAGACTCGTTAAAACTAAATGGATATCTAAAACCCAAAAGTAATATTAACGTTGATGTGGACAAAAACTCTTATGTCGGAATTGAAACGTATGCTGAAGATGGGACTATATTATTCAAAACGATATGGGGCATATTCAACACCACAAAAACTCAAAAAGGACATAATGATATAAGTATTGACATTTACGACAAGGCTGATGCTGATTTCAACCTTCAAGTAGTTGACCCTAGTATAAACATTGTTGCAAAGACAAATGTAGGAACGCCCATTAATATGTCAATAAATTCATTAATAGGCATAAACAATACGACAAAACAATATGCCCAATTCTCTAAAAATGGTATCACAAGCACATCGGACACAATCAGTTCCAATTATGCGAAAACAATAAATAGTGATACTGTTACAGCATTCAACGAGACATTCAATTCTGAGAATGGGTCCATTGACAAATTGGTAAATATGCGTCCACACAAAATTTCATTCGACTATGAATTTGGCACTGTGACTAAAGATACCAGCGATGCTGGTAACTACTTCATTTCTGATGATAGCTACTTTGATATTTCATGTGGAGTTGAAATACCTGCACTTCTGAAAAAAGGAAGTTATATCACGGCAAGAGACACAATAAAGGATATCAACTTAGGCGACTATATTGGAAAAGGATACACCATTGATAAAATAAAGGTAAAGTGTGCATTGGAAAATTACCTGCCTTTTAACGCAACTGTCCAACTCTATTTCGTCCAAGTTGATACCATTGCGGGAGTTCCCTCTATGAGTATTATTCCTGATACCTCCATTAATAAGCACATAGACATAGCTTCTGCTATGGTTAATGAGACAGGAGAAGTAACAAATGGACGCACAAATGAACAAGACATCCTATTTACCAATGACATGACTGATGAACTGAAGAAAGCGAAACATCTGATTTTAGTTTACAAAGTTGCAGTTGATGACAGTTTTGAAAAAGTCAAAGTAACGACAAAAAATGCCTTAAAGGGAACTGTCTCCGTCTATGCCAAAGGCGCCGCGCTAATCAACCATATTGATGACTAACTAACACAAGAACCATGAATTTAAGAAATAAAATAATAGCATCTGTCGCTATTTTGAATCTGTATGCAACTTCCTCAACTTTTGCACAAGAATCGAATACACTCTATTTCATGAGTGGCAACCCTATGCAGCACATCATAAATCCTGCATATAAACCAATGGGGTCCTTTTATATAGGCTTTCCAGCTTTGTCTTCTATCAACTTATCAGCCGGAAATAATGATTTGGTCTTTACTGACATCATACAGAATGTCACTGTAAACGGGAAAAAGCAAACAGTTACATTTCTTGATAGAAATTCTCCCAATGGCGTAAATAATTATTTGGACGCCTTGAGCGATCAAACAGATTTATTTGCCCAGACTCGTATTGATTTAATTGACTTCGGCTTCAGAATCCACAAGTCGTATATCACTTTTGGTATAGCCAATCGATCTGACGTTCATTGTAGTATTCCTAAAGCATTTTCCACTTTGCTACTTGATGGCATGAGCGAGGGTGAGACCTATAATTTTGATGTTGATCAACTTACTCTTGACGCAAATTTATACACGGAATTTGCATTAGGATACTCTCAAGAAATCAATAACAAACTCACCATTGGAGGTAAATTGAAATATCTGTACGGGCATGGGAATATACACTCTGATTTCAGTGATTTAAAAATTAATGCCAGCGAAAACCGATGGGCCATTACTGGTGACGGTAGTGTATACGCAGCAATTCCCGGATTAAAAATCAACGAAAAAGAAGATGGCAGAATCGACTCTCTTTATTTTGACGACAACACCGACGTAAAAGATTTCACAACACCCAGCGGTCAAGGTGCTGCCATTGATTTAGGCGCCACATACAAAATACTGCCTCAATTAAAGTTATCTGCAAGCATTTTGGACCTTGGTTTTATCCGATGGGGAAAGAACCTAAATCAGGTAGACAAAGTTAGTGATTTCATATACGACGGCGTACAATACAATATCAACGACGACACGACCAAGTATTGGGATAAATACGAAGACATGCTTAAGGACATGTACAAGGTCAATCATAATGCAAAACATTACACGACATGGCTAACAACAAAAGTTCTCGTTGGGGGAGAATATAGTTTTTGGAAAGACAGATTAGGATTAGGTATTCTATCTAAAACATACATATATGATGATGATATGCTTGAAAACTTAATTGCATCTGCCAATTTCCGTCCATGGAAACAATTATCAGCAACCCTCACCTATGGGTTGTGCGATGGAGAATGGAATAATGTAGGGGCAGGTATTAATCTGAATATGGGCCCTATAAATTTATATTGTGCAGTCGACAATATACCATTGAAATTTGCAGAATGCGACAATGTTATGATACCTTCAAATACAAGAAATATCAGAGCATCATTAGGCATGAATATGTTGTTCGGATATTCAAGCAAACATGAAAAGAAGAGAAAAGAACACGAAGATGTCAATGTAAATGAGGAGCCAACAATTACTGATTCTACGGCCAACAGAAAGAGAAAATCAAGAAGCAAGTATCAACAAGCCACAATCAAAGACACGCTGAATGTTGATTTCTCTCACGATTTGGATTCCATATTTGCAGATGCAGATGGTGATGGTGTAACAAACAGAATGGATCAATGTCCAGGAACGCCAACGGGCGTAAAAGTTGATATCTATGGTTGTCCTGTGGATGAAGACCAAGATGGAGTTGCTGACTACTTAGACAAGTGTCCAGGCACACCTCTAGGAAGCAAAGTGGATGCAAATGGTTGCGTAGACACAACTCCTGAATACGAAAAGGTGTATGATGAAATCAAACAAATGCCTGCCGACACAACTCCGGCCCTCAAACCAATCAATGATTTGCCAGCAGATGTAAAATACTTGCAACAACAAGCCATATATGGAATTAAATATTTGCAAGGTGGTTCAATTGGTATTGAAAAAAGTAGTGACGAATTGCTTGATAAAGTTGTGGAATGTATGAAACAACATTCCGGCTACAAACTCAATATCAAAGTATATAGTGATCTGCAAAGTAATAAGCAAATTAGCAAATTCATAACCCAAGAACAAAGCGAAATGGTTAGTAATTACCTCATTGAACATGGAGTTGAGGCAAATAGAATCACCAGTGAAGGAATGGGAGCGGACAAACAAATTGCATCGGATAAAAGTAAAGAAGGACGACGCAAAAATAGACGCACAATTCTTGAATTTGTTCAATAATACAATCCGAACTTAATATCAAAAGAGCCATTGGAGATTTTCCAATGGCTCTTTTTTATGGAATCTCCTCAAATCAAAAATTCCCGTAACATTGCTCTTATATAAAAAAGTGCTAACTTTACAAAAAATACACAAAACGCAAGAAACGAATGGACGTATTATATCAATTCTGCATTGACCATTTAAATTATGGTGTCATATTTATATTTATGACCATTGAAAGTTCATTTATACCCTTCCCTTCCGAAGTGGTAGTTCCTCCTGCTGGATTCCTTGTAGCTTCAGGAAAATTGGATTTTACATTAGTAGTGATTTTCTCAACATTAGGGTCTTTGTTCGGCGCATTTATCAATTATGGATTAGCTTACTTTTTAGGGCGTCCTGTGGTATATCGCTTTGTCAACAGCAAAGTTGGACATATGTGTATGCTATCTCAAACAGGAATGGAAAGAGCAGAAACTTACTTTAAAAAGAATGGAGCCATATCCACTTTTGTGGGTCGTCTATTACCTGGCATCAGACAACTCATCTCCATACCAGCTGGAATAGCAAAGATGAGACTTGATAAGTTTGTTCTCTATACTCTCTTAGGGGCTGGCATCTGGAATGCCATCTTAACGGCCATTGGTTATATGCTGCACAGCGCCGTGTCAAACATAAAAGACGTGCCTAATTTCGCCTCACAATATGGAACGAAAATATCCATCATTGTCGTTTGCATTGTTTCGGTGATTGCTATTATTTATTTTTTACATAGATATTATCATCGTCGCAATATGGCAGAGCAGGCCGATGAGAACGAAAAGATTCAAAACGAGGAAGAGTAACTGAACTTTCCATTTATTAGCGAAATCAACAAAATGTACAACGCAAGAAGAGCTAGCATGCAGCATGCCACACAAAGAGCTGCAAATAATAGACCAGAACCTCAGCGCACTAATTATGCGAGAGAACGCCTTACCGAATTCCGAATCGACAAAGAAGATACGTTAATGGCTTATTTGATTGTCAAGATGGGAAGCATGAGCCGCAATAGTATAAAAAATCTTTTGACAAAGCGACGAATTTCAGTTAATGGACAAATAGAATCAAAATATGATTTTCCACTACACCCTGGAGATATCGTAAAATTAGATTCCACAAATACAAAATATAGATTTTCTCACCCTAAAATCAGCATTATATACGAAGATTCTTATCTTCTGGCTATCAATAAAGACGTGGGCATTTTGTCTGTGTCAACACCCCGACATGAAGAATCAACAGCCTATAAAGTAATGTTGAACTATGTGAAAAAACAAAACATGCAAAATAATTTGTTTGTGGTTCATCGTATTGATAGAGAGACTTCGGGTGTACTCCTTTTTGCCAAAGACCCAGAAACACAGATGTTATTAAAGGAACATTGGCATGATGAGTCTCACCAAAGGTTCTATTATGCTTTGGTAGAAGGGGTCATGGAAAAAAACGAAGATACCATAATCTCATGGCTGACAGAAAATCAGAAATCACTAAAAGTACATTCGTCATTCAGTGACGATGGAGGTGCGAAAGCAATAACAAGCTACAAAATGATAGGCAACAAAGATGGACTTTCTTTGTTAAAGGTAAATATTAAAACAGGTAGAAAAAACCAAATTCGTGTTCAGCTATCTGCCATAGGACATCCCATTGTTGGCGATAGAAAATATGGAGCGCATTCGTCACCAATAGGCCGATTAGGATTGCATGCAGCCATGCTGGGAATTATACATCCACAAACAGGAGAACATATTCAATTTGAAGCTCCGATACCCAAATGTATGCATCTAAAATAAATCAACACACAAAAGGCTACGCGTTTGCGTAGCCTTTTGTGTGTTTGACTTATAACAATCATTCAAATACCTTCTTAATCTTCTGCCAAATTGAAGTTGATGAACGTTTGTAAATAGTTAAATGGGTTCCCTTATCTTCCGATTTTAATGTAAAACCGAATGGAACTATAGTTAAAGCCTTATATGAATATATTTCCTCCAAATTTTTGAATTGATCAAAAAAATAATTATCCAAAGAACTTACTGATGCTGGTATTGTTATCTTTTTCAAAAACTCATTCCCTCCAAAAGCATTAGGTGCTATACTCCCAACGGTATCTGGAATATTAAATTCATCATCTTCTTTTCCATCAGGATAGATAATCAATCTTTTACAATTTTCATCATACACTACCCCATCCACTGAATCAAAATAATTATTAAAATTAACGATATCAATACGTTGCAAACTTTGGCACTTCAGAAATGCGTCAACACCGATTCTAGAAACATTGATAGGTAACTCTATCGATTGCAAATTTGAACAAAAATAAAAAGCTTCATTCCCAATTTCCATAACCGATTCAGGCATTTTCACTGTCTCCAATAAAGAGCAATGAACAAAAGCCCGCTCTGAAATTTTTGTCACACCGTTAGGTATCTTGTATTTATGCTCCTCTGAACCTTGCGGATATTGCAACAATACAGTACCAGAAAACAATACACCATCTTCTGAACGATATTTTTCATTAGATTTGTCCACTTCAAATATTCGTAAATGCATCGCATAAGTAAAAGCGAAAGCACCAATATCCGATACTTTAGCAGGAACAAAAATTGAAGATATACTGTCACAATCCCTGAATGCCTTTGCTCCTATATATTCCAGATTATCTGGCAACTGAATAGCAGACAAACGAGAACAATGCGCAAAAGCCTTTACACCTATAGATAATAATGAAAAAGGGAAATTAATAGAAACCAAAGCCTCACAATTTTCGAAAGAACTCTCTCCAAACTTGATAATTCCTTCTGGTAATACTATAGTAGAAAGGTGGTCACAATCAATAAACGCACGTCTCGGTATCTCCTTTAAGCCTTCAGTTTGACTAATATCCAAAACTCGCATTGTAGAATAAGTACGTGCAACCGAGCCAAAAAATTCAACATCACTACCACTTATTGCTCCTCTGACTCTCAATTCCTCAACATTTTCAAACTCATCTTCCACTAACAGAGACAAGGGACCCACCTCTTGTAATTGTATTTCACATTTTTGTGATTTCTTGTCCGATGTGGCAGCTTTCTTTAGATTTTGAGTATCTTCTGTCATTTGACTATTTGTATTCTCTTGTTCTATCATTCTCGTCTATTTACTTTTATGCAAATATAATTAAATGAAAATAAAATACAACTTTGGATGAGAAAAAACACGATTAGGTATTGGCAAAACATAATCATTATTTTCTTGTCCTTGATATTTAAATCTGCAATATCTGATTTTTGTGTGTTTGACTTGTTAAAAAGATGGAAACACGTTACTTTTATGGAAAGAAATAAATACATGAAAAAAATAGAAAAAAAAGTAATCACTTCCTATATAAACGAAATACCCCAAAAATTGTCTCAACAAGAATGGGCATCAATAACCGACCTTAGCATTTCAGGACAAATAGGAGAAGAAGACTTGAAATTTTTATGTTTTTTAAGCCGAACATTCAGAGTTCTATCAGTCATTGATTTAACAGAAGTAACTAATAATCAGATTGTGGGTAATCTTCAACAATGTCCGAGCGTAACTACGATTCTGTTGCCTTCAAATTTGAAGGCAATTCCCGATTCTATGTTCATGGATTGTAATCAATTGGAGTTTATTTCTATGAGTGATAGCGTCAACTCCATCGGGCAAACTGCAATGCAAGGCTGTAGAAAACTGAAATCGGTTACAATGTCTAAATCAATAGAATTCATAGGATCTTATGCATTCAGAGGTTGCCTGGAATTGGAAAATATCGCGTTGGGAAATCGACTAAAAACCATTGGAGATGCCGTTTTCCAATTCTGTTACAAATTGAAACACATAGATTTTCCAGCTACAACACAATCGATAGGTAGAGACTTGTTTGTCAGTACACCTTCACTTGAAGCCATCAATGTTGAGCCTGGAAATAAGAATTTTTCTTCTTTAGACGGAGTTCTTTATTCCGAAAAAGATGGGCAATCTGATGTCATTATTTGCTATCCAGCTTTTCACAAGGGCAAAACATTTGTAATTGGCAACAATTTGAAAATAGAACCAAATACTTTCTATGAATGTTTTTTACTAGAAAATATAATTGTTGACCCCCAGAACCCCAATTATACTTCCGAAGATGGAATATTATATAATAAGGATAAAACAGCAATAATAAGAGTGCCGTCGGAAAAACAGACAAAGACGTTCCTTATTGCAGATTCCGTCAAAAATATCGTACCCAATGCTTTCCGATTTTGTCACAATATAGAAACCATTAAAATGTCCGATAATATTCTTCACATTGATGGCGCATTCTTTGGATGCGACCATCTAAAAGATATTCGGATTTCAAAATCGGTAACCACATTGTTAGGCGCATTTCAAGGGTGCAAAAAGTTGGAACAAATAGAAATCCCTCAAAATGTTGTAGATATATCCAGCGCATTTTGTGGATGCACTGAAATACAAGAATTATCTATACATAAAGGGATAAAACATATCAATGGTGCCTTTTGGGGATGTTCAAATTTGCGAAAGGTATCATTACCTGACTCTTTAGAAGAAATAGGAAATCAGACATTCTGCGGATGCTCAAATTTGGAAGAAATAACATTGCCAACCTCCTTAACTAAATTAGGAGATATGGCCTTTGCTGGATCTGGAATAAGGGAAATCGCCCTGCCAGCCATAATGAGAATTGGAAATGGGGCTTTTAGAGATTGCAAGAAATTGGGAAATGTCACCTTTACAGAAGGCACTATATGTATTAATACAGAGGCTTTTCTTGGTTGCTCTTCATTAAACGCAATAACATTTCCCGATAGTTTAAAACGTATTTGCGATGGTTCATTTGTAAACTGTACTAGTTTGGAAACATTGAAGATTCCTCAAAATTGCGAAAATATTGGCAATGGAGCTTTCACCAACTGTAAATCATTAAGTTCTATTCATTGTCTATCTCACACTCCTCCAAAATGCCAACCCTATACGTTTGATGGTATCAACATAAATTGTGTTATACATGTACCTACTATATCATTAAATTTATATAAGAAAGATTCTATATGGGGAGCGTTACCGAATATAGTCACTGCATAATATAGACTGCATTTCATTTCAAACTCAAAACAAAAAACTACAATTTACTACATACTGCATTATGAAAATCACCAGAATTGGGATACAGATAGTGTCATGTTGCATTATCAACTTATCCTCATTCGCAAGAACCCCATGGGCATACTCTCAATCGGGAAGAATGGATTATGACGGAACTACAAAACAATATCCGGAAGAAAACGAAAAGAACAACTTCACAGAAGCAAACCAGCCTGCCAAATTTCCAGGAGGTCAAAGTGCGTTACAAAATTATCTGAGATATCACATTAATTATCCAGAAGAAGCACGATTAAAAAGGAAACAAGGTATAGTAATACTTCAATTTTCCATCTCGTCGTATGGACAAATAAGCAATATTTGCATTTTGAGCTCACCCGATGAAAGTTTGTCAGAAGAAGCCATCAGAGTTGTCAAAAGCATGCCAAACTGGTTACCTGCCAAATCAAACGGGATGGAGGTTTCCTCTTCGTACAAGCTAAACGTCAAATTCAGCCTATAATAAATAGAAAGTACCTTTATGATTTTTTTACAAACACCTTTTTTAAAATCATCCAAATCATACGCAAAAATGGGACACTTGAAAAAAGAGAAAGACAGAACGATTCTTTCACATTCTTAAACGAATCCCAACCATATTCTTTTCTATATGACATTTCGGAATCGATAGGAACCTGCAATACGCATTTTGACATATCCACCGAAGCAAACGAACTGACACCGCATTTTGGAGGATTATCACTGCATACTTCTATTTTCTTCAAATTAATACAACCTGCAAATGCGAAGCCGCCTATCAATTTTACACTACTTGATATGTTTACATACGACAAGGCAGAACAGCCATTAAAAGCATTGTTGTGTATGTGAACCATATAGGGGGGTATGAATATGGTATGAATATCAGTACAGCCCGCGAAGGCTCCATCATGAATTTTTCTGACTTTAGATGGAAAAAAATATGGACTCGGTTTCGCTTTTGGAAAAATTTCTACGGTATCCATCTTTTTAGAGTATAGCACGCCATCCAAACTCGAATACTTTTGATTATTGGCATTCACCTCTATTTCAATCATAGACCCACACCCCTCAAAAGCATTATATGTAATATTATTGAGAGTTGACGGCAAAATAATACTTTTTAAATCTTCGCAACCCACAAAAGAACGTTCCCCAAGGTCAGTACAACCCTCGTTTACAAAAACAGAAACCAATCCTTTGCAACCATCGAACGCATAATTACCAATATGGACTACTCCATTGGGGATATGAAAATCAGATTCTATTTTTTTTGTAGGCAAATATTTCAACAAGGTCTTATCAACCCTATCAAATAATATTCCCGAATAAGATATATAGCGTGCATTGCCATCCGCCACATGCAATTCTGTCAATTTATAGCAACCAAAAAAAGTACCAATACCTACATACGACACAGATTGAGGTATATTGATAGATACCAAATTGGCACATCTTGAATAGGCCCTGTCTCCTATTATCTGCACACCGTCAGGCAATTCCATTGAAATCAATCCTGTACAATTATCAAAGGCATGATCACCAATTCTCTTTAATCCATTTGGTAAAATAACAGAAACCAATTTTTCACAATTTTCGAAAGCATTATGATCTATAGAAGTCAGTTCTGTTGATTCTTTAATGTCCAAACATGTTACCTCGGCGGTCTTACGAATCAATTTCCCGATATATGCTATATCATCGTCATTCATAGGACCAGAGACCTTAAGACAAGAAGATTGAATATCCGTCTTTTTTGACAAAATGGTTTCCAATGTACCTGCTTTGTCAAGTACAACTTCTGATACCGCTTGTTTTTGATGAATGTCCATATTACTATTCTATATTCAAGAACGCGAATTTAAGTAAAATTTCAGCATAATGAAAATATTTTCACATTTCTATCTTGAATATGCTTAACCAAGAGAATGGCTTATTTTTCACGAAACATACAGGATAATATTTTTATCATAACATTTGCAGATTATGCAATAAAAAGATTATCTTTATCGAATAAATTGACGAGGCTCGTGAAACTTTTTCTATCTTTATAGGAGTTAAGAAAACACTTGCCTCTTAACTGAGATAAGTCATATGAGAAAAGAGTTGGTTAAAATATTATTTTGCTCATTTTTAGTAGCGGCTTCCGGTATTTGCACTGAAGTATATGCCATAAAATATATAAATGGCAAAAAATACTTTTCTTATATGGTACAAGCGGGAGAAAGCATACAAAACCTAACCAATGCATTCAGAGTTAGCGAGGCTGATTTGCTAGAACAAAATCAAGAGGCAAAAACAAAGGGGTTAAGAGAAGGTATGATTATTCTTATTCCTGTTAAAGAATCTATGATCAACAGTGATCTACCTGAAATCAGCATCATTACATATAAAGTAAAACCAGGAGATACGCTATTTTCTCTTGCCAAAAATAACAACACAACAATAGAAGATATAATTCAAAGGAATGTTGATGCATTAAGCGATGGCATACTGAGGGCGGGAAGTATCATAAAAATTGCCAAAAACAGTGGTGGTTTAACAGGAGGAGAAGAGGCTAAACGAAAAAAAGCAAAAGAAGAGAAAGAGACAAAACCAATTGTCAAGCCTGCTCAAATGTCTGCGGCCGATAGCATTCAACACGTTCGAACTGCCTATTGGACACAACCATGGACAATCATAAATGTCACGACTCCTGGTTCTATAAACACTCAAAAAAAAGAAGGAGACTGGCGCATGATATCCCGTTTGAAAGTAACTGGTCATATCAATCAAACAGATGTATCAGTTGTAGGAAAACGTATCTTTGAATTTGACAAAATCACGGCTTTGGATATGCACGAGGTTGTTGGCATGACAAAAATAGGAACAAAGGATTTTGAAGAATGCCGTAGTCTTAAAGCATTGTCATTACCAAATACGATTGACAGTATTGGAGCAGGCGCATTCTCTGGCAGTGGTAATTTAGAGGTGCTAAGATGCTATGCCATAACACCTCCAGCTTGCGGAATTCATTCATTTGAAAATGTCAATCAAAAAGAGTGCGAATTAGTAGTTCCTCAAAATGCTATTGACAATTACAAATCAGCCAAATATTGGATGAATTTTGAAAACATCAAAGCCATTCCAACAGCAGCCACTAAATAAAGTTATTTATGATTTTTTAAAAATATGAAAAGGAGTGTTATTCTTTTATTGATTTCCTTATTTGTCACTACTCTATCGTGCATGGCTGACAATATAACGGAAGATACAACAGGAAACATAAAAATAAATATTATATGTAACGGACATCATTTGTCCGCCACACTATACAACAATACCGTTGCCAAAGATTTTGCCAAACGATTGCCACTGACAATTTATATGGATTCCTATGACAATGCCTTGATGGCATACGATGATATGCAGCCGCCACTGAAATATGACAGCGTAGAAACAAGAATGGCAAGAAAAAGAGAAATCTTTTTTTATCCAAATTTAAATAGACTTGCTTTTTCTTTCGATAATCATTTTGCCCTATTCAGTATGCAAGGTATCGGAATGATTAATGATCCGACGGAATTTTTAAAAGGAGTCGACGGAACTGAAGTTACTTTTGAATTGAAAAAATAATCATGAAGAAATTTTTTTTATTTCTATTATTAGTCTGCACTTTTCATACAATGCTGGCACAAAAAGGTACAATAGCGGAGACGGCACATGTTGATGCAGGAATATTACCAGACACAACAGGTAAAATGCCAATTATAATCAGGACCGACAATAAAACTTACAATGGTTATCTATATAATAACCAAACAGCTATTATGTTTTCTAAAATGCTACCAATCAGCGCAACCACTGAAAAAGAATATAATGTACGCTGGTATGACCTGACTGATAAAACAATACCTGCCGATACAACAAAAAAAATAATTATCAGAAAAAAACTTATAGGTTATTATCCAGCTCGGAATGCTATTATAATTAGTTGTAGTGACAACACCCCTAATTTTTCAGTTATTCCTATCGGATGGATTGAAGATGGTGTTGCTATACTAAATGCTATGGATGACACTGAAATCATCAACATTGAATTAAAATAAAAACAAAACATTTTGGCACTACTAACAACGTACATAATCAACCATATCAAGAGACTGTTTTTTTTCTTTTTTCTTTTTATCTTTGGATATTCCACATTCGCACAAACGGGAAATAGGAATTTGACTATCAAAAAAACAGGGACATTGGATTCCATTTTACCAACAGCCAGACAAGCTGAGGTGAAACAACTTCACCTAAAAGGCTCCATAAATGAGAAGGATTTGCTGATAATAAAAATGATGTCTCAAAAATATCAAAATCTCAGGATTCTTGACTTGGATGAAGTTGACAATATGGAATTGTTGCCTGATAGTGTTTTTGTTTCCTGCTCAAGTTTGAGAGAGGTTGTATTACCACGAAATTTAAAAAGAATAGGAAATGCCGCTTTTCAATATTGTACGAATCTAAAAAAAGTGACATTTAGCAACAAAATTAGCACCATAGGAGACGATGCTTTTTATGGATGTGAAAATTTAAAATTCATAGATTTACCTAATGCCATTACATCTATAGGGAAAGGCGCTTTCTCACATTGCAGCAGAATTGCTACCATAACATTACCAGCCAGCATCTCCAATATTGCAGCAGAGGCTTTCTATGCGTGCAGCAGTTTACAAGTCATAAGATGTATGGCTATTACACCTCCATCATGCGGTGAAAACACATTCAATGGAATTTCTGTCGATGATTGCGTCTTGTATGTACCTGAAAAAGCAGAAGAATCATATAAAGAGGCAAATTCCTGGTCCATATTCAATCATTGTTTTCCTCTGCAACCTAATAAGGACACCCCTATTGTAAAACAATCAATACATGAAGATGACACCCTTATCATTACCAGCAAAAAAGCGGGATCATTGCAACAACAATTATCCATCTCTTGGCTGTTGGCAAAATCTATTAAAGTGAGGGGACCTATTAATGATAACGATATCGCTTTTTTAAGTGATTTGGCTCAATATAACGGAGAGGGCAAATTGGAGAAATTGGATATAAGTGCCGTTTCTGGCATCAACATTTTACCAGATAGTTCATTCATGGGCTGTCGAAATCTCAACTGTATTTTATTACCTACCGGAATAACAGAGATTGGGGATGCTGCTTTTTATGCATGTTCTGATTTGTCTATCATTAAAATGCCACTTTCGCTAAAAAAAATAGGGAATGAAACATTTAGAGACTGCAAATCACTAAAATCAATCTATATACCAAATAGTGTTAACAAAATCGGGACTAGAGCTTTTCAAGGTTGCTCCGGTCTTACTTCTATTTCTCTACCTGGTTTCTTGACAACTATTGAAGACAATACATTTCAGGGATGCACAAAACTGAATACTATCGATTTGCCCGAACATTTGCACTCTATTTCTCACGGAGCATTCCTTAATTGTTCGAACTTGAAATCAGTAATAATTCCAGATGGAGTCAGTAATATTGGAGAAAGCGCCTTTGAATCATGTAATAGCTTGACATCTATCACCCTACCTAACGATGTAAAAAGCATTAAAAAGAAAACTTTTTGGGGATGCTCTTCACTAACAGAAATTGGACTACCAGAAAACATTTCCAACATAGATGATTGGGCATTCAGAGACTGCCAAAAATTAATGACGCTCAACATTCCAAGAAACACGATTTCGATAGGGGAAAAATCATTCTCTGGATGCCGTGGCTTGACAATCATTAATTGTGAGGCCACGAAACCTCCGACATGTGCAAATGACGCTTTCGACGCGTCTACCCAGGAGTCCTGTGAGTTGGACCTTCCCATCGGAAGTTCAACAACATACATTTTAAACGAAGGTTGGTGGAAATTCGTAAATGTAAAAGAAAAATAGCAATGAACTCTACAAATTTCGTCACTGTTTTCCCCCTTGTTTTTTGACTGCTAATTTTAAATGAATAATAAATAATACTTATAAAAATTATGAAGCGAAAGATTATTCTTATAATCCTCAGCACCTTGTTTTTGTCGTGCATATATGCAGAAAATGTAAAGATTGTAAAAACGAGGACGGCTGGCACACTGGCTTCGCGAATAAGCGAGTCAAAATGGAGCAAAATCACAGATCTGACTGTCATCGGACCTATAAACTCTCAGGATATTGCATTTCTCAAAGAGACCATGAAAGAGAGTAAAAGTTTACATAACATAGATTTGGAACAAGCAACAGGCATTACCAGTATAAACGAAGCCGGATTTACTGGATGCAGCAGTTTATGTAACTTAACCTTACCAAAAGATTTGGAAATCATAGGCCATGCAGCATTCGAAGATTGTTCTTCACTTACAACTGTGACGATATCAGACAAACTAAAAACAATAGATAATTGCGCTTTTGAACGATGCGGAACATTAAAAGCTATCACCATACCAAATTCTGTTACCAGAATAGGCCACAAAGCATTCAAAGGGTGCTCTTTATTGTCACAAGTCGATTTATCTAACACCCTCGATTCTATTGGAGACGAAGCTTTTCAGGGATGTAAAGCTTTAACTGCAATAAATTTACCTTCAAGCGTCAAATTCATGGGGAATAATGCATTTGAAAGTTGCGACAACTTGATAACCATCAATATTCCTTATGGACTCGAAGACATAGCTGACAATACCTTTTGGGGATGTGAACGACTGAAAAACATCAATTTACCCGGAAGCATACACAAAATTGGCAATTACGCATTTTGGGGATGCGAACAACTTGAAAATGTAACAATACCATCAGGTGTTCAAAAAATTGGAGATGGTGCTTTCAATGAATGTGAAGCTCTATCAGCCGTAATTGTACCAGGAAGTGTCAAAACCATTGGGAATATGGCTTTTTTTCAATGTAAGCACTTGCAATTTTTAACGCTGGAAGAGGGCATCGATTCAATAGGCAACAGTTCATTTGAATACTGCGAATCACTAAACAGTATCAATATGCCAGGTTCCATTAAATATTTAGGGAGCCACGCATTCGAGGGTTGCACGTCTCTTCATTCTATCATTTTGCCATTAAATATTAACAGTATCAATGCCAATACGTTTCAAGACTGTTTTTCATTAACAAATATTCAAATTCCTGATGGAGTTACAAGAATAGACTCATGCGCATTTCTCGATTGCAAAGAATTATCTACTGTGAAATTATCCAACAATATAGTATGGTTAGGATATCGGGCATTCGCAGGTTGCACCAATCTTTCAGGTTTGGATCTTCCTAATGGGTTACGTACTATCAGTAATGAAGCATTCTCTCTTTGCGGCATTCGTACTATTGACATCCCCAATAGTGTAAAAACGATAGGAATAGGTGCCTTTGCCCTCAGCGACATTTCTGCAATAACAATACCAGGAAGCGTAACAAACATAGGAAGTAATGCTTTTCATGATTGCACTTGGTTGAAAGAAGCCACCATCAACGAAGGCGTTATCAGCATAGGCGATTCTGCCTTTGCTTCATGCTGGCTTCTCCGCAGTATTTCTATTCCTTCCACAATCAATAAAATAGGAACGGATGCACTAAACAAATGCAACAGTCTTAAATCACTGACCGTTTATGCACAAATACCAATGGAATACAATCTTTCCGTTAATAAAATGATTTGCACGTTATACGTTCCTGGTTCTGCTCTAAAACGCTACTCCACATCAAATGGGTGGAAAGAATTTAAAAAGAAAGTAGCAATAGGCAAAAGTCCAAATATGAGAAAGGGAAAATAAGATACAAAGACTTTCACATTAATAGAAGGCTATGCCGGCAATGCTGGCATAGCCTTCTGTCTGCTTAATATTCAACGAAAATTATAACAGACAACAAAACACAAAAAATAGTCAGTTAAAATTACTAACTTTGTAACTAAAATAAACGATAAAAGGAATGAAGACAGTCATTGATATAACAGTAGCAGGCACTCTAAGGGAACGGATCAATAGCATTGACAGCGAACGTATAATTTCAGAGCTGAAAATCAATGGAACTTTGAACCAAGCGGATAAACTTTGTATCCGTCAACTGACAGGCACCCATGGAAGAATCAAGGTGTTGGATATTACCAACACTTCTGGATATGAAAGAATTGACCGAAACGATTTTGAAGAAGGCAGCATACTCTCCATTCTGCGTCTTCCTTTAAATCTTAAAACATTAGGATGGGGCGCTTTTTGTATGTGTGATAAATTAACAACTATCACAATGCCAAACGGCATCGAAAGCATTGATAATTACGCTTTCAATGGCTGCATTGCTTTAAAAAGCGTTTCTTTACCCAAAAATCTAAAAACATTGGGAGAAAATGCTTTTGGCGGATGTGTAGGACTAGAAGAATTTAAAATCAACTTGTCAAATAAAAATTACACTGCTTTCAATGGAGTACTCTACTCTAAAGATGGACATACATTGGTAAAATATCCTGCAGGAAAAACTGATATGACATTCGCTGTTCCTGACGATGTTATAACCATAGCCAATAATGCTTTTTTTATGAATGGCAACATTCATGAATTAACACTGCCCAACGGATTACAAACCATCAGAGACAATGCTTTCTGTAGCTGCACAGCCCTGCAAAACATCAACATACCTCTAAATGTAAAGAAAATCGGTAAGGGAGTATTTAGATGTTGTGATTCTCTACAAACAATCACATGTGCTGCTACGACTCCGCCTGAAATTGAAATTGCAGAAGACGACAACCTCAATGTCAATATATATGTTCCATTGACATCTGCAGACTGCTATCGACAATCTGATGGATGGAAAGAGCTAAAAAACATATACGGCAAATAGAAACGGTATAAAGTAGAAGAAATGGCACAAAACAAAAGTATAAATAGCAATATGCCGCATATTGTCAGGACAAATGTTTTTGTCCAAAATATACTCTTGCTTATTTTTCTTTTATTCTCCCTTTGTCTCCTTTCTGGTTGCAATGGTTACAAATTTCTGTCAATAGAACAAATAGAACCTGGCACATTGGCTCAAAGGATTGGATCCAGAACAGAAAAAGTAACAGATTTATGTTTATCTGGCACATTAGATAGCAGCGATGTCGTATATATCGAAAATCTCACAAATGGTTCAGATCTGCTAACTTCTCTGGATTTATCCAATACAAAGGTCTCTCTTTATGACCATACTTTCGCTGGATGCATGTATCTAAAAATGGTGAAATTGCCACAATCGTCAACAGCTGTCAATGACTACATGTTTAGCGACTGCAAAAAATTACAAACTGTCATTCTACCGTCAGAGTGCACTTTCATTGGGCAAGAAACTTTTTCTGACTGTATACGACTTGAAGAAATTCATTTCCCCATATCTCTTTCATATATAGGCATTAATGCATTCAAAAATTGTACAGGACTGGAAAAGATAATTAGTGCCGCTCCCACCCCCCCCCATTGCGAACCATCTTCATTCAATGGCATTAGTCCTCAGTGCATGCTGATTGTGCCCAAAGGCGCCACCAGCAAATATCATAATGCGGTAGGTTGGGAACATTTTATCAATATCATAGAGGATAAAAATGCTGATAAAAACAAATCTACACAGTGGGGAAAAAACTGACTTCAAAAAGAACTCAATATAGAACAAAATCATAATGGGAATATTTGGTAGTATTAGGCTTAAAATGTCAAACGACAAGATTGTTACCACAAAAATAGCAGGTGATATTCTTGGGTATCGTGATTTTGCATTATGCAAAATTTCATCTATTAAAGTAAATGGGCCTCTCTGCAATAAGGACGTAGTCCGTCTGGTTGATGTATGCAAACAATATAAGAAATTAACCATGATAGACTTGAAAGAAACAAGTGGATTACTCGAAATAAAAGACAATACATTTCATGGATGTGACTGCCTTCAGACTATAATTTTACCTAACAGTATAATCAGAATAGGAGAATCGGCTTTTGAATCATGTCGTTCCTTGACCAACATACAGCTGCCAGACTCTCTTCTAACTATTGGAAAAAGTGCTTTTTATGGATGTTCAAGCCTTAAAAAAATTCATATACCACTCAATGTCAAACACATTGGAGGTTGGGCTTTTGTCTGTGACAACCTGTCAATAATTGAAGTTGATGACAACAATAAAAGCTTCACAGCCCAAAACGGAATTCTATATTCGGCAGATGGCAAAAATCTGATAAAATACCCTACACATACCGATAATCCCGATTTCTCCATTCCTGCAAAAGTAGAAAGGATAACCGATGCCGCCTTTTGGGGAAGTGATGTCAAACGTATCGTTTTCCCCGAATCAATAAAAACAATTGGAGACAATGCGTTCATTTATTCCCAACTTGAAAATTTAGATTTGCCATTAGGTACATGCTCCATAGGAAAACTGGCATTTTCTCATTGTGCAGAATTACTCTCAGTGAAAATTCCGCGTTCTGTCAACTATATAGGAGAAAGAGCCTTTACAGAGTGCCATAAACTGACAAATGTCACTGTTGCCAATGGGGTAACGGGTATCGGCGACAATGCATTTGCAAATTGTCATAACCTAAAAGAGGTGAATTTGCCAGATAGTGCCTATGTCAGGCACGAAAATTCTGATTGATAAATCTGATAATCGCCAAAAACCATTTTAGGGTCTGCGTCTTTAATGCATTATGCTGAGAAACATAGATTAATACGAAAAAATGATATTGATTTTTGCTATATTTATGAATCGATATAAACACAAAATGATATGACATTAATTAAAAACATACAAGCTGGAGAACTAAAAAAGCAACTCGATAAAACCGAATGGGAAAATCTTACCGACCTCACAGTTATCGGTCCTATTGATTTTTCCGATTGGCAATTTTTAGGTTCTATGGCTCACAAGCAGTTACGCAGCATTGACTTGTGTCAAACGACGGGATTAAGAATGACAGGAGACCTAAATCACATATTCTACGGAAGTACTATATTAAACACTGTTTCTTTACCCGAAGGTGTAACATATATTGATGAGAAATGCTTTGAAGACTGCGTGAACTTGGAGACAATAAAATTACCAGACAGCTTAAACAATATTGGGAGCTACGCTTTTTTACATTGTGGCCTTAAAGAAATACACCTTCCCAATAAATTGAGAAGATTTGGTCCGCGCACTTTTGCTGATTGCTCCAATTTGAAAAAAGCAATATTACCTGATGAATTAGAAGAATTCGGCTATTGCGCATTTGAAGAATGCACAAGTCTGGAAGAAATCACTATTCCTAAAGGAATAAAAATCATTCCTGAAGAAACTTTCATGAATTGCGTAAATCTCAAAAAGATAAGTCTCAATACTGGTTTATGTGAAATAAAAGAAGGTGCTTTCGAATACTGTACAGGGCTCCAATCCATTGTTATTCCGCAAGGAGTCTATCATATAGGAGCCAAGGCCTTCAAGGGATGTTCTTGCCTAAAAAGCATTTATATACCAGAAGGTGTGACCACTATTGAAGCCAAAACCTTTGAAGATTGTAGAAATTTGGAAGAAGTACATATACCAACTAGTGTAACAAAAATAGACAAAGAAGCATTCCGTGGCTGTCGCCAACTAAAACGAATTTTATTACCCGAAGGTGGCAAAAGTAAAATATCTACAGGATTTATTATTCGATATGGAGTACGTAGTATTGACGATGAGGCTTTCCGCGATTGTGACAGTTTGACAGACATCACATTGCCAAGCACTATTACCAGTTTGGGATCATACGTATTTCGCGACTGTTCTGCCTTGAAAACAATTCATTGCAAGGCTATTGTTCCTCCCTTCTGCGTTCCTAAAACATTTCATTGGGCTGATAATTTGAAGGTCATTGTGCCATCTCACAATTTGGAAGCTTATCGGTCAGCCTATGGCTGGAAGGAAGTAATGAGCGAGAATGTTGACAATGAAGAAGATGTCAATCCTTCAATAGGTGCCACATTCTGACCCTACAATAAGAAAGAAGATACTAATACATAATCGGATAATTCTATGATAGAATATTTTGCAGCCAATATTTGGCTATTTTGGATAATCATTGCTGTAATATGCTTAATAATGGAACTCACTACGGGCGGTTTTTTCCTTCTATGTTTTTCCATTGGAGCAATTATCACGCTTTTGATTTCTTTTTTATTACCATTTTCCTTTCAAGTATTACTCTATGGCATATGCTCTTGTTTATGTCTTTTCCTTGTACGACCAGCACTACTGAAACTGGAGAAACGTAAAACGGAAGGAATTGACAATCCTGGAAGAATAAGCAATGCTGATGCTTTGATTGGAGCGGTAGGAATTGTTTGTGAAACGATTCCTTACAATGGATACGGCCGAATTTTAGCAGGGGGAGATGACTGGAAAGCACAAGGCAAAGATGGCCTATCTATAGAAAAGAATTGCCGTGTAAAAGTTGTTGACCGGGACAGTTTAATTGTTACAGTAGAAAAAATTTAAATAACAAAACAACTAAATATTTTAATTTATGGAATACTTTTTTTTAATCCTATTTATTGCTTTGGTCATCATAGTGACAAAAGCGACCATTGTAATCATACCTCAGTCAGAAACAAAAATCATAGAAAGATTGGGAAAATACTATGCAACTCTGAAACCTGGCATCAATTTCATTATCCCATTTATTGATAGAGCCAAAGAAATTGTTATCTTAAGAAATGGCAGATATTTATATGCAAATAGTATAGACCTTAGAGAACAAGTCTATGATTTTGACAAACAAAACGTTATCACTAAAGATAATGTGCAGACTGAAATTAATGCGCTTCTCTATTTTCAGATTGTCGATCCATTCAAAGCCGTATATGAAATCAGCAATCTGCCCAATGCCATAGAAAAGCTCACACAAACAACACTTCGCAACATCATTGGTGAGATGGAATTGGATGAGACACTAACATCCAGAGATACCATTAATACAAAACTCCGTGCTGTGCTTGATGATGCCACCAACAAATGGGGGGTGAAGGTCAACAGAGTCGAATTGCAAGATATCAATCCTCCAGCAAGTGTACTGCAAGCTATGGAAAAACAGATGCAAGCAGAACGAGACAAAAGAGCAACCGTTCTTACCAGCGAAGGACAGAAAGCTGCACAAATATTAAAATCTGAAGGAGAAAAAACAGCTGTGATAAATCAGGCAGAAGCAGCAAAACAATCTGCCATATTACAGGCGGAAGGCGAGGCTCAAGCTCGTATCAAAAAAGCAGAAGCTGAGGCCATCTCCATTCAAAAGATCAGTGATGCTGTTGGACAATCAACCAATCCTGCCTCTTATCTGCTTGCTCAAAAATATATATCAATGTTACAACAAGTAGCTTCTGGAGAACAAACCAAGACTGTTTATCTTCCTTATGAAGCGACTAATCTTATGGGAAGCATTGGCGGTATCAAAGAACTGTTCAAAAACTAATCGTTCACAATAAACGTATCAGCCCATCTTCAATGAAGATGGGCTTTTTGTTTTGATTGTATACCGTTCTTGCAACATCCTCTTCGTGACAAAAAGAATAACAAATGATACAATGAGCCCGTTAACCATTTTAAAAGTCTTTACCTCCTAGTTAATCTTTAGTCAATACAATAAAAAAGAGAGGCTGTTAACCTCTCTTATAAGAATCTCCTCCTAAATATTATCTACTGACATAATAGTAACGAGCTCCAGTATTTGCAGAGCGCAAAATCATGCTACCATAATTAATATCAACGATATAATAGATATCCTCATCTCCATTTTGATAATCTATCACCAATTCATCCTGATAAAAATGATATGAACCATAGTCATAATCAGTTCCGGCACAATTATAATGGTCAAAATTACCATTTGAAGAAAAAGTCATATACGAATTGTATTCGCATTCAGTCAAACCACTAGGAGACTCAGGATACCATCGTCCATTACATATATAATCATAATAAGAAGAATATCCATCGTCCCAATCATCATCAGCTACCACTACACATGAATTAACAGTTAGCAGCATTACTGAAAGTATTGTCAATATATAAGCAAAGCGTTTCATAATTCTATCAATTTTAGTTCTTTTATACAAGTTCTGAAAGTCTCTACAAAAGTACACTTTTAAAAGTACTATCTGTATTTATCTTTCTATATTCTTTTATGTAATTGCAAAGGTCGTGCCAATAATACGAAGTTTGACTGAATAAAAGAGCCTAAAAAGAAGTATATAAAAAGAAGCCTCGCCCGTGATTTACAGGCGAGGCTTTCTATAAACATTCGGAATATTACTTCTCCTTATATTCTTTGGCTGCTTTTACAAAAGCCTTGAACAATGGATGAGGCTTAAGCACCGAGCTCTGCAACTCTGGATGGAATTGAGACGCTATGTAGAATGTGTTCTTAGGGATTTCAACAATCTCCACCAAATTACTATCTGGATTAAATCCAGACGCAATCATTCCATTTTTCTCGAAATCTTCAAGATACTCATTATTAAATTCATAACGATGACGATGTCTCTCTTGAATATTCTCTTTCCCATATATGCTATAGGCGAGAGTATCTTTCTTTATCTGACAAGGATAAGCCCCCAAACGCATAGTCCCACCCATACCTGTAATATGCTTTTGGCTTTCCATCAAATCTACAACTTTATGGGTTGTCTGTGGTGCTATTTCTGTAGAGTGAGCATCCTTGTAACCCAATACATTGCGGGCGAATTCAACCACAGCACACTGCATTCCTAAACAAATGCCAAGGAATGGAATGTCATGTTCCCTTGCATAACGGGCTGCCTCAATCTTACCCTCTATACCGCGGTCTCCAAAACCACCAGGAACCAAAATGCCATCCATCTCCTCCAGTTTATCTCCTGCATTTTCATGGTTGACATTCTCTGCTTGTATTAAATGCAAATCAACCTTGCATTCATTTGCGGCACCGGCATGAATAAATGACTCCAGTATGGACTTATAAGCATCTGGTAATTCCACATATTTACCCACCAAAGCAATCTTCACTATAGTCTTTGGATTCTTAAACCTATCCAAAAAGACCTTCCATTCCGCCAAATCCGGTTCCTTATAATTGTCTATTTCCAATTTTTGGAGGACAATATTATCCAAGCCTTCATTATGCATCAGTAAAGGCACTTCGTAAATAGTTGGAGCATCAATACACTCAACAACGGCATCCTTATCCACATTACAGAACAAAGCGACCTTTTTCTTTACATTGTCACTAAGTTCATGTTCAGTCCTCAACACCAATATATCAGGCTGAACCCCACTCTGCAACAAGAACTTGACAGAATGTTGTGTTGGCTTCGTTTTCAATTCATGCGCAGCTGCTATATATGGTACATAAGTCAAATGAATACACAAACAATTCTTTGGTCCCATTTCCCATCGTAATTGTCTAACAGCCTCAATATAAGGCAAAGACTCAATATCACCAACCGTACCTCCAATTTCTGTAATTACCACATCATACTTTTTGGTGTTACCCAATATCTTTATATGATGCTTTATCTCATCAGTAATATGAGGTATAACCTGGACTGTTTTCCCCAAATAATCGCCCTTGCGTTCTTTTGTAATAACAGCTTGGTATATTTTACCTGTAGTAACATTATTGGCTTGAGTTAACTCCTGTCCCAAGAAACGTTCATAATGTCCCAAATCCAAATCTGTTACGGCACCATCTACGGTTACATAACATTCACCATGTTCATACGGATTGAGAGTATCTGGGTCAATATTGATGTAAGGATCCAGTTTCTGTATTGTTACTGACAAACCTCTTGATTGAAGCAATTTGCCTAAAGAAGAAGAGATGATTCCTTTTCCTAGTGAAGAAGTCACACCTCCTGTTACAAAAATGTATTTGGTACTCACTTTGTTGGTATTTACAAAAAATATTCTTGCAAAGTTCTGTTTTTTTGTCCGTTATTGCAAGAAAAAAGCCACAAATATTACCTAAATAGGAAATAGAAACAACAATATCATCTTTAGGCACACCATATCAACATCGCCACCCATCAATATCAATTTGTAACAAAATTGGCATCTATACATTCCATTTCAACATAAGAAAATGCGAATTTGAACAAATTTGACAAAATTAGAAACTAGAACATAAAGAGATAGAAGAAAGGAAACTATCAAAAAGAAATCGATTTTAAATTTGCAACGCCAAAAAGAAAGAAAAACATTCTTTTACAAAACAAAAAGAATGTCATTTTTAATAATTAACAATAACAAGCGATAATATGAAAACACAGAAAAGATGGATTATTTTAATGATCATAATGGCCACTATTGCCATTATAGGCCTATTTATGCCAGAAAATGCCAATGAATTTGCAACTGATAAAAATGTAAATGGTGCTGATATTGCATGGATGATAACAGCTACTATTTTTGTACTAATGATGACGCCTGGCCTATCTTTTTTTTATGGAGGTATGGTTGGCGCTAAGAACGTTATTTCTACCATGTTGCAAAGTTTTATTGCCATGGGTATAATAAGTATAATTTGGGTGGCATTTGGCTTCAGCTTGTCTTTCGGTCACGATGTTGGTGGCTTGGGCATAATTGGTGATCCTACCACATTTTTCTTGTTCCACGGAGTGGGAGGACACACAGATCCCAATTTGGCACCAACCATTCCGCTTGCTCTTTTTGCCTTGTTTCAAATGAAATTCGCCATTATCACACCATCTCTTATTACAGGATCTTTTGCCGAACGTGTTCGTTTTTCTGCATACATGGTTTTTATGATGCTCTTTTGCATTTTCATATATTGTCCATTGGCCCACATGACGTGGTATCCAACAGGTCTCTTTCGTCAATGGGGAGTCGTCGATTTTGCAGGTGGAATTGTGGTTCACGCTTCATCCGGTGTTGCAGCCTTGGCTGGCGCCATCTTTTTAGGCAGAAGAAAATCACAAACTTCTCAACCTGCCAATATTCCATTCGTTTTACTGGGCGCTGCCATGCTTTGGTTAGGATGGTTCGGATTCAATGCTGGATCATCACTGAAAGCTGATGGTGTTGCAGTTAAGGCTTTTCTAAATACAAATACAGCATCCGCTACAGCTATGATTACATGGATAGTATTTGACTGTTTAAGAGGCAGAAAGCCTTCCGCCATGGGCGCAGCTATTGGTTGTGTCGTCGGATTGGTTGCTATTACCCCATCGGCTGGATATGTGACAGTGGGACAAGCTATTTTTATTTCCATGATAATTACCATGGTGTGCAACATTGCAGTTCACTGGACCAACAATACCAACGTTGATGATGCTCTTGACGTATTTCCGACCCACGGACTAGGTGGAATTGTAGGAACTCTGCTTACTGGCGTGTTTATTCAGGAAGGGCTTATATCCGGTACCAAAGATGGGTTCATCATATTTCTGTTCCACTTGTTGGCTGTGTTCATTGTCATCATCTATACTTTTATCATGAGCTATCTTCTATATTGGATAACCAATAAAATGATACCAATGAGAGTTTCTGCTCATAGTGAGCAAATAGGACTCGACTTGAGCCAACATGACGAACATTATGGGTTTGCTAGTTTTGGCGATCGAGAAATTGCAGAATACGAGACGGAGGATACAAAAGACACTCCTAAAATTTAAGACAAACCAGTACCTCTCTCATATTTTAAGCGGCTCCGTTGCGAGCCGCTTTTTTATTGTCTTACCGATAACAAAAAGTTATTGCATATAGAAAAATACAATTTGACTACACTCTGTTTTTCCTATACTTTTGGAGTCGAAATAGATTCAAGTTATAAACAAAAGTAAAAGAAATATGATTAACGAAAGAAGGGGAAACATTCTCCACGGCATTTTATTGATTGCTTTATTTTCGCTCTCTGCCTTTTTTATAGCAGATTTCGAATGGGTAAAAGACTTATCTTTAAGTCCGCTGATAGTGGGAATCATACTCGGCACGTTATATGCAAATTCCTTACGCAACTACATACCTGACACTTGGGTGCCCGGCATAAAGTTTTGTACAAAACAAATACTGAGAACTGGCATTGTGCTTTATGGTTTCAGATTGACATTGCAACAAGTGTATGCAGTAGGATTACCCGCATTTTTAATTGACTGCATCGTCATATGTGGGACTATCGGAATTGGCATCACCTTGGGAAAATTATTAAAAATGGACTCCGACACTGCTCTTATGACATCTACAGGTAGTGCTATTTGCGGGGCTGCTGCCATTCTTGGAGCTGAGCCTGTGGTGAAGTGCGAGGCTCATAAAACAGCAGTGGCTGTATCCACAGTAGTAATATTTGGCACGATTTCCATGTTTTTATATCCCTTATTGTACCGAAGTGGAATTTTGAATTTGTCACCAGAACAAATGGCTATTTATACCGGATCTACCCTTCACGAAGTTGCTCATGTGGTTGGTGCGGGCAATGCAATGGATGCAAGTGGAGCACTAAGAATTGCAGACCAAGCCACCATAACAAAAATGATTAGGGTCATGATGCTTGCTCCGGTTCTTGTTATTATGAGTTTTGTATTAATGAAGACTCGCAAAAAAAATCAAAATGGTTCTCAAACCAAAGGGAAAATAACCATACCTTGGTTCGCTTTCGGATTTTTGGGAGTAATAGTTCTCAACTCCTTTGCGGGCGACTATGTACCTAAAGAAATTTACGGGAATTTGATTTCTGGCATTAATGGAATAGACACATTTTTACTTACCATGGCAATGACTGCGTTAGGCACAGATACCAGCATAAAAAAATTCAAGCAAGCAGGTGCCAAACCATTTTGTCTGGCTGCTCTTTTATACATATGGTTGCTATTGGGTGGGTATATATTAGTTAAAACTATTGTCTAAATTTTAAGAATATGATCTGCAAAATCCATAAACAAAGAGGACAACCCGCTATCTTCACCTTGCAACTGAACGAAGTCAAATTCTCTGTTCATAGGTAAATCAGGAAGTTCCACCACTCTGAATATGCCTTCTGACAACTCTTTAGACACACATCTAAAGGATAGTACAGACATCACATCTGCATTTCTCAGGAATAATTTTATACTCTCAGAACTTCCCAATTGCATCATGACATTGATAGAAGCAATTTTGATACCTTCGTTTCTGAGAGCAGATTCCAATACACTCAATGTTCCAGATCCATTTTCTCTAAGAATCAATGGCACCTTGCAAAATTCGGGCAATGACATTTCTTCCAATTTGTAATAGCGAGATTGGCTAGCGGCTATTGCCACAAGCTCATCATCCATCAGATGCGTATATTTCAGATTTGGAAGTCGACGATTCCCCTCAACAAGTCCCAAATCGATATGATGAGACATTAATTCCGATTCAACAAATTCTGAATTTCCATTCAATAAATTCACATGTACTTCTGGAAATTTAGATACAAATTTTGCCAATATTGGAGGAAGTACATATTGTGAAATAGTGGAACTAGCTCCTATATTCAAACTGCCAGAATGTTCTCCTCTCAGCAAATTCATCTCGAAATCCAATTTTGAATACTCCGCCAATATTTCTAAGCTCTGAGCCAACAAAACCTCACCAGCAGGAGTCAGTTTTATTCTATTTCCAAGGCGCTCGAACAAACGTACTTTATATTGATGTTCCAATTCTTGAATGTGCTTTGACACTGCTGGCTGAGTTATACACAATTCATGTGAAGCCTTCGTATAGCTTAAATACTGGGCAACGCAGCAAAAAGTTTTTAAGCGGAAATCAGTCATGATTATATATTTTTGATTTTGTAGGTAATTCTTAACATATCCACTAATTTACGAATTGATTGGCTATATTTGCAATATTATCATAACAAAGAATTACCTACTAAAGAATAAAACGATGACTTATTTTATTAAAATCAACGGAGAAAAGCAAGGCCCCTATAGTTTGGACGAATTAAAAGCACGTAATATTACGCAGTATACATTAGTAATGGACGATACCATGCAGGATTGGGCGGAGGCATGTACCATTCCTGAATTAAATTCACTGTTCGAATCTGATTCCGATTCCAACAATTTCACACAAATGGAAAACGATTCAGAAATCGATGAAAAACAGTCTGATACAGCATCTGACAATGATGTAAAAAGTGATTGGTTAACAAAACTGAAAAAGAACCAGACTGTCTTGATCATTGCCGCTGCTGTACTGCTTCTGTTTATTATCACGTGTCCAAGTAAAGACAGTCACAAAGAAGCCATAGTAAACGAGATGAACGAAGCCATCGACGAGTCTATGGAAAGCGGTATTTCTCAAAATGAAGGTATGGGCGGTATGGCTATGCTTGGCAAAGCATTTATCTGTAAAATGCTTGAGGCAGCCCTTGATTCCGAACTACAGGTCAGCAACTACGGTATTTGTTCAGTTGGTAAAATTCAGTACCAAGGTAAAACAAAAACCCTATCTTTTGGCATTTTAGGCCATGTCTTTGCTTTTGGAAAGGATGACATAAAAAAGGAACTGAATCAAAAAGATATTGAAGAATAGATTTCCCCTCCTATAATTCATAAGGGCCATCTCTAAAACAGGGATGGCCTTTATTGATTAATAATGACTTTTGTAATATGATAGATGCCTATCACCCCTACAATAACAGAAAGGGACAACAAAACAATCAGAATAGTGAGCAATGTTTTAGAAGTCTCCCCTATCGGACCACTTACCGAAAATAATTTCAAATAACAAAATATGGTGACACAAAACATAACACCAAATATGGCAGGCAAAATCACAGTAAAAACCCACATATCAACAGTTGCATAATCAGAATGTAGAACATTGGCTATCAGTTGCAAAGAGGATGCACAAAATTGGGATAGGTAATTAACCATGCTATACTTTATTTTATGTTGTTTTTATATTGATTGGCAATATACACCAATCCAAGACATCCAATAATAACAGCCACAGCCGCCAATACAAGAGACATGGCGACAAGTACCTTTGCCACACCTCCCATTGGAGTCCCCTTATGCAACTTCACAATACAATAAACCATAGATATGAAAGTGCCTCCAAATAAGACTGGCCAAATAAATTCAAAAATAACCATATTTATTGTCACATAGTCAGTATGGAACACCACAGCCCACTGCTCTAACATTTTGGCACATATATTGAAGAGTACACTCACTTTATGCATAAACAGGCATTTATAAAATAAAAAAAGACACTTATAAAAGTGTCTTACCATTTGCGGTGCGGACGGGACTCGAACCCGTGACCTCCTGCGTGACAGGCAGGCATTCTAACCAGCTGAACTACCGCACCAAAATATATTTTGCAATTGATCAAATCTCAAATGCGTTTGCAAAATTAACGCATTTTTTCGATTCTGCAAATTTTAAAGAAGTTTTTTTGTTATCCCCCCTAAAAACAAAAAAATGAAACATAAGATTAGTATCTTTGCAAAGATAGAATAAAATATCAAATGGATATAAAAAACCAAACAGCAATATTATTGCTACATTGTCCCGACACGCAGGGTATATTAGCAGCCGTCACAGAATTTATCAATGTAAACAAAGGCAACATCGTTTACTTGGATCAATATGTTGACTACGAACAAAATGTTTTTTTCATGAGGGTGGAATGGAACATTGACAAATTTCTGATACCTCGAGAAAAGATTCAAGAATATTTTCAAACCTTGTATGCCACAAAATACGGAATGGAATTCAATCTTTATTTCTCTGACATACAACCACGTATGGCTCTATTCGTATCTAAAATGTCCCATTGTCTATTTGATATACTTGCGCGATACACTGCGGGAGAAATGAATGTAAATATTCCGTTCATCATTAGCAACCATCCTGATTTGCAATGGGTTGGCGAAAAATTCGGAATTCCTTTTCATGTGATACCTCTCAATAAGGACAACAGGGAAGAACTTGAAAAGCAAGAAATGAAACTGTTGAAAGATGCCAAAATTGACTTCATCGTATTGGCCCGATACATGCAAATCATATCTCCCGACATGATTAAAAATTATCCTAATAACATCATTAATATACACCACTCTTTTCTCCCCGCATTCGTTGGAGCAAAACCCTACCATGCTGCTTACGAACGAGGGGTTAAAATCATTGGTGCGACTAGCCATTATGTTACATCTGAATTGGATGCAGGGCCTATCATTGAGCAGGATGTAGTACGGGTCACACACAAGGATACTGTCAAGAGTTTCATAGCAAAAGGACGTGACTTGGAAAAAATTGTTTTGTCTCGTGCTATAGAAAAACATATCGACAGAAAAGTTCTTGTATACAAGAACAAGACTGTTATTTTCAGTTGATTGCGTAAGCCATGCCATTGTTGAGCGATTCCACAAAAAGATACATTGATGTTCACAAAAAAGATGATGTCAGGCAACTAGCATTACATACAAGATCCAATAGCGACATTGACCTTACATTGGCTTTACAGCAAATTGAAGGATACCAAAAAGCCTTAATAAAATTGCCGCAATGGGCCAACACAAAGGGGATAATTTATCCTCCTCTTATATCAATGGAGCAATGTTCATCTGAAGCCACGGCTAAATACAAAGCAGGGTTAATACCTACAGGAAATAACATGGCGGATTTGACCGGTGGGTTTGGAATCGATTTTTCTTATTTGGCTCCTAAATTTTTCAAGGCACATTACATTGAAGAGCAAGCTAATCTATGTGATTTAGCACTCCACAACTTCTCCATTCTAGGTCTTGGAAACTGCGTCGTTCATCAAAACAACGCTCAGGATTTTCTGACCAACAGTACCGAAATTTTCGACTTGATATATGTAGATCCAGCAAGAAGGGATGCAAACAACCGAAAGACTTTTTTGCCTACTGACTGTAGTCCTGATTTAACCTTGTTGCAAAAGACCATAAAACAAAAAGCAAAGGTCATAATGGTCAAATATGCTCCAATGCTCGACATCACAGCTGCTATTACTGCCATTAAAGGTGTATATGAAATTCACATTATTTCCGTCAACAATGAGTGTAAAGAACTTTTGCTACTGATTTCATCCGTTAGTGACGAACACAAAGCTACAGATCCTTTGATAGTCTGTGCCAACATAAAACAAAAAGGCATCGATATTTTTTCATTTCATACTGGCGATGATAAAAATATTGAGACAAACTATTCTTTTCCTCTAAAATTCATCTATGAACCCAATGCCTCCATAATGAAAGCAGGGGGTTTTCATTCTGTAGCGAATAAAACTGGGACCAAACTTATTCAGCAAAATAGTCATATCTCCACATCTGACGATTTTATATCAGACTTTCCTGGCCGTAAATTTGAAAAATTATTCATTTCTTCTCTCAACAAAAAAGATTTAAAAGATAATCTTGAGGGAATATCCAAAGCGAATATAACGACACGGAATTTTCCCATGACCACTGATATGCTAAGAAAGCGCCTAAAATTAAAGGATGGGGGTGATTTATACATTTTTGCCACCACCTTGATTGACCACTCACACGCACTTATCGGATGTAGACAAATATTTGAATAATTAGCTTCTATTAATTTCCTTCCAACACAAATGTTGCCCGCACTGGATTATGGTCTGAATTGGAAAATTCCAGATTATCTGTTTTTACCCCTATTGTTTTCACATTAGGAGATGTTATAAAGAAATCAATCACGGTTACTTTCGTACTGTTCGGGTGATATGGAGCTATTACTTCTCTGTTTGATGGCGTATGTCCGTCATATACAAAATGCCAAGACGATGGAAATAAAGAATCTGGTATTGTATGAAAATCATTACGATTAAACAACTTTCCAAACGGACATGGATCAAATTTGGCAGGGCATTGGTTATAATCACCACCCGCAATCACATAGTTACCCTCTGCATATTCGCGCAACAAAAATTTTTTAAAATAATTCAGTTCAGCCTTGCGCAAATGTCCATCACTATCAAAGGCTGAATTATGAGTAACAATCAGTACCAGCTGTTTTCCATCGCTCGTTGGATAACGGTTACATAGAAAACATCTATCAAGCATAAAGACACTAAGAGGCCAATCAAAATTAAAAGGAAACGCATAACGCGTGACCGATATAGGGCTTCTGTTCGTCAACAACGCCACACCACTCTCTACACTCCCCATTGGATCTGTTATCGGTATGGGAACCCACTTTACAGAATAGTTTTTAGCAAAATAGGCTTTATAACCCTCCATTTTTCCGATAAATGTATCAATCTGATTCCTATAATAACTACGTTTTGATTTTTTATCTATTTCCTCTATCAGCATAAAATCAGTAGAATCACTTTGACATGATAAATAATCACCTATAAAATGCATATTTTTGAGGACTTGCGATTCAGTAGGTCTGACTTGATGCCCCCCATCATAAAAAAAATCCATGGCAGAATCCAAACCTGCATAACCAATATTCCAAGTTAACATTTTCAGCGGTTTGCCAATTTGCAATGTATCCGCAATCCGATTATCCGATATTATAGATTCCTTTTGCGCTGGTGTATAATCACTATATGTCATATACCCGATAAAGCCGCAAAAAGAGGCTATCAGGACCAGGACAAAATAAAGACTGTATTTGATGATTTTAAACATAAAAAACAAATTAAATAACCTTTACAGCATCAGTAGAAAGCCAACCTTTACTTCCATTGCTTAATTCTATTTCATAAAAATCATTGATTTTATCTGATATCTTCACCTCTGTACCCTCATGCAATACAAAAATATTACGGGCCGTTGAATCTGGCGAATTTTCAACAGTAACAGAAGATGCACAAATAACAGCACTATCATTAGAGAACTGTCGGTTTTTTTGTGATGAAGAAAAGGAAAGACACACAACAAACAATAAGAATGAACACAAACCAACCCCAAAACCAATCTTTCTATATCTTACTATAGCAAAATACCAATAGACAAACCCTCCAAATAGGATACCCATGAAAAAGACAATAGACAAGATTGCCCACACATTGCTGCCATAAAAATCACGTACACTTCCCACCCAATGAAATATCACATTTTCATCTGGTTCTGTTATTTGATCTATGGTGTGAGCTCTTGCAACGTCTAAATTATGTCTGGCATCTGCATCGCCAGGATCTAAACGTAAGGCCCTTTCGTAATTGAGAATTGCCAATCCAAACTTTTGCTGTCTATAATAGCAATTCCCGAGATTATAATACAAAGCAACACATTCTCCCTGCTTGTTCTGCTGTTCATACAGAATTGATGCAGACTGATAGTCTTTTTTTTCGTATAACTGATTCGCTTTTTCCATCAGATTCGGCTCAGCATTAGCCGAAATTTGGAAATTCACTACAATTATATATATATATAATAATATGCGTTTCATATCTGAATTAATTTATACAACAGTTTATACCTTCAGTTCTTCTTCCAAATGGCCAATCAACATTTCAGCCTTTTGATAAATCTGATCCATAGATTCAGAACTATCAGCAGGTGAAAATCGTGCGAACTCACAAATATTCAACAAGGATATAAAATCAGATATAATTGTCTGGTCTATATGACGAGCCTCCAGTTCTATAGCTATATTATCTTTACTTAAATTGGAGACTGGTATATTTAATTTATTACTGGTATATTCCCAAAGCGCTCTCATTACTTCTTCATAGAATTGAGACTGCTGATTTTCTTCCAAATATATTTTTGCCTGCTTTAAGCGAATTACGGCTTGTTTATTAGCTAAACGTGTACGCCTTCCTACCACATCAGCACGTTCAATTCTACGCTTACGCAACAACATTGCCAACAAAAGCACAAATATAGAAGGAAGAATCAGACACAACCAATAACCCCATGTACCATAAAAACAACTGTTTTTGGATTGAACGGTCAGATTGGTTGTCTTTATATAATTTATGTCTGTATTAACCAAATCAGAGGATTCTGAAACTTTTATTTGGGGATTTCCTTTTCCGACTTTTATCTGAATCGGTTTTGTCCGCAATGTAACATATTGCCGCGTTGATGGATTGAAACATACCAAACTAACGGAAGGTAATGTATATGAACCAGCTTTTCTGGGAACAACCACATAATCAATGCACTTTTTCCCAAATTCTTTATTGGCATCAAAATTTATACCATCATTATTCACCTTTGATCCAAAAGAATCAAAATCTGATGGAAATTTAAAATTTGGTATGGACACCATTTTCAAATTTCCTACTCCAGAAATAACAAGACGAAAAGTTATTGCTTCATGTGCTCTGATTCCTGATTGGGGAATAATCTCTGAAGTCAGAGACATATTACCTACAGCTCCTGTATATTCTGATGGAGAAGGAGGCAATTCTGACACATTGACCGATACTGGAGCAGACTCAAAATCATGGGGAACATCAACAGACATCATGCCATTGTTGACATTCAATTCCGATTGGAATCCGAACTTTCCTATATTAAAAGCACCGGATTTTGTAGGGGTTATCAGGAACCGAAGCAATGGTGCGACTACATATTTATGCCCTTTTACTACAACCACTCGTGAATCCTTGTCAGGATTTGTCTTCTTATATTCCGAAACACAATTCGTAAATTTAGGTATTTGAGAAAACGTACCTTTGAACTGATAAATCGAATATAAATTGATTGTAGCTACAAATGGTTCCAATCTATAAACCTGACGCTTGCTTACATCTGTCCGCAAAAACATCACATCAGGACTTGGATTTCCCATATTGGGATTTGGCATGGTAGGAAAAGAGGGTTCTGTTGCAGTACTTTGCTTATTAGTAGATGAAGTTCCACCCTTCTGTACCTTTATCCTGATAGGACGAGACATATAAGCCTTTCCTCCTATCATAATGCGTGCGGGAGGTACTATCCAATTTCCTTGCTTTTTCGCCCTTAAATTAAATATTAACGATTGTGATGACGATGAATGTCCATTAATGTTTTGATAAGAATGCGATGTCGACTGATCTAGGACATCAAAAACAGAGGACAAACTAGGGGGGACTATTTCATCACAATCCGCATCTGTAACGGTGTAGGTGAGTTGAAATTGTTCAGAAGTCGACACTACAGAGGGTGCAGATACCGATATTTTTCCTTTTGCGTGTATTGTAGAAAGACAACACATGACAAATGTAAATAACAATATAAATTTCCTCATGACAATCTATCTTTGACAATGTTTCACAAGAACTACAGATTCCAATGTTGTTCTGGATTTTTTGATGATGGTTCAATAGGTCTTTCCGATTCCGGTCGCACTTTAACAGCAGAACCGGGTATTACAAGATGCTTGTTCACCTGATGATATCCTCCCCAAAAATCATTTTTATTAGGAACATTCACCACAATATCCAAATCACCACTACCGATTGATAATTTCCCCTCTTTCCCTGGCTTTATGATTTTCTTGATTATCACAACTGTGTTGTAGGAAATTCCATTAACTTGTGCTGTTCCATATCGTGTATTGCGAGATATTTCGCCATCAGAAACCTCACAATTCTTGAATTTGGGCAATTGCAAATTATTCCAACCCGCAACACTTACCCGGTAATATAGTTTAATCAGCAAGGCATTATCACCACCCGCATACACATCTCCATTTTCCCATTCTGTTTTCACAAAAACATCCTCCCCCGACACCTCGTCAGCCGCAGCTTCTGACAACGATTTTGAATTTCCACGTTCTTGCTGTCTGTTCTTTTGCTGTTGGGAACTATTATCGCCATTACTCTCCGCACCAACAACCTTTATTTCAAGTTCGTTCGATATGTACTTTTTCCCTTTTATCCAAATCGCAGCTCCTGGTATTACAAAATCGCCCTTTTTGTCAGCCATAGCCACATAATTAAGGGAAATTGTAGCTGAATAAAGCATTCTTCCTCCTATAATCTGCGTACTGGAACTTGAACTTCGAGTCGGACCTGACAATAGTCTTATATGCTTCATTTTAGAAAGCCGGAAAGAATCAGGTTGAGCATTATTGACAGTAAAAGTCAATTGGAACCTTTGATTTTCTGCAACCTGACGTGGAGCCGATGCGGTGACCGAGATGTCATTATCAGCACAAATTGGCCTAACAACGGCAAATAGCGTTAATAGTAAAGCGACAAATCTTCTCATCATATTTTGCATTTTCTGATCATTCGGCAAATGTCATACCAATATCACCAATTCTTCAAAAGTTGCTTTTTCTTGTCAGATGGTTTCGCTTTTTGCTCATCATCCAAATTTTGAAGTATTTGTTTGGCATTTTCCTGTGACATATTGTCATCCTTCTTTTTCTTATCTCCCGAATTAGCCTTTGGTGGTTGATTCTTTTGCTGCTTTTTTAGCATTCGTTGTGCATAAGCGAGCAAATTTCTAGTCTTGTCAGAATTTGGATTCTGCATCAGACTCTTTTGCAAAGCATCAACACTCTCCTTGTATTTTTGTTCTTGCAAATAGGTACAACCTATATTATGCAAGGCGTCCGCTTTTTCCTTTTTTTCAGTAGTAGATTGCAAAGCCTTCTGATAATAAGTGCGAGCAGTTGGCCAATCACTTTTTCTATATAGTGCATTACCCAAATTATAATTTCCGAAAAAAGAAGACGGATTCTTTGAAACGGAAGCCCTATATTCTTTTTCGGCTCTATCATAATCCCTGCCTCGGTAATAATTATTGCCACTGCGCACATTATGATTCTCTATCTGTGCTGCAATGGTAGTAATATTACAAAGCATGACAACCAATACAAAAACACCCGATTGTATATACTTATATATCGTCTTTTTTCTCATTTTATTGTTTCCTTTCCCTGTTTAGACAAATTGTCTTTTCTCGAAAAAAGATTTAACTTATCAAAAAATTTATTTTTTCTCTCCATTATCAATAAATCAAGTAAAAGCAAAACAAATGCAATCCAGGCAAAAGTCTCAAACTGATCACTGAATGAAGCAAAAGATTTGGAATCAACAGTTCCATCTGATAATTTTTTCAATTCATTATTAATGCTTTGCACTGCGGCATCACTTGTATTGGTTTCTATAAACGCACCATTACCAGCTTCGGCTATCTCTTTTGCCATTTTGGTATCCAATTTTGACAAAACAGGAGCACCTTTTGAGTCATGCAGAATTGAATCGTTATCTAATTTCACAAGAGCTCCTTCTGGAGAGCCAAGACCAACCACATTAATTTGTATTCCATCTTTTGATATTTCCTTTGCAGTAGCTACGGCATCATCCTCGTGATTTTCAGCATCTGTTATCAACACAATAGAACGGGCTACACCATCATCTTTTGAAAACGCTTTTTGCGCTTGGCGCAAAGCGGCTCCGATTGCCGTTCCCTGCGTCGAGATATCTTCAGGACTCATTGAATTGATAAACATCTTAGCTGAACCATAATCACTGGTCATGGGCATCTTGGTAACTGGCAGACCCGCAAACTCCACCAATCCCAATTTTGCATTATCGCTCTCATCAACAAATAAAGCTACAGTCTGTTTTGCCAATTCAAGACGGGACGGCGCCACATCTGTGCACAACATTGAATTGGATACGTCTACAACGGCAACGACTTCTACGTTTTGCTTTTTAGACGTTCCAGCACTTCCATGTGCAAATTGTAGACGAGAAGTCACCAAAATCAATGCTATAAAAGAGAACCAAATCAAAAAAAATTTTATGCGTTGACGAAAAAGTGACCTGGTAGGCATCAGGACCGACAATAACTGAATGTTGCCAAATTTTTCCATTTGCCGTTTTTTGCGATACTCCCCATAAAGGAACATTAGAAGAATGAGCACTGCGACAATTAGAAAAACAAGAAATATAGGATTTGCAACTTTAAACATAATCTACTTTTTATGGATTGCGCCTAAGCACAGTGGTTGTTAACAACAAATTCAATAATAAGCACCCCAATGCTACACAAGCAAAAGGAAAATATAATTCTTTGCGATGGGCAAAATTGGAAATTGCTATTTTACTTTTTTCCAACTTGTCTATCGTACTATATATATTTTTCAAATCATTATTATTGGTCGCCCTGAAATATTTACCATTCGTACGAGTAGCTATTTCTTTCAAAGTCTCCTCGTCAATCTCCACAGGAGCCATTACTGTCATCACTTGTTTAGTAGCTTGATCAAGCATAGGGGTTGGTGCCATTCCGTTTGTTCCGACTCCTATTGTATAAACTCGAATTCCAAATGATTTTGCCAACTCAGCTCCCGTCATAGGGTCAATGTCACCTCCAGTATCACTGCCATCTGTCAATAATATAATCACCCTTGATTTTGACTTGCTGTCTTTCAATCTATTTACGGCACTAGCCAAACCGACACCGATGGCTGTACCATCTGCACGCACCATTCCTGTATCAACGTTGGCAATCAAATTTGACAACCCCTCCTTATCTGTAGTCAACGGACAAATAGTGCAGGCTGCACCAGAAAACACTACCAATCCTATATTGTCATTCGGTCTTTGTTCCACAAAATCTATTGCCACATCTTTAGCTGCGGTCAAACGATTCGGATTTAAATCCTGAGCCAACATACTCGTTGATATGTCCATGGCCAACATCACATCAATACCATTTCCAGAATTATTTTCCCATTCGTTGGCATCCTGAGGCCTAGCTAATATGACTATGACCATGGCGAATGCTATTATTTTCATAATAAACGGCAAATGCAGCAATTTATATTTGTATGATTTGCGCGCTCCCACAAATGGCTCTGTACTCGAAATCTGCAATTTGGCAGATAACGACTTCCGCTTCCACACATACCAAGCTATGATAGGAATTAACAGCAGCAATAAAAATAATAAACCAGGTTTTGCAAAAATCATAATTTCAAAATTCTGTTATACTCAATATGATTCCATAATTCAAAAGATCAGTCCAACAAAGTTGGATAAACATTATTCAGCAGGTTTTGTCTGCTGTGGTGTCTTTGATTCGGATGGTTCTTCAACTGGAGATGTCTTTAGTATTACCTGTTCGGCCATCTCTACACAGTGCATACATTCTCCATCTGATGGATGATGCTTTGCGAATTTAGTCATGTCTCCCGTAAAACAAACGTCTCTCACAAAATCTCGTAATTCAATAGGGACATCGACTTTTCTTAACGCATCAACAAGTTCAGAAGAAGTCATCTCCATCGCATGAATCTTATATCTTCTTTCAAAATATTGACGCAATACATCTGTCAACTGAGTGAAAAATTTCTTTTCATTCCCTGCCATCTGCCAAATTTTGTCTTCTCCCATTTTCCTTATCAATTCCAATGCCGTAACTTCAGGTTGTGCCGACATTGAAACCTCATTATTATGCACATAAGGCTCGGGATCGGTACGGTGCTTTCGCCAATAAAAAACACCAAGAACAAGAAGCAAAATTGAAAGAACAAGTGCTGCAACTAATGTGACCAACACATAAGGCGATGTCGGTGGGTCATAAATGTTCATTATATCTTCTGGTATATGCCCTTCTTCAAACTGAATTTTAACGTCTCTTACCACCAAATTTAACGCTTTGGTCTGATAAGTCCTCGATTCGTCTTTACACACGAATGGAGGTATTTTATAACTTCCTGGCTGAAAGGAAGTGACGATAATATCCTGATTAATAGTAATATTATTGCCAGTTACTACAGTATCTCCCTTTATCTCCACAATCTGTAGTCCATCGGCCAGCTGATCACTAAAAACGGGCATCTGGACCGCCTTGTTTTGAGGTTGAGTCACAGAAAAATGAACAATGGCCTGCTGTCCCATGACTATAGTAGCGGAATCAAGACTAGCACTGACTGAGACTTGCCCTGATACCATCATGGAAGATAGTAAAAACAAGACCACTATTCCTATTTTTTTCAAAAGTATCATATATTATTTGTCATCAATGCCTTAAAGCACGTTCATGAAACAGACGAATCAAAGCCTGCACATAATTATCAGTAGTAGAAATAAAAGAAGCATCGACACCTGCCTTTAAGAAGGTCCTCCTTATTTCAGCGTCCTTCTGTTGCCAATATGCATTATAGGAATCCCTAACCTCTTTACTTGAAGTATCAACCCATACATCCCTACCCGACTCTGCATCCGATAAACGAATCAAACCGACATCTGGAATGTCTTTCTCTCTAGGATCATATATGCGAATAGTAGCCAAATCGTGTTTCCTATTAGCTATTATCAAATCATTAGTGAAATTAGGAGCTATAAAATCAGAAATAACAAAAGCACTGCAATGGCGTTTAACTGCATTTGTAAAATAACTGAGCGCATTGCTAAGATCTGTACGTTTGCTCACTGGTTCAAAGCTCAACAATTCTCTGATAAGATACAGAATATGCTTGCGCCCCTTTTGTGGAGAAATGAATTTTTCAATTTTATCTGAAAAAAATATCATTCCTATCTTATCATTATTCTGTATTGCAGAGAAGGCTATTGTAGCTGCCACTTCAGCCATAATTTCACGTTTGGTTTCGTTGCAGGTTCCGAAATCCCCACTCGCCGACACATCTACAATCAACATGACCGTAAGCTCCCGCTCTTCCTCAAATATTTTGATGAAGGGTCGATTAAATCTGGCCGTAACATTCCAATCGATATTTCGTATATCATCACCTATCTGGTAGTCTCTGACTTCGGCAAAAGTCATACCTCTACCTTTAAATGCCGTACGGTATTCTCCCGCAAAAATATCATTAGAAAGTCCCCTAGCCTTTATTTCTATCTTACGGACCTCCTTAAGCAGTTCACTTGTTGTCTTCACTATCCTAATAATATTGGTTTCCTATCACAATATTTCTCTTTATTGCCACCTTAACAACGTAGCAACCGAGATTTATGGAACTTCAACCGCATTCAGGATTTCAGCAACCACTTCCTCTGAAGTCAGGTTATTGGCCTCTGCTTCATAAGTAAGAGCAACACGATGACGCAATACATCCATGGCGACTGCTCGTACATCCTCAGGAATCACATATCCACGACGTTTAATAAAAGCATAGGCACGTGAAGCCAATGCCAAATTGATGGACGCACGAGGGGAACCACCACACGAAATCATTTCTTTCAGGTGATCCAAATGATACTCTTCAGGGAAACGGGTCGCAAAAACAATATCTACAATATATTGTTCTATCTTGTCGTCCATATACACATCTTGCACCACTTCTCTTGCTTTCAGAATATCTTCAGGACGAAGAACAGGAGTAACAATTGGCTTTACTTTATTTATATTTTCTCTGATGATTTTTTTCTCTTCTTCTTTTTCCGGATATGTGATGACCACTTTCAACATAAAACGGTCAACCTGAGCTTCTGGCAAAGGATAAGTACCCTCTTGCTCTATCGGGTTTTGTGTTGCAAGCACCAAGAACGGAGATGGCAATTTAAATGTTTCTTCTCCGATAGTCACCTGACGCTCCTGCATGGCTTCCAGCAATGCACTCTGAACCTTTGCGGGGGCTCGGTTTATCTCATCCGCCAATACCAAATTGGCAAATATAGGACCTTTCTTTATCGAGAACTCTTCGGTCTTCTGACTATAAATCATGGTTCCGATGACATCTGCAGGCAACAAATCCGGGGTAAACTGGACACGGCTATAATTGGCAGAAATAAGCTGCCCCAACGTCTTTATGGCCAATGTTTTTGCCAATCCAGGAACACCTTCCAGCAATACATGACCATCAGCCAACAAACCTATCAACAAAGACTCAACCAAATGTTTCTGACCAACAATAACGTTCTCCATTCCAGATACCAAAACATCAACAAAGGCACTTTGCTGTTCTATTCTGGCATTGAGTTCTTTAATATCCACTTCCATATTTAAAATTTTTCTTTAATCGATATTACCTTTAAATTCACGCAAAGTTAAACTTCTTTCGTATATGTAAATCCAAAAAAATGCAATACTTGTGAACAAAGGAGATTATATTCTTTATTTTTAGTGTTTTGCAAAATTGCTGATAACTTCGGATGCAATCGAGAGTGTTTGCGCATTATTCCCATTTACCAAAGTTTTGTCAAGATTAGGAACAGTCAGGACGGTTCCTACCTTTACCCTATCTGGGTCTGTTATCTTATCTTTATTGTAAAGATACAGATATATCCAATATTTCTTGTCCCCATATGCTTTCAAAGCAACCAACGTCAAACGTAAACCTTTAACAAGGACAACCTGTTCCGGTTTCCCTGATGTGGACAAACGAACTTGCGGATGTTTTGTTTGCATATATGACACGAAATCACTTCTAAACTTCTTATCGGGGCTTTGATTTGACGGAGCAGTTGAAGCGACACTATTTAAAACAGCCTTGTCTGCCTTGTTTTTGTTCGATTCTGAAGAAGTCGATACCGATTTTTGAGTCTTTGCCTTTGCATCATTATTTACGATAGAATCTGATTTGCCATTTTGTGTCTTATACACATTCAACTCTTGAGTCAACGAGGTGGTATCAGTTGGCATCACAGGTGGAGTTTCCCCTGCATCCTGTTTTCTCATATTTTTAAAGAAATCCGGATCTATCCTGATAACAGCAATAACAACCATGACAAGAATCAGAACAAACATGACAATGCAAACACCCATAATCTTCCTGTTTCGAACTTGTTGCGGAGTTACAACAGGCTGATTCTTGTCCTTCTTTTTGTCTTTTGCCTGCAAGTTGACAAACGGATCAGCCACTGTCGGATTTTCTGGCGTCTCCTCTATTTTCTGGGTTTCCTCTTTTTCCTGAAGATTTGTCTTTTGAACTTCTACCTCAGGGACAATATCATCGGGCACCTTATTTTCATCCGATTCTTCCTTGTTTTCATCAATCTCAACGTGGGAATCCACCAAAGATGTGTTTTCATCGGAAACACACGTAGTCTCTTCTTCCTGAGAATTTTCATTCAACGATTGTTTCGGAGTATCATCCTCCGAATTTCTTTCAGCAGAGGGTGTAGTAATGGATTCGCTTTCTTCCAAAGAAATGGAGGTCTTGACATTTTCAGGATTGGGTTCTGGTCCCGAATATTCCAATTCCCAATCGTCAGCCCAGTCCAAATGCTTGCCATCGTTTGTCAAATCCTCTTTGTTGGCAGCATTCTCTTCAACATCTTTATGATTATCATTAGTCATAGGCTCGTTTTCATCTAATTGTTCATCCTGGGGTTTATCAGCTTCAGATGCGTTGTCTGATGAAACAACAGTAACATTCTCATCAGCAGAATCATCAATATTGTCAGAATCAGCCTCTACTACAGAAGATTCATCTTCTTGTTCGTCAGAATCGCCATCCTCATCGCCGTCTCCACTCTCGTCTTCTGTCCCATCAACGGGTGCATTTGAATTTAAAATATAAGTCTGTAAATGGGCAAAAGGTTTATTCACGGCTTCTTTTAGCGCCTTATCTGGTAAAAAACTGACCTTGGTATGCACAGGGATAACAACTTCTTCTCCAGTCTGCACATTCACACTCTTACGTTCCTCCACAGTCAAGAGCTTAAACGTTCCTAAGCCTTTTATTTTGGCTACGCCGTCCACTTCCAATGCAGAAGCTATGGCCTCAAACAAAGCTCGCACAAAACCATCGCAGCGCCGTTTATCTGCTCCCGTTGACAATGCGACCTTGTCTATCAACTCCTGTAGATTTGTTTTTTCGCTCATTTCTTTGTTTCCTTGTTAAAACGATCTTTTAAAACAGTGCTGGGTTTAAACGCCAGTGACAGTTTGGGCGGAATAAGCATACGTTCTTGAGTTGCAGGATTCACCGAAATCCGTTCATTCTTTTTCTTGGTTTCAAACACACCAAACCCCTGCAAGGCAACATTGTTCCCTTGCAGTAATGTTTCTCTTAACGTATTTACCGTGGAATCAAACAATCTTTCTGCCTCTTCTTGTGGCATATTCAGTCGCCCACGTATGGTAGTTATCAAATCTTTTGTATTCATGGTGCTCCTTTTTAGGAATCCATATTTGTGCAAATAAATAAAAAGTTTACTATATTAACAAAAATTCTGCACTTGACAAAATCAGAAAACAAACTTTCGCTAAAAACCGAAAAAAAGACGAAATAATTTAAATGAAATGCTTTTGGGAAATGTAAAATCACACAAACAAATTACATTTGTATAATAAAACAACCACGTCATGCTACTGGAAAACGAACATATTAAACTTCGGGCCTTGGAAATTCAAGATATAGAGTTCTTATACAAGATAGAAAACGATAGTGAATGCTGGACCGACGGGAACAATATTCAACCCTATTCCATTCACACGCTGCAACGCTACATCAATGCCCAAACCAATGATTTATATACAAATCACCAACTCCGATTAGTCATAACACTAAAATCAGAAAACAAAGCTATTGGAATGATTGATTTGTACGATTTCGACCCTATGCATCAACATGCCTGGATAGGAATTATCATAGAGAAAACATTCCGAAACCAAGGTTTTGGAATCGCCTCCTTATCTCTAATGTCCCAGTATGTTTTTGATTTTCTACACCTTCATCAGTTGATAAGTCAAGTTGCCATCGACAACGAGGCAAGCAATCATCTTTTCAATAGTGCCGGATATACACGATGCGGAATCCTTAAAGAATTCTATGTACGCCCTTGGGGGTATATAGATGCCGTCAACTACCAATTAATCAGTCACAAAAAAGCATAAAAAAAACGGTTTCCTCAAAACAAAGAAACCGTTTCTTATTTATTTGATATTTACATCTGTCAATCCTCTTTTTCCGAATCCTTATCGACCCGATACCCCACCATGGCATGGGTTGACATATATTGCTGAAACTTGTCTTTATATGAATCAGATATCGGTATATACTGTTTGCCAAATACAATACGATTACGCTCAATAACACGTATTTTAGAAGGTTGAACGATAAATGATCTATGAACTCTGATGAATTGGTTTGATGGCAAATTATCCTCCAATTGTTTCATACTCATCAATGTTAATATCGGCTTGGGGTCATCTGCCAAAACTATTTTCACATAGTCTTTCAATCCTTCTATATAAAGAATCCTGTCCAATTCCAATTGAACAAGTTTATAATCACTTTTCACTAAAATGGTTTTGGGCACATTACCCTGCACTGCCAAACCTTCTCCAGTTTTTAATTCATACCACTCCAACGCTTTGGTAGATGCCTTTAAAAAATCAGGATAGGCTATTGGCTTTAGCAAATAATCAAGCGCATTCACCTTATAGCTTTCAACCGCATATTGCTCAAATGCGGTTGTAAACACAATTTTACATTTATCACCAACTATCCTTGACAATTCCAATCCACTGACATCTTGCATTTGTATATCCAAAAACAACAAATCAGGAACATCTTTTGTTATAGCAGCCATTGCTGACAATGCGCTCGGATAGGTTCCCACTAAAGTAAGAAAAGATGTTTTTTGTACATAACTCTTCAGCAACTCAAGTGCCAAAGGTTCATCGTCTATAATTGCGCAACGAATATTCATATTTAACTATATTTATTTTGTATCTAGTATTAATGTAGAAACATAAAAACCATCTGAAACAGATGTCTGAAAAACATACTTATTGGGGTATAATAATTCAAGACGTCGTCGCAGATTTTCCAATCCTATTCCAGAACCACTCTTGTCCTTTTTGGGTTTCGGAAAATAGCTGTTTTTTATAATAAAACAAATTTGATTTTTTTCGTTCACTTCCAATTTTATATCTATGCTTGATGGATGCTCGAGACTCACCCCATGTTTAAAGGCATTTTCGACAAGCGATATAAATAAAAGTTGCACGACTGGAAGGTCTTCTTTTTCCTCTATATCTATGTCCACATTTATCTTTACAGAATCAGCAAGTCTGAGCTGCATCAATTTAATGTAATTTTCTATAAAATCCACTTCCTTGCTCAACGGAACATAAGGATCCTTGCTATCATACAAGACATACCTTAACAGTTTACTCAAATCAATAACGGACTGCTGGGCCTTTTCCTGACTTATACCAATAAGAGCATAAATATTGTTGAGTGTATTAAAAAGAAAATGCGGATTAAGCTGACTCTTAAGATTCTTAAGTTCCATTTCCATCTTAGTCCGTTCTAATTCCTTTCTCTCTTCTTTCGATTGAAACCATCTAAGTGTATAACGAAGCAAAACACTGATACACATCACCAATAGTAGAGATAAACAATCATGAGCCATTGGTACAAAATCTTTACGGGGGCCACCAAAGCCATGACGATACCCTCCAAAAAATCTATGACGATGAGATTCCCCATATTCTGGAGATTTATTCCCATTTTTTTCCACATCTAGCCGAGAACCATTGACAGGTTCTTGCATCTCACAATGAGGAGGACAAAATGGACGAAAAAAATGAGAATGGACAGCATCTATAGAAAACGTCAATGATGCCAGTACAAATACATCAATCAACAAGAATGTTCGAATCTTATTTTTAAATAAAAAATAAGGAATCAATAACGCATAATTCAAATAAAAAGCAAACACAAAAGACAATGGCATAAAAAAGAAATCGAAATAATTTACTTCCCAGCCAGCTTGGACCATTTTGCGCAAAAAGAACAAAGGTAGGCAGAACACGATAGTCCAAGCTGCAAAATGGCAACCCACTATCAAATACCTATATTTGCTATTCTCTGTCATTTTCCTTTCCATTATACGTGTTGCTAATTTGCTGTTTTGTTCAGAATCGTTCAAAGATAATATCTTTATCAGAAAGGTGAATGGGCAGAAAGGTGAAATTTACGGATTAATGGAACAAAAAAGGAGGCGAAAATCCATTATTAGAATTTTTGCCTCCCTATAAAATCAGTTTTCTGATATACCTCCGGGACTTTCACTATCCTTATCTGTTGCTGTAGTCACAGACCCTGGTAGATTAAGATTTTGAGGAAGAATACTGGTGATAATTTTCTTTTTATCCTTATCAACATCAATCACAATTTCATCACCTGATTTCAATTCGTGATCCAGCATCACTTCGGCCATTTCATCTTCTACGTACTTTTGAATAGCACGTTTAAGCGGACGGGCTCCAAACTGAATGTCATATCCTTTATCCGAAATAAAAGATTTGGCCTCAGGTGTGATTGTCAGTTTATAATTCAGAGCCTCTACCCTTGCATAAACATTCTTCAACTCCAAATCAATAATCTTAAAGATAGAGTCTCGAGATAACTGATCAAACATGACAATATCATCTATTCTATTCAGAAATTCTGGAGAGAATGTCTTGTTTAACGCTTTGGTTATGACCCCTCTTGCCTGCTCTGAACTCTCTGATGTATTAGCAGCAGAGAAACCAATACCCGTACCGAATTCCTTCAGTTGGCGGGAACCCACATTAGAAGTGAGGATAATAATCGTATTCTTAAAATCGATAAATCTACCTAAACTGTCAGTCAGCCTACCCTCGTCCAAAACCTGTAGAAGCAGGTTATAGACATCTGGATGAGCCTTTTCTATCTCATCAAACAAGACTATGGAATATGGCTTACGGCGAACCCTTTCAGTCAACTGACCACCTTCTTCATGACCTACATATCCAGGAGGTGCTCCTATAAGACGTGATACTGAGTATTTCTCCATAAATTCGCTCATATCTATACGAATCAACGAATCAATAGATCCAAACATCTCTTTTGCCAATATTTGGGCCAAATGTGTTTTTCCGACACCAGTAGGTCCAAGAAATATAAAGGACCCTATAGGCCTGTTGGGGTCTTTCAGACCAAGTCTATTACGGCGAATAGCTTTTACGACCTTGTCAACTGCATCGTTCTGTCCGATTAAGCGTCCCTGCAGTTTATCTTTAAGTTGTAACAGCACCTCTCCCTCATTTTTCCCAATACGTTGAATTGGGACTCCCGACATCATAGATACAACATATCTGATATCATCAGCGGTAACTGTCTGAGGATTATCTTTCATCTGATTTTCCCAACGCTTTCTTTCCTCATCAAGTTGCGCCACCAGATGCAATCCCTTATCTCTGAAACCAGCAGCCAATTCAAAATTCTGTGACTTAACCGCAGCATCCTTATTGGCTTTAACCTCCGCTATTTCTTTTTCAAGGAGTTCTATAGACTGTGGCACTTTCACGTTGGCTGAGTGCATACGCGCCCCCGCTTCGTCAAGTGCATCAATTGCCTTGTCAGGGAATGATCTATCAGTAATATAGCGGTCAGTATATTTCACACAATCTACGATTGCTTCATCTGTGTATTTTACACAATGATACTTTTCATATCTGTCCTTTATATTTCTAAGAATCTGCAAAGTCTCATCAGTTGTAGTCGCATCCACAATTATCTTTTGGAAACGCCTCTCCAATGCCCCATCTTTCTCTATGTTCTCCCGATACTCTTTTAGGGTTGTTGCGCCTATACATTGTATGGATCCTCTTGCCAGTGCAGGCTTCAGCATATTGGCAGCATCAAGCGACCCCTGAGAATTTCCAGCACCTACAATCGTATGAATCTCATCTATAAACAGGATGACATCCGGATTTTTGGTCAAATCATTAAGTAATGCTTTCAACCGCTCTTCAAATTGTCCCCTGTATTTGGTACCTGCAACTATAGACGACATATCCAAAGATACCAACCGCTTATTGTATAATATACGCGATACTTTTTTATCCACTATTCGTTGTGCCAAACCCTCTACGATAGCAGACTTTCCGACACCAGGTTCTCCTATCAGAACCGGATTGTTTTTCTTTCTGCGACACAGAATCTGTATCATACGGTCAAGTTCCTTATCTCGGCCGACCATCGGATCAAATTTTCCATCACGGGCAGCCTGAGTCATATCAGTACCAAAACTGTCCAATGCTGGCGTTTCTGATTGATGTCCATCATTTTTACGTTTTGACGACGTGTTTTCCCTCTCCAAATTATCCAAGGAATCATCATCATCCGATTCCGAATCAGACATAAATAAGTCCTTATCATCATCCTCGTAATCTTCTGTTTGGGCTGAAGAATCCTCCCTATCGATAGCTTGTGCTGCCAAGTCATAAGTGACACCATTATTTTGCAATACCACTGCAGCTTTGTTTGGTGGCATCATTCTAAGTAAAGCCAATAATAAATGGTCGACGTCTACTGTCGTAAATGACAATTTACGAGCTTCAAGAACTGCATATTTCAGAACATTAAGGCTGGCTTCTTCCATTGGAATATTTTCCTCCACACTGCGAGACTGTGGTTCACGCAGTTCATTCTCCAATGTTTTTTTCACCAACTTGATATCTACATTCAACTTCTGCAAAATATCAATAGCGGGGCCTTCACCTTCACGTATTATACCCAGCAACAAATGTTCAGGACCAATATACCCATTTCCCAAACGGGCTGCCTCTTCTTTACTATAGATGATGACATCTTTTACTCGTTGTGTATAATTGTCTCTCTCCATACCCGTTTGATATTTTATTTAACTAATATACATTCTACAAATATAATCAATTATTCATTACTCTTTTACCAATAAGACTCAAAACAATGAACTATAACACCCCAATCGTTTCAAGAATTGTGCCATATTCCACTCGGGTGGACAATCTGTCACCAGAACAACGCATCAACATATAAATCAACAAATTAAAAACAAAGATATTAATGACAGAATGGCATTTTAGAGTTCATAAACATTCTCGACGGACTAAAGTTTTTTTATTTCTATAAATGTCTTTTGCAGTAATGTCTTACCCTGCATTTCATATTTCTTTAAATCCTTCACATTGCTATTTGCCACTCTGTTGGCGTTGCAATCATATACCAAATAACCGAGACTATCAACAACACCGAAACCATTATGAAAAGTAAAGTAGCCATATTCGGGTGAAGTAGGATTAAATATATCTTTACCAAAAAGATAGTCAGTATGAGACTGATGCATCTGAGCCAAAACAGAGGTAGCAATGTCAATTTGAGAAGCGTATGTATGAACAACCATCGGTTGCCGAATAGCCCCTCCCATCCACAACATTGGTATATGATAACGACGAATATCAACATTTTGAAGTCCATCCGGATATGGATAGCCATGGTCGGCCACAAAAATGAGAAGCATGTTTTTCCACGCTGGTGATTTTTTTAGTTTATCCACTAATTTGCCTATACAAGCATCCGTATAAGAGAATGAGTTCAACTTTATATTTGCTAGTTTGTGATATGGAACATCAAATGGTTCATGACTGCTTAATGTCATCAACGTAGCAAAATACGGCTTGTCTGTTTTTTGCAAATCTTCTATGTGTTTATAAAACATATCAAACACAGCATCATCCGCATACCCCCATTTATTAACAAAAGCACTGGTAAAATGCATTTTTTTCTGATCTATCACCTCATTAAAACCGACACTATACAAATAGGCTGCCGTATTGGTGAAATTTGCATCACCACCATACATATAAGAACAGTTGTAGCCCAATTTCCAGAGAGTACGAGCTATACCTGGCAATTTCGCACATTTATTAGGGTCCTTGGCCAATGACATATTGGGTTGTCCTGGGAAACTACTCAAGATGGCCACGGTTCCCCTATCTGTTCTGTATGAATTTGCATAAAAATTTTCAAACCAAATACCATTCTCTCCCAATCGATGCAAATTTTTGCCGACATACTCTCCATTCACTTTTTCATCGGCAATTGTTCTGCTAAAACTTTCCATCACCACCAACACTATATTAGGATGTGACGTATTGAGCACCGATTTTGATTTTGAATCATCCACTCTATTTCCCTTATAAATAGAAAATTTGCTTTCTACTTCTGAATCTTTCTGATAATTATAATCATTCAGTTCATCAGGATGAGACAATCCTGACAAAAACGAGAATATTGGATTGGTAGCGGCATGATTGAGATACATTTTTGTACTGAAATAGGATTTGCTGACATTTGCGACCGCTGTAGTAACTCCACCTCGTATATCAACAAACAAAACCCCTCCTAATAAAAGGTATATCAAAACAGAAGGAATACGATATTTTTCCGATTCTGATACAAACAAAAATGAGATACGGTAATACGTATAAAACATAATTGCCCCATAGACCAGAAACAACAATGTTTGACGTAATATCTGACCTATCGTAACACTAGCCATTGCCGTCGCTGGGTCAGATAGATACCCGAACAACAACATTCCATCAATTCGGAATCCCCAAAACTCATAGAGGCCCAAATCAACAGAAAAGACAAGACCGATAAAAATAGAGACCAAGCAAAAATAAACAAGCAGAAATTGACGCCACCTCTTTGTTGACCAGTTGAAAAAGACAGATATCAAAACAACCAACAATGGGACTGCAGTTATGTAACCTGACATGGTGGCATCCAAAGACAATCCATAAAAAAAGACTTTCAGAATTTCCCCTGCTGTACATTGGGATGTGAAATCATGATAATAAATCAGAAAAAACGGCTTCATCAGCACCATTAACAAAAGAGAACTGACAAATACTCCCAACAAAAAAATGAGTTTCCGACGCATTTTGATTCGATATAATTAAAATAGGAAAATATGACCTATTTGACTACAAAGATATTCAAAAAAGCCAAAACATATAAGATTATGACATTTTATCAGACACAATAGACAGACACAAAAAAAGCTGTGCCATTTGTTATGACACAGCTTAACTAATAATTATATAAATAAAACAATCACTTATTGTACAATGCAGTATTTACATAGAACAATGCAGATCCATCG
>OCVT010000002.1_pt1 | contig 75012 bp, 64 predicted proteins | sample 1539111 | NCBI WGS metagenome assembly OCVT01 (sample SAMEA3991482, study PRJEB22521) | metagenome | biome: anthropogenic terrestrial biome; feature: sewage plant; material: raw primary sludge | place: Sweden | collected 2012-09-26 | reverse complement strand
GCCAGTTTTCATAGTCTTCATAATGTTTCGGGGTATTTGGGTCTTCAATCACTCTGGCAAAATCAAGTGCTTCTTCTTGCATGCTATCTTTGGGTGCCTTGATCGGTAATTCAAGCGTTGTGCCATCTAATTCAATGAAACGCGCATAGTGGATCGCATTGACCGCATCAAGGACAAGCGTTCCAGTTGTTGTATAAATCTCATTAGGTAAAAATGAATTGTAGTTACCACCTGTTTTAAAGGCAACTTTAAAGCCTTCATAGGACAGGACACCGACGCCGGAAACGTCGATACCAGACTCTAGTAATTCAGCAGTGTACTGGGCATACTTTGGCTTGCCGAAAAAGGCATGCGCTGCATAAAGCAGGTAAACACCCAAGTCAGCTAACAAGCCACCTGAGAATTTAGGATTGAATTTATTAGGGAGCTCGCCATTTAACAAGGCAGGCATTTTAGATGAGTATTTAGCATAGGTGAAATCCGCGCCAACAATGACTTTATCAGCCAAAAATTCACGAATAATTTCAAAGGATTTTTCATGTAAATTGCGTGCCGCCTCAAAGAAAAGAACCTTTTTCTGTGCCGCAAGTTTGATGATCTCATCCAGTTCAGCGGGGTTTGAAAAGGCTGGTTTTTCAACGATGACGTGCTTACCAGCTAAAATCGCAGCCTTAGCCTGCTCGAAATGCAAGGAATTAGGGCTAGCAACATAAATCACATCCAAGTCAGATCCGACAAACTCAGCCAAATTTTCAAAGACATCCACATGATGAAAATCTTCAGTGAAAGTGACACCACTTGCCAAATTGCGCGTATAAATCGCAGAAAAGTGATAATGCTTTGTCGACAATGCTGCATCAATAAAAGCACGGGAAATCCAGCCAGTTCCAATCACACCAAGTTTTAATTTCATATTTTATCTCCTTAAATTAGGTTCGTCAATCAAGACAAACTACCTAAACTATCGAAACGGATTCCAAAGTCGACCGCCATTCACGACAATCAAGATGATACTTATTATAACAGAAAATCCAGCAAGCCACATGGCCCGTTTATCGCGTACGCTTATCGGGCGCATCTGATACCAAGTGCGTTTTTGCTTTTTACCAAAATGACGGCTGGCTAGCGTCTCGTCGTGCTTTGCTTTCAGCAAAAATCGCACAGCGTCAAACCTTGAAAACTTTTGATTTTGGGCGATAGCAGCCTTATACAGTTTGGTATAGGCTGCGTTAAAACGAGAACTCAAACCGAAAAGACGACCGATAGTATATGACAACCGATAAGGCAATCCTACATAATTTAAACTAGCAGCAATCTCTAATGGCTGACTCGTCATCAAGAAAATCTGAAAGAAAGTTAGGATAATCACATCCTTAAAAAAGATATTGAGTAAGTAAATTGCTTCTTGAAGTGTTAAATCTGCGATCCAACTGATATTGTAGTGGTAAAGTGATACACCATAATCAGGATCAAGACTAAAAGTAATCACAAGATGCAGGATAATCAAAATCCAAAGCCATTTAGCGAATTTAAGCTTTGCGCTTATAAAACAAGTCAGAGCTATCAAAGCCAGTACACCTAAGAATCGCGTATCGTTAGTTATCAAGGCAGCAACCATGGTCAGGATAAAGATGAGGAATTTAGTAAAAGGGGTCAAAGATTTAATCATTAGAAAACCTCCTGTCTATCCATGAAAGGTAGTAACTTATCTTCATCGGTCACGAGGATCAGCGTAACGCCTTGGCGGTCGAGATAGGCTAGAATCTCAGGAAAGCCCTCAAATTCAGGTTGATCAATGATGACGATCGGCGTTGCTTGCATGAGGATGCAAGCCGTTGTGAACAGACGTTTTTGGCGATAAGATAACTGAGACAGGCGAGTATCTTTGACAGCAGTTAGTTGGCAGAGTGTGAGCAGCTCATTGGAAATGTCTGCATCACGGACGCGCTCTACAAAAATCATGTCATCAGGATTGGCCATGATGTAACCAATCTTTCGGCCACGTTTATCAAGAGATTGGTGGGTGACATCTTCATAGTAGAAATCAATTTCACCTGATGTTGGGCGAAAACCAGCTAGCATATCTGCAACGGGAATTTCATCTGGAGCTGTAATGGCGACTTTTTCACCCTCGTAAATGGTGAAAGACATTTGGTCTACAAGTTCTGTCACTGAGAGAATCGCTTTATCAGGATTAATTTGACGAGTGAGGTCAAGTTCTGCTATTTGTCTAGTAGTTATTTCTTCTGATAAATCAATTACTTGATCGAATAAATTTGGATCAAAGTCACCTGACACGATCAGTGTGCCATCAAAAGCTTCTGGTAAAAATAAAGGCTCATCCAAGACCAAAATATCAGTGGGGAGGATGAGGAGTTGCGCTAAAGCCAGTAATTTCTTTTGATAGGTAGTCAACTCAGAAATGTCAGTGTTAAGGTCATCTGTCAAGTGATAAGCTTCAGCACTGGCTAGAATGCTTGTCTGCATTTCCCTAAAAGGGACAGCGTTATTTTCTAAGTTAAAGGCGAGGTTTTCGGCCACAGTACCAGGCACAAAATTATCGTCTAGGGTTTGAAAAAGGATATCAAATTGATGCTTAGGGAGTTTAGCGATTATTTTTTTCAGTAAGGTAGTTTTACCGCTCGCCATAGGGCCTTTGATCAAAATTTTGTCGCCAGTTTGGATGACAAGCTGGTCATCTTCTAACGCTAATAAAGTGTTCTTTTTGTTCATTATAGTATATATTTTACCAAAAAATCAGAAAAATTGATATAATAGAAGTTATGATGAAAAAACCAATGATAATTGGTGTGACAGGAGGGTCTGCTTCGGGCAAGACTTCTGTTAGCCAAGCCATACTGACTAACTTTTCAAACGAACAAATCGCTTTAATTGAGCATGATTCTTACTACAAAGATCAGAGTCACCTTGTCTTTGAAGAACGCCTTAAAACCAACTATGACCATCCTTTGGCTTACGATACGACTTATTTAATTAGCCAACTTGAAGAACTTCAGCAGGGAAAAGAGGTCGCAATTCCGATTTATGATTATACGAATCATACCCGTAGTAAAGAGACTTACTGTCAAAAACCAGTAGATGTTATCATCGTCGAAGGTATTTTAGTCCTAGAAGACGAGCGCTTACGTGATATGATGGCCATCAAAATCTTTGTGGATACAGATGATGATGTTCGGATTATCCGTCGAATTAAGCGAGATATGTCAGAACGCGGTCGTAGTCTAGATAGCATTATCGCCCAATATCTGGGGGCGGTTAAACCTATGTATCATGAGTTTATTGAGCCAACCAAACGTTATGCGGATCTGATTATTCCTGAAGGTATCAGTAATTTAGTCGGTTTAGATATCATTAATACGAAAATTGCATCAATTTTGAAAGAAAATAAGTGAGAAAACGTTTACAAATCTTTGTGAATTATGCTATAATGTGTCGGTAAACTAAAAAAGGTAAGGGACGAAATATAGATGAAAAATGATTTGTTTGATGGACTCAAAGCGAAAATTGCAGGAAAAAACTTGAAAATAGTCTTTCCAGAAGGTATTGAACCGCGGATTATTGGTGCAGCTCACCGTTTGCAGACAGAAGAGTTAGTTACACCGATTCTTTTGGGCAATGTTGAAGAAATTTCAGCAACATTGCGCTCGCGTGGCTTGCAATCATCGCTCTTTACAGTTATTGATCCAGCAGACTACGATCAGTTTGATGAAATGGTTAACGCCTTTGTTGAACGTCGTGTAGGCAAAGTGACAGAGGAACAAGCGCGTGACATTTTGTTGGATGTCAACTATTTTGGGACCATGTTAGTCTATATGGGCTTAGCCGATGGTCTGGTATCTGGTGCTGTTCACTCAACTGCTGATACAGTACGTCCGGCGCTTCAGATCATTAAAACGAAACCAGGAGTTTCACGGACATCAGGTGCTTTCTTAATGGTACGTGCCTACGGTAAAGAAAAATATATTTTCAGTGATTGTGCCATTAATATTAAACCGGGTGCTCAAGAGTTGGCTGAAATCGCCATTGATTCAGCAGCAACGGCAGCATTGTTTGACATTGAACCACGTGTGGCCATGCTCAGTTTCTCAACCAATGGTTCTGGCGCTTCAGAAGACGTGACTAAAGTTGTTGAGGCGACAAAAATAGCCAAAGACTTGCGACCAGACCTTAAAATTGATGGTGAAATGCAATTTGATGCGGCATTTGTCCCAGAAGTTGGACGTTTGAAATTCCCGAATTCTTCAGTTGCTGGGAACGCCAGTGTCTTTGTTTTCCCTGATTTACAGTCTGGAAATATCGGTTATAAAATTGCCCAACGTCTCGGGAATTTTGAAGCCATTGGTCCCATTCTTCAAGGTTTGAACAAACCAGTCTCTGACTTGTCACGTGGCTCGAATGAAGAAGATGTTTATAAATTATCAATCATCACAGCTGCTCAAGCTTTGATGTAAGGCTCAAGTATAAAATGAATCAGGGACAAAAGTCCTCTAAAAAAAAGGCTATGAAGGATTTCTATTAACACTAGAAATCCTTCATAGCCTTTTTTTGTATCAAATTTTGGTGATTCTATACCAAATCGGTATTCTATCTGGGAAACAATGCGAAATTGGTAAAACTGCTATTATTATTTGAAAAAGGCTAGGACAAAATGTCCCAGCCTTTTTTGGATGGTTATAGCCAACCCCAATGTTTAAAAGCATTGATGATACCGTGGTCGGTGTTAGCAGTTGAGACAAAGTCAGCAATGGCTTTGAGGTCATCTATAGCATTTCCCATAGCAGTTGCATGGTCAACAGCTTCGAGTAGATGGAGGTCATTTGGGCCATCGCCAAAACCATAAGTTTCACCTGTAAAACCAAGCAATTCGACAACTTTTTTAATCCCTGTTCCCTTGTTTGATCCGGCATTGATGATATCAATCGAGTAAGGTGTGTTTTTGAAATAATTAAATTCAGGTACCAAATTTTGATAGTAGGTCACGTCAGATGCTTGGTCGCTGAAAATCAGGAGCATATTAATTTCATCTGTTAGATAGCGTGTATCGTTGACGACTGGTAGTGGTGCATCAGTATAGCCATAGGCATCTTTGACAAGATCTGTCATTTCAGAAACCCAATAACTGTCTTTATCATAAAAAGCAAGGGATTGATTTCTTGCGTCCGCTAATGTTTTCAGCCTATCGATACTTGTCACCGCCATTGGCTCGTGGTAAATTGTTTCCCCTTCAACGATGATGAATTGGCCGTTCATGGCCACAGCACTAGTGATGCCGGACTGAGCCATGAGATTGTCGAGTTCAAAATGGCCACGGCCTGTGGCAATCACAGGTAAGATACCGTTGTCGCGAATATGGTGGAGGGCCTGAATGACTTCTTCATCAAGTTGGCTTTGCTTGTTCAACAGTGTGCCGTCAAGATCGAAAAAGGCCATCGCATGATATGTCTTGTTTATATTTTCCATACAATTAGTATACCAAATTATGGTATAATTAAAGTAATTATGGCTAAAAAAACTCAGAAAAAAACACAAAAAAATAGGAAAATATCTAAAAAGGCACAGGCTGAACAAGCAGAAAGACGAAAACTCGTCGCTCTGTTTGTTGCCTTATTTTTGCTGATCTTTGCTGCAACACGTCTCGGAATGGTCGGAATTTCGCTCTATAATTTGATTCGTATCGCAGTTGGCAGTCTCGCCTATCCAGTAATCGTCGCTGGCATCCTTATGATCATCCTCCCCATCTTCAAAAAAGAATTCTCATCAGAACACCGTAAATCTGTCATCGGTCTGATTTTAATCTTTGTGTCAATGGTGCTAGGCTTTCAAGCGCATTTTGATAAAGTAATCGGCACTAACCACACCTGGGCTCTGGTTTCCAGTCAGCTTATCAAACTGAAAGTGAGTGAATTTGTAGGTTCAGGGATGCTTGGACATGCTATCTATTCACCTTTGAAATTCTTATTTTCAGTCATCGGCGTTTATTTGATCGCTGGATTTTTACTTTTACCAGGGGTGTACTTTTTATCACCCCAATTTTGGCAGGCTATTTTTGCCAAGCTTAAAGCTGGCTCAGCAGACCATCATGCCAAACGTCAGGCAGAAAAATTAAGACGTCAGGAAGCGCGTGTTGCAGAAGAGGCAGCAACTGCGGCAACTCAAGCACTTGAAGTAGCAAGTATTGCGCCAGAAGAACTAACGGTCTCGAGTGACTATGACGTCCTACCTTACAAAGAACCTGAAATCGTCATGCCTGACTATGAACCTGAAACAGGTGAAATTTTGACGCCAGAAGCGCCAACGGATGACGTGACACAAGCAGATGAAGTCGATGATAATCTGCCCATCGATTTCACAGCAACACAGGAAATGTCTCGGTATCAATTACCAGAGGCTTCCTTGCTTGCGCCAACACCAATCAAAAATCAGACTAATGAACGTAAAAATGTTCAACATAATATTAAAATCCTTGAAACAACCTTTAAAAGTTTTGGGATCCAAGCAACAGTTGAATCGGCTGTCGTTGGACCATCTGTTTCAAAATATGAAATCAAACCGGCTACCGGTGTAAAAGTCAGTCGTATTTTGAATCTCCAAGACGACTTAGCTCTAGCCTTAGCCGCAAAAGATGTCAGAATCGAAGCGCCAATCCCTGGTAAATCAGTTGTCGGGATTGAAATCCCCAACTCTGAAGTTGCCATGGTTGGCTTTCGTGAGATGTGGGAAAATGCGCAGACTAACCCAGAGGATTTATTAGAAGTCCCACTTGGGAAAGCAGTTGACGGCTCGATTAAAACTTTCAACCTCGCCAAAATGCCTCATATCTTAGTTGCAGGCTCAACAGGATCTGGTAAATCAGTTGCGGTCAATGGCATTATCACCAGTATCCTGATGAAAGCTCTTCCGAGCCAGGTTAAGTTTCTCATGGTTGACCCTAAAATGGTCGAGTTAGATGTTTATAACGACATTCCCCATCTTCTCATTCCAGTGGTTACCAACCCACGTAAGGCAGCAAGAGCCTTGCAAAAGGTTGTGGACGAAATGGAAAATCGCTATGAACTTTTCCGTCGTGTCGGTTCGCGTAATATCGAAGGCTACAACGCTAAAGTCGAAAAATTCAACGCTGAAAATCAGGAAAAACAGCAAACCTTACCACTCATTGTCGTTATCGTGGATGAGTTGGCCGACTTGATGATGGTCGCTTCTAAAGAAGTCGAAGATGCCATTATCCGGATTGGACAAAAAGCGCGTGCGGCTGGGATTCACATGATCCTTGCGACACAGCGTCCCTCTGTTGATGTCATCAGCGGCTTGATCAAAGCCAACGTCCCAAGTCGTGTTGCCTTTGCCGTTTCATCTGGGACCGATTCACGGACGATCATCGACAGTAATGGTGCTGAAAAACTACTCGGTCGCGGTGACATGCTCTTCAAACCAATTGACGAAAATCACCCGATTCGCTTGCAAGGCGCCTTCCTCTCTGATGATGATGTGGCAAGCGTCGTTGATTTCATCAAAAACCAAGCCAGTGCAGAATATGACGAAACTTTTGACCCAGGTGAAGTCGCAGAAGATGATGCTAGAAACTTTGACAGCAACGGTGGAGCTAGTGCTACCGACTCTGGCGACCCCTTATTTGAGCAAGCCAAACAGCTCGTTATCGAAAGTCAAAAAGCCTCAGCCTCTATGCTGCAACGTCGCTTATCGACAGGCTTTAACAGAGCCACCCGCATCATGGAAGAGCTAGAAGCAGCCGGCATCATTACACCAGCTGAAGGAACGAAACCACGAAAGGTTCTAGTTGCTCATCTGGACGAGCCTGCGGCTGATTTGGAAAATGGAGGCTCTCATGACAGTATTTGATGAGCTATCTCGAGTATCAGCAGACAACCTGCCTCAATTCACTGTGATTTCAGGGGAAAATGACGATATCATTTCTGAGTTGAAGACACAGATCTTCCAGAAAGTCGGCTTTGACCCATCTGACTTATCTCAGGCCTATTTCGACATGACCGAGTCTGATCCCAATCTAGCCCTCGAAGAATTAGAAAGCCTCCCCTTTTTTGGGGACGGCATGCTTGTCGTCCTTGAAAATCTTTGGGATTTGACGACTACTAAAAAATCAGTCTTAACTGAAAAGCAGTTAACCCGTTTGGAAAGTTTTCTGGATAATCCACTTGAGACAACCAAGGTCATCTTTATCTTTCATGGTAAGTTGGACGGAAAACGTCGGATTGTTAAGAAACTCAAAAAACTCGCTTTTGACCTGGAAGCAACCGATCTGAAGTTAAATGATTTGACCAAGTATTTTGTAACGGATTCAGGTTTGCAACCTAATATCATCAATTTAATCATTGAAAAGTCAAATGCTAACTTCGCCATCATCAGACAGAATATCGAGATGGTTAAAACTTATGCGGATGACAGAGCGATCACGCCTGACGATGTCCAAGCAGCAGTCCCTAAATCCCTATCTGACAACATTTTCGACCTGACGGATTTGATCTTGAAATCGAAATTAGTCGAAGCCAGAGCCTTGGTTGCTGATCTGGTGTTGCAAGGGGAAGATGAGATTAAGTTGCTGGCGATTTTGACCACTAATTTTCGGCTGTATTTTCAAATCAAGCTTTTGCTAGATAAGCACTATACTGACCGCCAGCTGGTTGAGTTTTTGAAAATCAATCCTTTTCGTTTGAAATTTTTGGTTGGGCCAGCGCGTGCCAGAAGTAAGGCATTTTTGGCTCAAGCCTTGCGACAGTTGATTGATATCGATTTCAAAATCAAGTCAGGTCAAGCCGATAAGAAATTCCTTATGGATATGGCCCTGATTCGTTTAGCAGGTATAAAATAAGCTAAATGCCGTGATGCCAAATAAGCGTCACGGTATTTTGTTTGGCAAAAGGGTGGACTAGACCATTTCTTTGTTAAAAGCTACTCAAACATGATACAATGGACTGAAAGTTATCTCTATTTTGAGGATAAATGACACAGAAAAGGAAGAGCTACAGATGACCATTTCAGCAGACCACTATGACGAACTCGTTACCATCCGCCATCATATTCATGAAAATCCTGAGTTATCAGGTCAGGAATTTGAAACGACAGCCTATCTTAAAGCCTATCTGGAGGGCTTAAATATTGAGATTTTAGAGACAGGTCTCAAAACGGGGTTGGTGGCTCAAGTTGGTCAGGGAGAACCTGTGATTGCCTTGCGTGCAGATATTGATGCGCTCCCGATTTTAGAAAATACTGGCTTATCATTTGCCTCTAAGAATGCTGGTGTCATGCATGCTTGCGGTCACGACCTGCACCAAACTAGTCTGTTAGGCGCTGCTAAAATTTTGAAACAGCGTGAAGCTGAGTTAAAGGGTACGGTCAAACTGATCTTTCAACATGCTGAAGAAGCACATTTTGGTGCAAATGAAGTTTTAGATACAGGTATTTTGTCAGATGTCCAAGCCATCATCGGATACCATAATATGCCGACTTTACCTGTTGGTCAGATTGGGATCCGTGCCAAAGGGGTCATGGCTGCAGTTGATCAATTTTTCGTGACCGTTACGGGCGTCGGTTCCCATGCAGCCTATCCGCATGAAGGGGTGGATAGTATTGTGGCGACCAGTGCGATTGTATCGAGCTTACAGCAAATCGTGTCGCGTAATATGGATCCGCAACGTGCTGTTGTTGTCTCTGTTACACATATGACAGCAGGTAATACATGGAATGTTTTGCCGGATACTGCCATTTTTGAGGGGACGATTCGGACCTTCAATCAAGCTGATCGGCTACTTGCTAAGCAGCGTTTTTATGACATCGTTGAACATGTTGCCAAAGCTTATGGGGTGACAGCTGAGATTGACTGGATTTTAGGGACTAATGTGACCTATAACGATCCAGAATTGTCTAGCTTTCTATTTGATGAGACAAGTCGTTGGCATGATGATGTCGTGGTGCCTGAATTGTCAAATGCAGGTGAGGATTTTGCAGCCTACCAAGAGCATATTCCAGGCGTTTTTGCCTTCATTGGCAGTAATGCACCAGGAAGCCCAGGCCTCCATTTTTCAGATATGACAGTTAAAGATGAGACACTTCCTGTTGCTGTTGACTATTATGTGAATAATACCTTTGCTATTTTGGAAAAGTTGGGGAAATGATAAAGAAAATAATCAGGATAAGATAATTATCTTGGGTAATTTTGACAAACAAGCGTAAATTTGTTAAAATATCATAAAGCAATGAAACCAAGTGGCGCGGGTGGAGCTTGAATTGAATATGAGCGCTTGATTGATAAAGCAATCAAGAATTCAGGTGGAACCGCGTCGATAAGGCGTCCTGATACTAGAACACAATGTGTGTTGAGTGTCAGGGCGTTTTTGTGTTCTATGCAACATTTTAAATGGCAAGACAGTCATAATGGAGGAATTATGTCGAACAAACTATCATTTCAAGAAATCATCCTAACACTCCAAGAATTTTGGAGTAAGCAAGGTGCTAATCTCATGCAAGCCTACGATAACGAAGTAGGGGCAGGCACTATGTCGCCTTATACTTTTTTACGTGCCAATGGTCCAGAACCGTGGAACGCTGCCTATGTGCAACCATCACGTCGCCCAGCAGACGGTCGCTATGGGGAAAACCCAAATCGCCTGTTCCAACACCACCAATTCCAAGTGGTGATGAAGCCTTCACCTAAAAATATCCAACAGCTCTATTTAGATAGTTTAGCAGCATTGGGCATTAATGCCCTAGAGCATGATATTCGCTTTGTTGAAGATAACTGGGAAAACCCATCAATGGGTGCTGCTGGGATTGGCTGGGAAGTTTGGCTGGACGGGATGGAAGTGACGCAGTTCACGTATTTCCAACAAGTCGGCGGGATTGAAGTCGATTCTGTGACGTCTGAGATTACCTATGGTCTTGAGCGTTTGGCGTCTTATATCCAAGAGGTTGAGTCGGTTTATGACCTTGAGTGGGGCAATGGCGTACTTTATGGCGATATCTTTACGGAGCCTGAGTACGAACATTCTAAATTTGCCTTTGAGGAAATCGAAACGGATACTTTCTTGACGCTATTTGATACTTATGAAGCACAAGCGACGAAATTACTTGATTTGGGTCTCGTGCATCCGGCCTATGACTTCATCTTGAAATCAAGCCATACTTTTAACTTGTTAGATGCGAGTGGTGCAGTTTCTGTTACTGAGCGTGCGGGTTATTTGCACCGTGTTCGGACGATGGCGCGTAAAGTGGCGCGTACTTTCATCAATGAGCGCGCGAAACTTGGTTTCCCACTCTTAAAAGATTCAGAACTACGCGATAAATATCTGGGAGAAAACGGCAAATATGCAGAAGTTGCTGGAGGTGACAAATAATGGCAAACTATTTACTTGAAATTGGCTTAGAAGAAATGCCAGCGCACCTTGTAAGTGCTGCATCTCAACAACTGGCAACGCGCGTGTCAGACTTTTTGACAGAAAACCGCGTGACCTTTGAAAGTGTCACTAAATTCTCAACACCACGCCGCTTGGCTGTCTTGGTCAATGGTCTAGCAGATGCTTCAGCATCAATCGACGAAGAAGTCAAAGGCCCATCAGCAAAAATTGCCAAAGATGCAGAAGGCAACTGGTCAAAAGCCATCCAAGGTTTCTCGCGTGGTCAAGGTGTCACACCAGATGATTTGGTCCTGAAAGGCGATTATTACTACGCCAATAAACACATCGCAGGCATCGCAACAGCTGATATTTTGACAAAAATCGGCAGCGATGTCATCAGCAAAATGTACTTCTCGACCTACATGAAGTGGGCCAACAATAACTTCCTTTTCGTCCGCCCAATCCAGTGGCTCGTCAGCTTGCTCGACACAGACCTCGTGCCATTTGACCTGCTCGACGTCACAGCGAGCAACGTCACGCACGGCCACCGGTTCTTATTTGACGATACAATTGTTTTAGAAAATGCGTCAGATTATGAAGCAAGTCTGAAACAAGCTTTCGTCGTAGCAGATGCAGACGCTCGTAAAGCAACTATCCAAGCACAAATTGCAGCGATTGCCAAAGTAAATAGCTGGGAGATCTACCTAGAACCAGGCCTCTTAGAAGAAGTCAATAATTTAGTAGAATATCCAACAGCCTTCGTTGGTGATTTTGATGCCAAATATTTGGAAGTGCCTGAAGAAGTCCTGGTCACATCGATGCGCGAACACCAACGTTATTTTGAAGTGAGCGATTTAGCTGGTAATCTCCAACCGCATTTCATTTCAGTCAGAAACGGGAATGCTGAGCACATTGAAAATGTTGCTAAAGGGAACCAAAAAGTTTTAGTTGCGCGTCTTGAAGATGCTGAATTTTTCTGGCGTGAAGACCAAAAACTTAAAATTTCTGACTTGGTTGAGAAACTCAAAAAAGTCACTTTCCATGAAAAAATCGGTTCACTCCATGCCCACATGGGACGTGTGAAACTGATCGCTGAGAAATTACGTCAGCAAGCTAACTTGCCAGCAGATTACGATGCAAAACTTGACCGCGCTGCTGATATTTATAAATTTGACCTTTTAACTGGAATGGTCGGTGAGTTTGACGAGTTGCAAGGTGTCATGGGTGAAAAATATGCCCGCCTTGCAGGCGAAGATGCAGCAGTCGCAGCAAGTATTCGTGAACATTATATGCCAACATCAGCTGACGGTGACCTGCCTCAAACTGAGATTGGTGCTGTCCTTGCCATCGCAGATAAACTGGATACAATTTTAGCCTTCTTTACCGTTGGCTTAATTCCAAGTGGTTCAAACGATCCCTATGCCCTTCGTCGTGCGACAGCAGGGATTTTACGAATCATTGAAGCGCAACAATGGGACATCGAGCTAGACGCGCTTATTGACGAACTTTATACACTAGACTTGAATGGTTTCAGTTATGACCGCAAAGCTGACGTCATGACCTTTATCAACGGTCGTGTAGCTAAGATGCTTGAAGGCACAGCACGCTATGACATTATCGAAGCAGTATTAGCTACTGGTTCGTTTGATGTGGCAGGTTTAAGAGCTGCAGCCCAAGCCATTGATGCGAAAACAAGTGATGCTGACTTTAAAACATCAGTCGAAAACTTGGCACGTGTCTTTAACTTGGCAAGTAAACTTGAAGCAGCACCAGCACTTGACGAAAGCCTCTTTGAAAATGCGTCTGAAAAAGCTTTATTTGCAGCTAACCAAGCCTTGACATTGACAGACGACAGCACACAAAATATCAGTGATTTATTCGCCTTATCAGCACCAATCAGTGATTTCTTTGATAATACCATGGTCATGATAGACAATCAAGCCCTTAAAAATAACCGCTTGAGCTTGCTTGCTGATATTTCAGGAAAAGCAGGACAAATCGCTGATTTCACCTTGATTAACACCAAATAATCGAGACTAAACATACGAGGAGGAAATAAATGGTAACACCTCAAGATATCGCAAGAATTAATGAACTTGCCCGCAAGAAAAAAGCAGAAGGCCTCACAGAAGCTGAGAAAGTCGAGCAGGCTGAACTCCGTCAAGCCTATATTTCTGGCGTTAAATCTAGCTTGCGCCACCATGTCGAGTCAATCAAGGTCGTAGATCCTGAAGGCAACGACATCACACCAGAAAAAGCGAAAAAAGCACAATTTGATAAAGGCTTGCGAGATACTTTATAAACACCAAACACAAAAAAAGTGAATGCTAGAAGTTAAATTCTGGCATCTTTTTTTTATGGTCATATTCTGATCTACCCATAAATTTAGATTTTAGATAGATCGTTAAGTAGGATGATTTATTTTGACAAAAATGCTATCATTCGGCACTATTGAGTTGAAAGACTGTTTTTATTATAGTATCACATTGAGTAAATCCCACCAGACAAGTTTGCTTTATACTGGTTAATTCAGTATAATTTGAGGAGATGGAAGCGCTGACAAATATAAGCTTTTTGATAGTAGCTCATCATTTGACTTGGGGATTCAGGAACCAATCTCAGATTTACTAGCATCACTTGAAAATAATACGGAAAGAAGATGACGGTTATTAAAAAGAAAAAAATCAACATGGCAAACATCATCTAAGGGCAATCTGCTTTGACTTAGATGGTCTTTTGCTTGATACGGAACATACTTATCGAGATGGGTGGCGCTACGCTTTTGAAAAGATGGGGATTGATAAAAATGCCTACGACATTGATGCTTGGTCGGGTCTTTCTTGGCTACAAACCCGGACGATGTTAGAAGCAGAATTTGGCGCAGCCATGGTAACAGAAATTCGTGAGGCACGTGAAACCTACGTTTTGCAACAAATGACCGAAGGGAAGATATCAGTCAAAGCTGGCGCCCCTGAAGTTTTAAAGGTAGCCAAGAAAAAAGGTCTGAAACTTGCAGTTGTTAGCTCGACTGTCAGTAGTAGAGCCTTGCCTTTGCTTGAAAATGCAGGTTTACTAGCTTATTTTGATGTTAAAATTTTTGGAGATGAGGTGATGAAACATAAACCACTACCTGATCCCTATTTGACTGCACTCTCGAAATTAGGTGTCCATGAGTTTCAAGCTATCGCTGTAGAGGATTCTTTTACTGGTGCCCTTTCAGCGACACAAGCAAGTTTGAAAGTCTTTCTTGTACCTGATTGTAGTTTTGATAAAGTCTTTTCCGATGCAGAACTAGCACAGCTCAATCTTTTAGGCATCGGTAAAGACATGCACGAACTTGCTGATATGATATGATAAAGGTACAAATAAACTAAGGGAAAAAACATGGATTATTGGATTGGCATTGACATGGGAACGACAGCAACGAAGGCTGTCTTATATACAGGATCAGGGACGATAGTAGCAACACAATCAATCGCTTATACGCTTTATCGGGATCCGTCAGGAATGGCTGAAGAAGCACCAGAAGATATTTTTGATGCTGTCGTAGCCACCATCCGTGCGGTTTCTGAAAAATTGACAGCTGCCGATAAACTATGTGCCATTGGGTTTTCAGCTCAGCAACATTCGTTGATTGCTACAACCAGTGATTTCAATCCCTTGACGCGCGTGATCACTTGGGCAGATACCCGTGCTAATGCCGCAGCAACCGCCTTACGAAATGCCGATCAGGGACATAATATCTTCATGAGAACTGGCACACCTATTCAACCCATGTCTCCTTTATCAAAATTACACTGGCTCAAGCACGACCAGCCAGATCTCTTTCAAGCGGCAGATCATTTTATGGACATCAAGACTTATGTCTTTCATCGCTTGTTTGGTGTCTACAAGCTCGATCTGTCGCTTGCTAGCGCAACCGGCCTCTATCATTTAGAAAAGCAACAGTGGGATCAAGATATTTTGGACTTGCTAGGGTTATCGCTGGATCAGCTGCCAGAGATCGTCTCGCCTTATGCCTTTGAATCGGGCTTATCCTTAGCTGATGCTCAGATGATGCACATCCCACCAGAAACGCCATTTGTCTGGGGTGCAGCTGATGGTCCTATGTCCAATCTCGGCGTGGCTGCCATTCAACCCGGCATTGCGGCCTTGACCATTGGCACATCAGGCGCTATTCGTGTCATGACCAATCGACCCATTGTTGACGAAAAGATGAGGACCTTTACCTATGCCCTAGATGAAACCCATTGGGTTGTTGGCGGTGCGACAAATTCGGGTGCATCGGTGCTGGCTTGGTTGAAAGAAAAGATCTTTGACGATCGAATTACTTTGGATACCATGACACAAATGGCGGCAAGCATCTCAGCGGGGAGCGGAGGCTTGATTTTTCATCCCTACCTAGGTGGTGAACGCGCACCGATTTGGGACGCGACGGCAAGGGGCTCTTTTTTCGGCCTAGGCTATGAACACGGTCAGGCAGAAATGACCCGCGCCGTGTTAGAGGGCATCAGCTATAATATACATGCGATTGCAGTTGCACTTGAAGAAGTCGTCGGTGAACTCAAACATATTCAAGCGACGGGTGGTTTTACCAACTCTGAAATCTGGCTACAAATTTTGGCTGATATTTTTGACATGCCGATTCATATCCCAGATAGTCAAGAAGCTGGCTGTTTAGCTGCCGTAATTCTATCGCAAAAAGCGCTGGGGGTCATGGCAAGTTTTGATGAGGTGACTCAACTTGTGACGACGCGAGCAGTCTACACCCCTTTAACAGAGCATTTATCTACTTACCGTGAACTAGAAGCACTCTATACTGACTTACTCACGCATTATCAAACGACTTATGGTAAACTCTCAGAATTTAAAAGAAGGTAAATTTAAAACCTTGTTCGGAAAATTCTGTAAAAAAATATGGTATAATTTTATTAACTTGAAAAAATGAAAGGCTATCCCAACATGACTTTTGACAACACTGATCAACTCGCGGTCAATACGATTCGCACTTTGTCTATCGATGCCATCCAGAAGGCAAATTCAGGTCATCCTGGACTTCCGATGGGTGCTGCACCTATGGCTTACGTCCTTTGGAGTAAGTTTCTAAATGTCAATCCGTTGACGCACCGTGATTGGTCAAACCGTGACCGTTTTGTCCTCTCTGCAGGTCATGGTTCTGCCATGCTTTACTCGCTTTTGCACTTGGCAGGCTATGATGTGACGATTGACGACCTCAAAAACTTCCGTCAATGGCAAAGTAAGACACCAGGTCATCCAGAAGTGGATTGGACAGATGGTGTTGAAGCAACGACTGGGCCGCTAGGTCAAGGGATTGCTAACGCTGTTGGTCTTGCGATGGCTGAAGCACATTTGGCTGCGACTTACAACCGTCCTGGCTACGAAATCGTTGACCACTATACCTATGCGCTCAATGGTGATGGCGATTTGATGGAAGGTGTTTCGCAAGAAGCCGCATCTCTCGCAGCTCAGCTCAAATTAGGTAAACTTGTTTTGCTATACGATAGCAATGACATTTCATTGGATGGCCCAACTTCAAAATCATTCCCAGACGATATTAAAATGCGTTTCGAGTCATATGGCTGGCAACATATTTTGGTCAAAGATGGCAATGATTTAGAAGAAATTGAAGCAGCCATTACACGTGCCAAAGCTGAAACTGATAAACCAACGATTATTGAAGTTAAAACAGTCATTGGATTTGGTGCTGAAAAACAAGGGACTTCGGGTGTCCATGGTGCGCCATTAGGCCCTGATGGTGTCGCTTTTGCTAAGAAAAACTATGGTTGGGAATACCCTGACTTTACAGTCCCTGCAGAAGTGAATCAACGTTTCCTTGAAACGCTTCGTGCGCGTGGCGAAAGCCTTGAGCAAGTTTGGCGCGAAACTTTTGATGCCTATGCCAAAGACTATCCAGAGTTGGCCAAACAATATGCGGATGCTTTCAGCAATGTCACACCTGAGCTTGACTTACCTAAGTATGAGCTTGGTACATCAGCTGCTAGCCGTGTGACGTCACAAGAAACGATTCAAAAATTATCAGCACAAATGCCAAACCTTTGGGGTGGATCAGCTGACCTTTCTGCCTCAAATAATACCATGGTCAAAGTCGAAAGTGATTTTGAAGTAGGAAATTATGCTGGTCGCAACATCTGGTTTGGTGTGCGTGAATTTGCTATGGCAGCAGCTATGAACGGTATTGCCCTTCATGGTGGGACACGTGTTTATGGCGGGACATTCTTTGTCTTCTCAAACTACCTATTGCCAGCTGTTCGGATGGCTGCCTTGCAAGATATCCCTACTGTTTACGTCTTGACACATGATTCAATCGCTGTCGGTGAAGATGGCCCAACGCATGAACCAGTTGAACAATTGGCAAGTGTCCGTTCAATGCCAAACCTTAACGTCATTCGTCCTGCGGATGGTAATGAAGTGATTGCAGCATGGCGTCGTGCAGTAACTGAAACGAAACGCCCAACGGCTTTGATTTTGACACGTCAAAACTTGCCAGTTTTACCAGGTACAGCTGAGCTGGCTGAAGCAGGTGTTAACTTTGGTGCTTATATCATTTCACCTGAGCAAAAAGATGCTGATCTTGATGGGATCATCATTGCGACAGGTAGTGAAGTGAAACTTGCCATTGATACACAAGCTGAGCTTGCTAACGACGGGACGAATGTACGTGTAGTCTCAATGCCTGCTCAAAATATCTTTGATGAACAATCAGCTGCTTACAAAGAAGAAATTTTACCACTTGCCGTGACGAAACGCATGGTCATTGAAGCGGGTACGAGCTTCGGTTGGGGTAAATATATCGGTCTAACTGGTAAAACGTTAACCATTGATACTTGGGGCGCTTCAGCACCAGGCGATAAAGTCTTCCAAGAATATGGCTTTACAGTTGAAAATGCTGTGAACATTTACCGTAGTCTGTGAGCCGATTGTTAATTCCCAAATAAACTTTAAAAGAATAGGCTATGACCGATTTTCGATGTTAATCGTAATCGATCATAGTCTATTTTTAGTATAATTTTTTAAAAATTGCTTAGCTGATGTCTTTTGTCCCAGTCTCTTCTTTGATATCCGAAAATACAATATTTTTGTTATTTAAAGCTATTATTTGTTAAAACGTCGAAAGTAGTTTATAATAATCTAGCGGAACCGCTTACGAAAAATCTGCAGGCGGCGAAAATAGGAGACAAATGAAACAAGAAAAAACACGCAAATTTGGCCTTTTGATGTCAATTGCGATGATTATTGGAATTGTCATCGGCTCAGGAATTTTCTTCAAGGCTGATGACATTCTCATGCAAACCAATGGTAATGTGATGATGGGCTGTCTGGTACTCTTACTGGGTGCACTTGGGATTATATTTGGTGGGATTACCATTTCAGAGTGGGCCAAGTTGACAGATGATGCAGGTGGCTTGATTTCTTATGCTGAAAAAGCATTTGGTAGATTGTTTGCCTTTTTATTGGGCTGGTTCCAAACGACTGTTTATTTTCCAGCTTTAGTTGCTATTGTTGCTTTTGTAGCGGCTAATTATACCTTAGCACTTTTCCCTCAGTTTGGGAGTGCTAAGTTTGGCATTTGGCTCATGACTTTGATCTATCTGGTTGCTATATATATCATGAATCTTTGGTCAAGTCGATTATCAGAGATTTTCCAGACGTCGGCTATGTTTATCAAGCTCATCCCCTTACTTTTGATTGCGATTTGTGGCTTGATTTTTGGAGATCCTCAGGCGATTTCATCACACGCCATCACTTTACCAGTGGTCTTATCCTCAACAGGTGCGATAGTCGCTGTTGCCTTTTCTTATGATGGCTGGACCGTTGCCCCATCTATTGGACATGAAATCAAAAATTCCAAACGAAATTTACCCTTGGCATTGATCATTAGTCCACTTATCATCTTAGCAGTCTATGTCAGTTATTTTGTCGGCATTTCCCTGATGATCGGGCCTGCAGAAATCATGAAAATGGGTGACTTAGCTTTTTCTGCTGCGGCTGAGCGTTTGTTTGGACCGGTGGGGCAGAAGCTCATGTTGGTTGCGGTGATTATCTCTGTTTTGGGTACGCTAAATGGGTTGGTCGTCGCAAATATTCGTGCGCCTTACTTCTTGGCATTACGTCAGGAGCTACCCTATAGTCATAAAATTGGCGTCTTACATGCTAGATACAACCTCTCGATTTTATCAGCACTGCTGAGCTTTTTCATGACGCTGATCTGGTTGGGGATTCACTATTTGTCAATCACGGTGCCAAGTATCAGCCGCTTTGGGATTGATATTTCATCGATTCCGATTGTCATCATGTACCTCTTTTATACAGGTTTGTATGTTGGCGTGATGATCCGCACAGCAAAAGGCTTGATCCAAAGTAAACTCCTCGGCTATGTTTGCCCGATACTTGCGATTCTAGGGGCTTTCATGATCTTATACGGCGGCTTGACCGCCGCCAATGGCGTTATCTATTTAATCGTCTCAGGATTGATATTAGTTAGTGGATTAGCACTCTATCAATTTTTCGTTTGCAAGAAACCTAAAAATAGTGTATGATAGATTTATGCGATGAGTCGATTTGGAACGCAAGTTCCTTATTTACGCTGAGAGATTCGGGGCTTAGCCCGTCAAGGATTGATGGAATCTTGTCAAGAAATGTGAACTTTTTGGCACAGCTATTTTTAAAATAGTTGCTCTGGGGATCCCCTTTGTCTATGACAGAGGGGATTTTTTTAATCACAAAGGACTTTCATTTTGTTTCAAAACGTGATAGAATAGGACTATTAAAATTTTTTAGAAAATTCAAACGAGGATACCCACATGTCAAAAGAATACGTTGTTGCAGTTGTCGGCGCCACTGGTGCTGTAGGTAGTCGCATGATTGAAATGCTTGAATCATCAACGCTCCCAATCAAACAAGTGCGCTTGTTTGCGACCATTCGCTCAGCAGGCAAAGTCTTGACTTTCAAAGGCCAAGACATCACCGTTGAAGAAACAACAGAAAACTCATTTGAAGGGATTGACATTGCCCTCTTTTCAGCAGGCGGCGGGGTCTCAGCCAAGTTTGCGCCGTATGCCGTCAAAGCAGGTGCTGTCGTTGTTGATAATACCTCAAACTTCCGTATGAATCCAGACGTGCCACTTGTTGTGCCAGAAGTGAATGCCCATGCGCTAGACGCGCACAATGGTATCATCGCTTGTCCAAACTGCTCTACGATTCAAATGATGGTAGCACTCGAGCCGATTCGCCAACAGTTTGGTTTGGAACGCATCATCGTGTCAACTTATCAAGCAGTATCAGGAGCTGGTGCTAAAGCCATTGCTGAAACAGAACGTGAAATCAAAGAAGTGGTCAATGATCAGGTTGATCCTAAAGACGTTAAGGCAGACATCTTACCTGCAGGTGGCGATAAAAAACACTATCCAATTGCTTTTAACGCCTTACCACAAATTGATGTTTTCACTGACAATGACTACACTTATGAAGAAATGAAAATGACCAACGAAACCAAGAAAATCATGGAAGATGATAGCATTGCCGTTTCAGCAACCTGTGTCCGGATTCCAGTGATTTTGGCACACTCAGAGTCAGTTTATATCGAAACCAAAGAAGTGGCACCGATTGACCAAGTGAAAGCTGCGATTTCAGCCTTCCCAGGTGCTGTTTTGGAAGATGATCCAAGCCAACAAATTTACCCGCAAGCAGTTAATGCTGCTGGGCATCGTGAAACCTTTGTCGGTCGTATTCGTAAAGACTTGGATGCAGAAAAAGGGATTCACATGTGGGTCGTTTCAGACAACTTGCTCAAAGGAGCAGCCTGGAACTCAGTTCAAATCGCAGAAACTTTGCATGAACGTGGTTTAGTCCGCGCAACAGAAGACTTGAAATTCGAGTTGAAATAATCGTCAGTCAGTCTTTTACAAAACACTTTACAAGCTTTAAAACAATATGTTACAATATAAACTATATTAGAGGTTGCAAATACGAAGAATGATAATCGAGTGGTGGACACGATGACATTATCAGGCGGCGTAGATGCCGAAAGTCACATTTCACCACAGAAATTTGACTTGGGGCGTTGGGTTAAATCCCGCGAACTGTCTCTTGTCTTTTGACGAGAGGTGAGCTAATCAAATGACAATTTGACTAACTTGACAGCCTTTAATTTTTAAATGAAGGCTGTTTTTATATCCTCTAAAATCTTGTTAACTGCCACAACCATCTTAACTTATCCTTGAGATGCCTGCCTACCCGAAAGAAAAGAGTGCTTATGTCATTAGAACAACTGAGAAATGCCCAAATTATCACAGCCCTAGTCACACCATTTAAAACAAATGGCGACATTAACTTTGAAGCACTGCCTAAATTAATCGAGCATTTACTAGCCCACCACACACAAGGCTTAGTATTGGCTGGCACGACAGGCGAGTCCCCGACTTTGACCCATGATGAAGAGTTAGAGCTTTTCAGAGTGGTGCAAGAAATTGTGGCAGGGCGCGTTCCACTAATCGCTGGCATCGGAACTAATGACACACGTGACTCAGTGATCTTCACACAAGAAGTTGCTGCTTTTGGTGGATTTGCAGCCGGCCTTGCCGTTGTCCCTTACTACAACAAACCAAGTCAAGAAGGCCTTTTCCAACACTTTACAGCCATTGCTGATGCCTCAGACTTACCGATCGTGCTCTACAACGTGCCAGGTCGTACTGTCGCACAATTGACACCTGAAACAAGTCTACGTTTGGCGCAACATCCCAACATCATCGCCATCAAAGAGTGTACAGGCGTTGAAAACTTGACCTATCTGATCGAACAGGCGCCCGATGATTTTCTAGTCTATACGGGTGAAGATGGGCATGCATTTCACGCCAAAGCTCTAGGCGCACATGGTGTCATTTCAGTCGCAGCCCATACCAATGGTGATGACTTTTATGAAATGTTTGAACAGCTAGACAAGGGAAATATCAAAGCCGCAGCAAGTATACAACGTCAACTCTTACCTAAAATTGATGCCTTGTTTTCACTACCAAGCCCTGCGCCAGTCAAAGCTGTCCTTAATCATCAAGGATTTGAAGTTGGACCATTACGTTTGCCACTCGTGGCAGCAACGGCAGAAGAAGCCAAGACCATTATTCAAGTGATTGAAAATTAGAAATGAAGGTTAGCTGTTTAACTTTAAAGACAGTGTCATGAATTGAAAACGAACATTTGATATAAACCCAAATAAATGGTACACTTATAGTAAGTGTAACTGTACAAGATAAGTCGGAGCAGCACTGTTTCGACTTTTGATTTGCAAAAATATCAATTATTGGAGAAAAAATTAAGTATGAGTAATATAAAAATAGCCGCGCTAGGTGGCGTGCGCGAGTTTGGTAAAAATATGTATGTCATTGAAGTTGACGATGTCATTTTTGTTTTAGATGCAGGGTTGAAATACCCAGAAACTGAGATGTTAGGGGTGGATTTTGTCATTCCTGATTTAAGTTATTTAGTGGAAAATGCCGATCGTGTGGCGGGTGTTTTTGTGACACATGGTCACCCAGATTCGATTGGCGCTTTACCATACCTCGTGTCTGAAGTCCCTGTCCCTGTTTTTGGTAGTCAATTAACGATTGAACTCGCTAAAATTGGCGTGAAAAACTTTGATGGCAGCAAGAAATTTGATGATTTCCATGTGGTGGATGAATCTACTGAAATCGACTTTGGCACGGCTGTCATTTCATTCTTTGCAACGACCCATACCATTCCTGAAAGCTTGGGCATTGTAGTCGGTACACAAGATGGCAATATCGTCTACACAGGTGATTTCAAATTCGATCCTGCCGTTGGCGAAGGTTATAAAACAAATATCGGTCGTCTGGCTGAGATTGGTTCTCAAGGCGTTTTGGCATTGCTCAGTGAATCTGCCAATGCTTTGACTAATCTCCAACCCGCCAGTGAATCAGAAATCGCTGATAAAATTTTTGATACCATTGCTGACTGGGAAGGCCGTGTCATCATCGCCTCTGTTGCAGGTAACTTAGCACGGATTCAACAAGTGATTGACAGTGCCATTAAGGTTGGACGTCACATTGCTTTCACTGGTCATGACATGGATAGAATTGTCAAAACAGCTAGCGATTTAGGCAAATTGCGCATCGAAGATGAGCAAATGATTATCAATCCAAAAGACATCAACAAGTACGAAGATCGTGAACTCTTGATTTTGGAAACTGGTCGGATGGGTGAGCCACTTAAAACCTTAGGAGACATGGCGACAGGACGTCACCGTGCCGTTAAAATCAAGGATGGCGACTTGGTCTACACAGTGACTAGTCCAACGATTTCTTATGAAACGATGGTCGCTAAAACTGAAAATATCGTCTATCGCGCAGGTGGCATCATGAAGATGCTTTCAAGCGATTTGACGGTTTCAGGCCACGCTAATTCCCGTGATTTACAGTTCTTACTAGACATTCTCCAACCTAAAAACTTGATGCCAGTCCAAGGTGAGTACCGTGAATTACAAGCGCACGCAGAGCGTGCCATGGAAGTGGGGATTTTACCAGAAAATATCTTCCTAGCAAAACGTGGGGAAGTTATCACTTTTGATGCTAACGGGAATCTTGAGCCAAATGGTGTGATTGCTGCTGAAAACGTCATGATTGACGGGTCTGGCGTTGGTGACATTGGTAATATTGTTTTAAGAGATCGTAAAATTTTGAGTGAAGATGGTATCTTCATCGCTGTGATTACCATTTCTAAACATGAGAAAAAAATCATCAGTAAGACAAAAGTCCACACACGTGGTTTTGTCTACGTGAAGAACTCACGTAATTTGATGAAAGAGGCAGCCGTTAAAGTAGACGAAAAAGTCAAAACATACTTGGCTGGTGATAACTTTGATTGGGCTGAAATCAAGTCTGAAATTCGCGATGCCCTTGGTAAATTCTTATACGATCAAACCAAACGTCGCCCAGTTGTTTTACCAGTTGTCATGGAAGTCCGTCAAAATGATTTCCGCCAAAAACGTCATGGCAAAAACAAGAAAAAAGTTGAAAAATAAGTAAAAGAGCAAGACGACGCGTGAGTCGATCTTGTTTTTGTTTTGTCGTGATAAAAACTATCTGAGAAAAACTATAGCCAAAGTTTAAAAAATTTGATATAATAATGACAATCAGCAACAGAAGAGACCACCAACCCTTTTGGGGGTAGTGCTCTAGCCAATAAACCTTTAAATCGTCCAGAGAGGCGGCAAGGCAAAATGACTGTTTTTTATCATTTCTCCCTGCCCATACTGGCAGGGATTTTTTGTTGAAAATAATAGGAGAGATTATGTCAAAAACAAAAGAAATCATTGATGAAGTCACGATGAAACGTGCGATTACACGGATCACATACGAAATTATCGAGCGTAATAAAGAGCTTGATAAATTGGTTATCGTTGGGATCAAAACGCGCGGTGTCTATATTGCCCAACGGATTCAAGAGCGTTTAAAACAGTTAGAAAATATTGACATCCCACTCGGTGAACTAGATACGAAACCATTCCGTGATGACAAGAAAACAGAAGAAAATACGACAGAAATCCCTGTTTCAATCACTGACCGTGAAATCATCTTAGTTGATGACGTCTTATATACAGGTCGGACAATCCGCGCGGCGATTGATGGTTTGGTTGAGCTAGGTCGTCCGTCTAAAGTGAGCTTAGCAGTCCTCGTTGACCGTGGTCACCGTGAGCTGCCAATTCGAGCGGATTATGTCGGTAAAAATATTCCAACTGCGCGTGATGAAGAAATCATTGTCCATGTTTCTGAAATTGACGATGCCGATAGCATTTTGATTAAGAAAGAGGACTAAATGACTGCCAATAAAAATGACGTGATTTACGATGTACACGATAAACCGCCAGTTGGCATGTGGGTAGGATTATCCTTCCAACATCTCTTCGCCATGTTTGGGGCAACAGTCCTAGTGCCAATCCTAGTCGGCATTGATCCAGCCATCGCCCTCTTTTCAAGTGGTCTTGGTACATTAGCTCACTTAAGTGTTACCAAGTATAAAATCCCAGCCTACATGGGCTCAAGTTTTGCCTACATCCTTGCCATGCAAAGTCTGATGAAATCAGATGGCATAGCAGCTGTTGCGCAAGGTGCAGTAGTCGGTGGCTTCGTCTACCTCCTAGTCGCCTTAATCGTCAAATTTGTCGGTAAAGGATGGATTGATAAGGTTCTCCCACCGATTGTTGTTGGTCCTATCGTCATGGTCATCGGTCTAAGTCTTGCAGGGACAGCCGTGAATGACGCCATGAATAAAAATGGTGAATACAATCTGACCTTCCTAATGATATCCCTCGTAACCCTCTTTGCGGTTCTAGCCTTTAACATGTTCGGCAAAGGCTTGACGAGCTTGATTCCGATTTTACTCGGGATCATCGTCGGTTACGTCTTTACTCTCATCGTCCAAAAAATCACCGGCACGACGATCATTTCATTTGATGAAATTAGCAAAAGCGCTTGGTTAGACGTCCCTAAGTTTGACATCATGTTTGTCGATTATCACTTTAAACTCTACCCATCAGCGATTTTGACCATGGCACCGATTGCCTTTGTGACCATGACCGAACATTTCGGCCATGTCATGGTACTAAACTCTTTAACCGGTAATGATTACTTTAAAGATCCAGGATTGGAACGCACCTTAACAGGGGATGGGATAGCGCAAATTATTGCCGGCTTCTTTGGTGCGCCGCCAGTGACTTCTTATGGTGAAAACATTGGCGTCATGGCGATTACGAAAATTCATTCAGTTTACGTCATTGCTGGCGCTGCAGTCTTCGCAGTTGTTCTCAGCTTCATCGGGAAAATCTCAGCCCTCATTCATTCCATTCCAACCCCCGTTATCGGTGGTGTCTCAATCGCTCTCTTTGGTGTGATAGCGTCTAGTGGTTTGAAAATTTTGGTAGACAACAAGGTTAACTTTGATGATAAACGCAATCTCTTGATTGCTAGTGTCATTCTCGTTTCAGGTATTGGTGGTTTGACCTTGAATGTTGCTGGTATCTCTATTTCAGGTGTTGCCTTCTCGACAATTCTCGGTATTCTCATGCACTTAATTTTACCTAAGACTATTGAAAAGTAACTGAACATTTGCTACAATAATAGAAACGAATAAAAATCCTTTAACACCAGTCCCGTGAGGCTGTGAAGGTTGTCCACGAAAACGTCCGTCTTTTTGAGCGCGGGCGAAGCTATGGCTGCCTTTAGGGTAGCCATTTTTTTGTGAAAGGAATCTCATCTTGACAATATCACCAGACGGTATCGTGTCCATCAAACACTTGACAAGTATGGCCTTACTCAGTAATGACGAGGTCTTGGGCTTAATCAAACGTGCCCAAGATTTCAAATATCAACGGATTAGACCAGTCTTCAATCGGCAATTCTTTGTTGCCAATCTTTTCTTTGAAAACTCAACACGCACTCACAAATCTTTTGAAGTGGCTGAGAAAAAACTTGGTTTAGACGTCATCGAATTTGATGCCTCAACGAGTTCAGTTAAAAAAGGCGAGACCTTGTATGATACCGTCTTGACCATGAGTGCAATTGGAGTGGACGTCTGTGTCATTCGACATACAGACGAACACTATTATCAAGAGTTGGTCGATAGTCGAACTATTCAGTCTGCCATTGTCAATGGTGGAGATGGTTCAGGTCAACACCCAAGTCAATCCTTGCTTGATTTAATGACAATTTATGAAGAGTTTGGGACATTTGATGGTCTGAAAATCATGATTGCTGGTGATATTACCCACAGTCGAGTTGCCAAGTCAAATATGCAAATGCTCAAACGTCTAGGCGCAGACATTTATTTCACAGGTCCAGAAAGTTGGTACTCAGATGAGTTTGACGTTTATGGTCAATATATGGCCTTGGACGATCTCATTGACAGTGTCGATGTGCTGATGCTGCTTCGGGTGCAGCATGAAAGACATGAATCCGGCGAAACATTTTCAAAAGAAGCCTATCATGACCAGTATGGTTTGACCCATGCGAGATATGCGCAGATGAAGGAGTCGGCGATCATCATGCACCCAGCGCCAGTCAATCGCGGTGTAGAAATCGCAAGCGATTTGGTTGAGGCACCAAGATCTCGGATCGTGGCGCAAATGACCAACGGTATGTTCATGCGAATGGCGATTTTAGAAGCTATACTCAACGGCAAAGCTTAAAGGCAATAATGAGGACTTTGAGCGGAGTGAAAGCCTAGATCAAGTTCAAGCTTTCATGTAATGAAAGTGCAGAAAGAGGAAAGAATGAAACGACTTTTAATTTTAGAAGATGGCACGATTTTTGAGGGGACGGCCTTCGGTGCGGATATAGAAGTGACGGGTGAAGTTGTTTTTAGTACTGGGATGACCGGTTATCAGGAATCAATTACTGACCAGTCGTACAACGGTCAAATTCTGACCTTTACCTATCCCTTGGTTGGCAACTACGGCATTAATCGTGACGATTATGAGTCGATTGTTCCAACCTGTAAGGGTGTTGTCGTTCGTGAAAATGCACGTTTGGCAAGCAACTGGCGCAATCAAATGTCACTGGATGAATTTTTGAAACGTAAAAACATTCCAGGGATTTCAGGCATTGATACGCGTGCTTTGACTCGGATTATCCGCCATCATGGTACAATGAAAGCAACACTTGTTAATCCCGGTGATGAAATCAAACATGTTCAAGATCAACTTCGGGCGACAGTTTTGCCAACTAACCAAGTCGAACAAGTCTCAACGAATACTGCCTATCCTAGTCCAGGCACTGGGCGTAATATCGTCGTTGTTGATTTTGGTCTTAAACATTCCATCTTACGTGAATTATCAAAGCGTGAATGTAATCTGACCATTGTACCCCATACCATTACAGCTAAAGAAATCATTGATATGAACCCAGACGGTGTTATGCTAACAAATGGTCCTGGGGATCCGACGGACGTGCCAGAGGCTTTAGAGATGATCCGTGGTATTCAAGAAAAATTTCCAATTTTCGGGATTTGTTTAGGGCACCAACTCTTTGCTATGGCTAATGGTGCAACGACTAGCAAAATGAAATTTGGACACCGTGGCTTTAACCATGCTGTTCGTGAAATTGCGACAGGTCGTGTTGATTTTACCTCACAAAACCATGGGTACGCGGTAGATGCTGACTCAATCGATAAAACTGATCTGATGGTGACACATATCGAAATTAATGATCAGTCAGTCGAAGGAGTTCGCCATAAATACTTGCCAGCTTTTTCAGTTCAATTTCACCCAGATGCTGCACCAGGACCACACGATGCAGACTATCTCTTTGATGAATTTATGGAAATGATTGATGCAACTAAGCTTGAGAAAGGTGACTTTTAATGCCAAAACGTAACGATATCAAAAAAATCATGGTCATCGGCTCTGGACCAATCATTATTGGTCAAGCAGCTGAGTTTGACTACGCTGGCACGCAAGCCTGTTTGGCACTAAAAGAAGAAGGCTACAGTGTTGTCTTGGTCAATTCAAATCCAGCTACTATTATGACAGATAAAGAAATTGCGGACAAGGTTTATATTGAGCCGATCACAGTTGAGTTTGTCACACGAATTCTTCGTAAAGAACGCCCAGACGCTTTGCTACCAACACTTGGTGGGCAAACTGGCTTGAATATGGCGATGGAATTATCTAAAACAGGTATTTTAGAAGAGTTAAATATCGAGCTCCTTGGTACAAAACTCTCAGCCATTGACCAAGCGGAAGACCGTGATTTGTTTAAACAACTCATGGAAGAGTTGGACCAACCGATTCCAGAATCTGAGATTGTCAATACGGTTGAGGAAGCTGTGACTTTCGCCAATACCATTGGTTATCCCATCATCGTTCGACCTGCCTTTACCCTTGGGGGTACTGGTGGTGGAATGTGTGATAATGAAGAAGAATTGCGTGAAACTGCTGAGAACGGTTTGAAACTCTCACCTGTGACGCAGTGTTTGATTGAGAAATCAATCGCTGGTTTCAAGGAAATTGAGTACGAAGTCATGCGTGATGCAGCTGACAATGCGATTGTCGTTTGTAACATGGAAAACTTTGATCCGGTTGGGATTCATACTGGGGATTCAATCGTCTTCGCACCGAGCCAAACCTTGAGTGATATTGAATACCAAATGTTGCGTGATGCGTCCTTGAAAATCATTCGTGCTCTTAAAATCGAGGGTGGCTGTAATGTACAGCTAGCACTTGATCCAGATAGCTTTAATTACTACGTCATCGAAGTGAATCCACGTGTCTCTCGGTCATCAGCGCTTGCCTCTAAAGCAACAGGATATCCGATTGCCAAATTAGCAGCGAAAATCGCTGTTGGCTTGACCTTGGATGAGATGATTAATCCAGTAACTGGGACGACTTATGCTATGTTTGAACCAGCGCTTGACTATGTGGTTTCTAAAATTCCACGTTTTCCATTTGACAAATTCGAATCTGGGGAACGTCGTCTCGGCACACAGATGAAAGCGACTGGTGAAGTCATGGCGATTGGCCGCAATATCGAGGAATCCTTCCTGAAAGCGGTTCGCTCACTTGAAGTCGGCGCTTACCACAATGAAATGCCTGAATTGGCAGATGTGACAGATGATGCCTTGGTTGAAAAAATCGTGAAGGCTCAGGATGATCGTCTTTTCTACCTATCAGAAGCGATTCGCCGTGGTTACACGATTGAAGAACTGCACAGTCTCACAAAAATTGACCTCTTTTTCTTGGATAAATTGCTTCATATCGTTGAAATCGAGCAAGAATTAGCTGTCAATGTATTTAGCCCAGAAGTTCTGAAAGATGCTAAGCGAAATGGTTTTTCAGACCGTAAAATTGCGGATCTTTGGCGGACAGATGCGGCGGAAGTTCGGAAACGTCGGCTAGATAGTGGTATTGTGCCAGTCTTTAAAATGGTCGATACTTGTGCGGCTGAGTTTGAGTCAACAACGCCTTATTTCTACAGCTCTTATGAGTTTGAAAATGAGTCAATCCGTTCTGAAAAAGAGTCTGTCCTAGTCCTTGGGTCAGGTCCGATTCGGATTGGTCAAGGTGTCGAGTTTGACTATGCGACGGTCCATTCAGTCAAAGCGATTCAAGCAGCAGGCTATGAAGCGATTATTATGAACTCAAATCCAGAGACTGTATCAACTGACTTTTCAGTTTCTGACAAACTTTACTTTGAGCCTCTGACATTCGAAGATGTGATGAATGTCATCGATCTTGAGCAACCTAAAGGAGTTATCGTTCAGTTTGGTGGGCAGACGGCTATCAATCTGGCAGAGCCTTTGTCTAAAGCTGGTGTTAAGATTTTAGGAACTCAGGTTGAAGCACTTGATCGGGCAGAAGATCGGAAACTTTTTGAAGCGGCGCTACAAGAGCTTGAGATTCCGCAACCGATTGGTGCGACAGCAACCAATGAAGAAGAAGCGGTGGCCAATGCTAATGCGATTGGTTATCCAGTTCTTGTTCGCCCATCTTATGTCTTGGGTGGACGTGCCATGGAAATCGTGGATAATGAGGCTGATTTGCGCAACTATATGCAAACTGCGGTTAAAGCGAGTCCAGATCATCCCGTTTTGGTCGATTCTTACTTGCTTGGTCGTGAGTGTGAAGTGGATGCGATTTGTGATGGTGAAAATGTCTTGATTCCAGGTATCATGGAACATATTGAGCGTGCGGGGGTTCACTCGGGTGATTCGATGGCCGTTTATCCGCCGCAAAATCTGTCAGCTGAACTGCAAGCGACGATTGCTGATTATACAAAACGCTTGGCGCTTGGCCTCAACTGTATCGGTATGATGAACGTTCAGTTTGTTATTTTTGACGACACGGTTTATGTCATCGAAGTGAATCCGCGTGCCTCTCGTACAGTGCCATTCTTATCTAAAGTAACTGGAATTCCAATGGCACAAGTTGCAACGCAGCTGATCTTAGGAAAAACCTTGACAGAGTTGGGCTATGAAGATGGTCTTTACCCTGAAGACGATAAGGTTCATGTCAAAGCGCCAGTCTTCAGCTTCACGAAATTACAAAAAGTGGATGCCTATCTTTCACCAGAAATGAAGTCAACAGGTGAAGTCATGGGTTCTGATACGACACTTGAAAAAGCTTTGTATAAAGCCTTTGAAGCGTCATATCTCCACCTGCCAACCTTTGGTAACATCCTCTTTACAGTTGCGGATGATGCCAAAGAAGAAGCGCTGGCCCTGGCGAAACGTTTCCACGACATCGGCTACGGCATATATGCCACATCTGGCACAGCTAAATTCTTTGAGGCGAATGGTGTCTATGCTGAAGTCATCGCTAAAATTGGAGAAAGCACAGAAAGTCAAGCCAATATTGTTGATAGCATCCGTTCAGGTCGCATTCAAGCGGTTGTCAATACCATGGGGAAAGACAGAAACGATCATAACACAGATGGCATGACCATTCGTCGCGAATCTATTGAGCACGGTGTACCTTTGTTTACATCACTGGATACGATCGCTGCCATGTTGAAGGTTTTGGAAAGTCGCTCATTTGTGACACAAGCAATTTAATCAGTTTATTAATAAACAAATGAGGAATACGCTAGTTAAGCTAGTGTGTTTTTTAATGTAAAAGTGTTTTGACTTATTTTTGGAAATCTGTCAAAACATTTTTACTTTTAAGTCAACATTTCACTAAATAGGCGTTAGAGTGCCATTTTTAGAGCATTTATGCTATACTAATCATAGAGATTTTTAGAAATGAGATATAACAAATTATGAAAAACTGGCAAAAACTAACCCTCACATTTATGATTGCAATCATTGCAATTATATTAGATTTCGGCTTTAAGCAACCGACAATGACACGGGTACTCGTGACAATTGCTGGGGCAATTTTAGCTATATCAATGTTTATTGAGATGATTAAAACCTTACGCAGCGGTCGTTACGGTGTTGACTTACTCGCTATCATCGCGATTATTTCAACATTAGTCATTGGTCAATACTGGGCAAGCTTGATTATCATTGTCATGCTTGTTGGCGGCGAAAGCTTAGAAGACTACGCAGCGCATCGTGCAAGTCGTGAACTACATAAACTGCTAGAAAATTCACCAACTTTTGCCCACAAGAAAGTCGGCGATAGCTATGAAGATACACCGATTGATGCTATCGAAATCGACGACGTCTTCTTAGTCAAGGCAAGTGAAGTTGTCCCAATTGATGGTGTTGTTTTAGAAGGTGATAGCTGGTTTGATGAATCGTCTTTAACTGGTGAATCTGAGCCTGTGACAAAAGCCATTGGCGATGACGTTTTATCTGGTAGTATCAACGGTGAAACAGCGGTCTTGATTCAGGCTAGCAAGAAAGCATCTGATAGTCAGTATCAAAAAATCGTTCAGTTAGTCAAAGAAAGTGAAGCAACACCTGCACAGTTTGTCAGATTGGCAGACCGTTATGCCGTGCCTTTTACCATTGTTTCTTTGCTCATTGCCGGTGCCGCTTGGCTTATTTCTGGTGACATGACTCGTTTTGCTGAAGTCTTGGTTGTTGCAAGTCCATGTCCCTTGATTTTGGCAGCACCGATTGCCTTTGTTGGTGGTATGAGTCGTAGCTCCCGTAATGGTCTTCTGGTGAAAAATGGGACAACGATTGAAAAATTATCACTTGCTAAAACCGTTGCCTTTGACAAAACAGGAACTTTAACAACTGGTATTTTACAAGTAAAGTCTATCACACCTGAAAAAACAGAACATTCCGAGGATGACTTGCTTCAAATCGCAGCTGCTTTGGAAATTGGCAGTAACCATATTTTAGCAAAATCATTGGTTAAACTCGCAACTGAAAAAGACTTGGCGCTTTTAGCCGTAGCAGACTTACGGGAATCGACTGGTCTTGGTTTGAGCGGCGTCATTGATAATAAAACCTATCGAATTGGTCGGGCCAACTTTGCCAATGCGGAAGATGAAAAAGTGAATGGGACAGCGGTTTTCATCAGTGAAGATGATGTCTTTATCGGAAAAATCTTGTTTGAAGATAAAATTCGACCAGAATCTCAACACGTGATTGAACGCTTGAAAGCTCAAGATGTACAACATATTTTGATGCTGACAGGTGATAATCAAAAAACTGCTGAACTTGTTGCGGGCGAACTAGGCATTACAGAAATGCATGCAGGCTTGATGCCAAGTGAAAAAATTGGGATTTTAAAAGAATTGCCAGAAACGCATCGTCCCATGGTCATGGTCGGAGATGGTGTTAATGATGCGCCAGCTCTTGCCTTATCAGACGTCGGCATTGCCCTTGGTGCCAGTGGCTCAACAGTTGCCAGTGAAAGTGCTGACGTTGTCGTGTTAAGAAATGACTTAAACCTCGTACCTGAAAGTATTAAAATTTCTCGTGAGACGATGAAAGTCGCCAAAGAGGCTGTTTTGATTGGTATCTTCATCTGTATCGCACTTATGCTGATTGCCTCAACAGGTATCTTGCCAGCTATTATCGGTGCTTTGCTCCAAGAAGTCATTGATACCGTCTCTATCCTCTATGCATTGAAAGCACTGAAAGATAGAAAATAATCATTTGAAAATGTATTGGTTTTTAGCCATAAATTTGTTATAATAGACAAAAGTCCTTTAAGTCACGCCGAGAGCGTGACAAGGTTGCAGCGTCAGATGAAAGCAAACCGCAGGATTTTTCCTGCGGTTTTTTATGTTGATGTGCGCTATCTTTGGCAGTCACTCTACATCTTATATCCTAGTCAAGCGTCTTTGGATATGAGGTCAAGTTTCAAGCTTTCACACAGTGAAAGCGCAGAAAGGTTGCGATGATTTTACAAGAAGAAATGACAATTTTGTCAAATGTTAAGATTGCGCCTCGCGTATTTCGTATGGTGCTACAAGGTGAGATGGTCCTAGATATGAAAGTCCCTGATCAGTTTCTCCACATTCGCGTGCCAAGTCCCGACAAGGTCTTGCGTCGCCCGATCTCGATTTCGGAGTATGATTACGAAGCCAAAACTTGCGTCATCATCTACCGCGTCGAGGGTCCTGGTCTTGCAGATGTCTCACAAATGACACCAGGTCAAAAACTTGATGTCATGGGCCCACTTGGCAATGGTTTTGACCTCAGTATGCCCTTTCCAAAACAAAAAGCTCTCATCATTGGCGGTGGCATTGGTACCCCACCACTCGTCCAACTGGCGCGAGATATAGAAGCCATGGGTGTAGCCGTCACAGTCTTGTTAGGCTTCGCCCAGAAATCAGCAGTCATTTTAGAATCAGAATTTGCTGCCGTGGCATCCGAACTTAAAATTGTGACAGATGATGGGTCTTATGGACGTGATGGTAATGTCGGTGTCTTAATGGATGAAATTGATGTCATGGCTTATGATGCTGTCTATGCTTGTGGTGCCGCAGGAATGCTTAGAGCGGTCGCCAGTCGCACAGAAAATCATCCCAATGCTTTCATCTCCATGGAAGCTAGAATGGCTTGTGGGATGGGTGCCTGTTACGCCTGCGTCGTCCATGTTGCAGGAGATGAAACAGGTCAGCAAGCCTTGAAAGTTTGTGATCAAGGTCCAATCTTTAGAGCGAGTGAGGTAGTTATCTGATGACCCAAAATAGATTAGCGATTCAATTACCAGGTCTTGACTTGAAAAATCCAATTATCCCAGCTTCAGGCTGCTTTGGATTTGGTCAAGAGTATGCCAAATATTATGATATCAATCGTTTAGGCTCAATCATGATTAAGGCCACAACAGCAGAAGCACGGTTTGGAAACCCGACGCCGCGTGTCGCAGAAACACCATCTGGTATGCTCAATGCCATTGGCCTCCAAAATCCAGGTGTGGATGCTGTGATTGCGGACAAACTGACATGGTTGGCACGAGAATGTCCTGACTTGCCCATTATTGCCAATGTTGCTGGTTTTTCTAATGCAGAATATGCCTTAGTCACGCAGAAGATTTCTAAGGCTAAAAATGTGACAGCAATTGAGCTCAATATCTCTTGCCCTAATGTCGATCACGGCAATAATGGTTTGCTCATCGGTCAAGTTCCTGAACTGGCCTATGATGCTGTCAAAGCTGCTGTTTCAGTGTCTGATGTGCCTGTCTATGTCAAGTTGACACCGAGTGTCGCAGATATTACAACCATTGCTAAAGCCGTCGAAGATGCAGGCGCAACTGGGTTTACGATGATTAATACCTTGGTCGGTACAAGGTTTAGTTTGCAGACCAGACAACCGATTATCGCTAATGGCACTGGCGGCATGTCAGGACCTGCTATTTTCCCAGTGGCACTTAAACTCATCCGTCAAGTGGCGCAAGCCTCAAGTCTACCGATTATCGGTATGGGGGGTGTGGATTCTGCTGAGGATGCCTTGGAGATGATGATCGCTGGGGCTTCAGCCATTGGAATTGGGACAGCTAACTTTACTGATCCTTTTATCTGTCCGAAAATCATAGAGACTTTGCCAGAAGTGATGGATAAGTATGGTATCACAGATTTAAAAACTTTTATAAGAGAATGTCAGGAGGCGATTCGTGGGTAAATTTACAGAAAACAGACCGGTTATTGCATTAGATTTTTCAGGGATGAGCGAAGTCAAAACATTTTTGACACAGTTTGAGACAGATGAACAGTTGTACGTTAAGGTCGGCATGGAATTGTTTTATGCCGCTGGGCCTGACGTTATCAAATATATCAAGTCTTTAGGACACGATGTCTTCTTGGATTTGAAGTTGCATGACATTCCGAATACAGTTAAGTCAGCGATGAAAGTTATTCGTCACCTTGGTGTTGATTTGACCAATGTTCATGCTGCAGGTGGTGTGGAAATGATGTCAGAAGCCCTGGACGGCTTAGCAGGATCGACAAAACTCATCGCTGTCACACAGCTGACCTCAACGAGTGAACAGCAGATGCGAGACTTTCAAAATATTCAAACTAGCTTGACTGAGTCAGTCGTACATTATGCGCAGAAAACGCAGGAAGCGGGTCTTGCGGGCGTCGTCTGTTCAGCACAGGAAGTTGAACTCATCAAGTCAGCGACGTCATCGGACTTTATTTGCTTGACACCAGGGATTCGTCCTGCGGGTGCTGCGGTGGGTGATCAAAAGCGCGTGATGACACCAAGTCGTGCACGAGAAATCGGCAGTGATTTTATCGTTGTGGGACGTCCGATTACGCAGGCAGAAAATCCAGTAGCAGCTTACCATATGATCCAAAAAGAATGGCAAGCTAAGCAGAACTGAGATAAGTTTTAAGACTGCTGAACTATCCCTTGTAAATGATCTTCTTTTTTGGTAAGATTGAAAGTATAACGAAAAGAAATAGCGAGACTCTGAATAATGGCAACTTATAATTTTACTCCTAAAGATATTTACGATGCAGATTTTGATGTGAAAATGCGTGGTTATGACAAAGACCAAGTCAATGATTTACTTGACGATGTCATTGTCGATTATGAAAAATTTCAAGAGGAAATTTTAGCTTTACAAGAAGAAAATGAATTTTTGAAGAAAAAAATCCGTAATATTGAGTCGAAACCACAGGTTGCGGTTTCTGAAAATACACAACGCTTTAACCCGATTACTGCATCAACTGATACAGGTGATGCAGCGAGTGGACCACGTGTGACGATGAAATCAGCCAATAATTTTGATATTCTCAAACGCTTAAACCGTTTGGAACGTGCTGTTTTTGGTCCTCAAGCCCAAACAACAACGACATCAAATGGTATTTCTGGAGAATAATCCTGTCAATTGACAGTGGTTATTCGGATATTTTAACGATTTTAAACAACCAGTTTTTGGATAATTGCGCGATTTCTTGGGTCAAACCTTGTGAATCGTGAGGAAAGTCCATGCTCGCGCGGGCTGCGACGCCCGCAGTGTTTGTGCTAGGCGAAACAATAAGCCTAGGTAGGTGTGTCAGACCTAACGGCTGAATTTTAGCTAAGTTTTCTCACGAAGATATGCGACAAATTCTGTAAAAGTGCCATAGAGACGAGTTGCTTTGGAAACAAGGCAAGTGGAACGTGGTAAACCCCTCAAGCGAGCAACCCAAACTTATGGTAGGGGCACTTGTCACGCGGAATTTGAACGCACGACGAGGCTATTTTTAGGCATGCTTAAAAATAGCAGACAGATGATTATCGAAGGTTGGCTGAACGGTCAACTGGAACAAAACATGGCTTATAGAAAACTGGATGACAGGGGCTGGGGCGTAAAGCTCCAGCCTTTTTGAGATATATTACTCACGGAAAAGATAAGATGAAAAATAATTTTAATTTAGTAGCAACTGCAGCAGCAGGACTTGAAAGCTTAACGGCACGCGAATTACGTGATCTGGGAATTGAAACGAAAATGGACGATCGTTCACGTGTTCTATTTTCAGGAGATAAAGAAACGATTGCCAAAGCTAACCTTTGGTTACGAACGGCTGACCGCGTTAAGATCATTATTGGTGAGTTTCCAGCTAAGACTTTCGATGAGTTATTCGAAGGTGTCTACGCGCTGGATTGGGCTGATATTTTACCATTTGGCGCTCAATTTCCAATCGCCAAAGCTAAAGCCATCAAGTCTGACTTGCACAATGAGCCAAGTATTCAAGCCATTACGAAAAAAGCAATTGCTAAAAAAATGCAAGTCCATTACCATCGCCCTGAAAACGTCCCGATTCCTGAGACGGGAGCCTTGTTCTCAATTGAAGTCGCGCTCCATAAAAATGTCGCAACGATCATGTTGGATACAACAGGCGAGTCACTCTTTAAACGTGGCTATCGTGTGGATAAAGGTGGGGCGCCAATCAAGGAAAATATGGCAGCAGCCATTATCATGTTGACAAACTGGCGCGCCAATATGTCACGTCCCTTTGTTGATCCGACTTGTGGTTCTGGTACATTTTGTATTGAAGCGGCTTTGATTGGTATGAATATTGCCCCTGGTTTTAACCGTGACTTTGCCTTCGAGGCTTGGCCATGGTTTGAAGAGGAAATCTTCAAAAAGGTTCGGGATGATGCCGAAGGTTTGGCAAATTACGATGCCAAACTGGATATCTCTGGCTTCGATATAGATGGTCGCATGATCCAAATCGCTCAAGAAAATGCCCTCGAAATCGGACTTGATGACATCATTCAATTCAAGCAAATGCGTCTGCAAGACTTTCGTTCGGAGAAATTAGATGGTGTCTTGATTTCTAACCCACCTTACGGGGAACGTTTAGGAGATGAGACAGCAGCCTACCAACTTTATGAAGAGATGGGTGAGACCTTCAAGCCTCTCGAGACTTGGAGTAAATATATCATCACAAGTGACTTAGAATTTGAGAAACATTACGGTGCTAAGGCGACCAAAAAACGTAAGTTATACAATGGTCGACTTCGTACAGATTTGTACCAATATTTTGGTAAGAGAATAAAATAATATGGCTAAAAAAAAGAAAAAGACTGCTTACAAAGAAAAAACATTGGCGATGAAAGATGCTGAAAATCTGACTGTTGAACAGGTTTCGGCTAAATCAGATGAGCTTGAGACTGAAAATTTGACTAAGGAAAGTTCACTCGATAAATATATTCGGCAACACAGATCTGATATTGAATCTGCAAAAAAAGTGCGCCAACTGAAAGCAGCGGCTGCATCTGAAAGCTTAGACAAGTTGGTTAAAACTGCTCGTGAAGCAGCAACTGCTGATTCAGATGATTCAGAAAAAGAAATTTCATCTGAAAAAGAAGACGTGGTGGAAAACAAAACGACATTGTCTGATACAGCAGTAGAAGAAGTTTCAGTACAAAGTGAAACAGTGTCAGAGATAGCACCAGTATCTGAACCAGAAATACCAGAAGTGACTGAGCCTGTTGAAGAAGCTCTCGAACCTGATTTCCCAGAAATCCAAGGTTCTTTTGACACGGTTGTTCTAGCAGCTGATGATGACGATGAACAATCGCCAGGTTCGCCTGCCTTGTCTGAAAAGTCAGATGAACCCGTTAGTCAAGTTGATCCTGATCCTGTTGTGACGCCATTCGCATCGAAAGTATCAGAACCGACAACCAAGGTTAAAACTCCTGTCAAAGTCCCTGAAATGATTGTGCCGCAGCCAGCTTCAGCCAAACAAGAGTGGTCAATCGGCGCTTCTGAACAAGAGACGAAATCTCATAAAAAACCACTAATCATCGGTGTTTGTGCGCTTCTTCTATTAGCAGTTGGGGGGACAGTATGGTATCAAGTTGATCAGTCCAACCAGAAGCAAGCTGCCCAAACTGCAAAATCTGAGGCTAAAAAGTCTGAGGAAGCCAAAAAAACAGCTGCTTTTAACAAAGTTTATGCGACATTTTTTGTGGACGACAAAGGGACAAAACTAAAAAATGATCAGTTTGACAACATCAACAAGCTGACAAGTGAGTTAGATAAGTTGAAAGACCAGTCTGACTACAAGACTTTGAAAGCTAAGGTAGACGAGCTTAAGTCGGAAATCTCGGCCATCAAAGCAATGAATGGGAATTTCGATAAAGCTATTATTAAAGATGGCGTTTTGGATAAAACGGCGCAAGTTCGAAATGACGCTAAGTTGAGCTATACGGCAACTGAAAACACTGCTTTAAATACCTTATTAAAAGATGCTGTGACCCACGGTCAGGCACAACAAAAAGCTAATGCATCGACAGCCGCAGCTAATGCATCAACTTCAGCCGCAAACGCTCAACCAGTCGCCCCGTCAGCACCAGCAAATACAACGACGACACCGCAACAAGGTGGCGCAACCACTGCAACAGCCGGCTCAGCGACAGGACCTATATCCTCAGGCTACGGCTTATCAACTGCTCAGTATCAAGCCCAATATCCAAATGTTACGATTGTCACCTCTAATTCACGAGTACCTGTCGATCCTAATGCAGACCTGAGTGATCCGGCCTATGCTTGGGCGCTTGGTATCAGAGAATTAGTTCTACAAAAGTGTCGTGAACGTGGCTACATTTCTGGTGATAATTACATTTTGTTGCCTGCAAGTATCCAAAAAGGTAATGGTTATTATAACCTTTATAAATCTGATGGCACCTACCTCGTATCAATTAACTGTAAAACAGGTTATTTTGTTGGTAATGCTACGGGTCATGCGGATGATTTGGATTACTAGACTGTTCTCACAAGAACGTAAGCACCTTATATCGCTATTTATGAAACATTCACTGATTTTTAGTCAGAAATGAGACTGAAAACAGGATGAAAACCGAACATTTACTATAGAAACTGCCTAATTTAGGCAGTTTTTTTGATGATTTACTAAAAATTTACGATATCATGGATTTATAATAAATTTTGACACTAGATGTTGAAGATATGAATGAGGAGAAAAAATGACTGACAAACGGACACTGCTCTATGAAGGTAAAGCGAAGAATCTCTATCAGACTGATGATGAAGCAGTGGTGCTCGCAGCTTATAAAGATCAGGCGACAGCACTCAACGGCAAGAAAAAAGACCAGATTGCTGGTAAAGGTGAGCTCAACAATCAGATCACAAGCTTGATTTTCCGTGAACTCAATCGTCGTGGTGTCCACACACATTTCATCGAACAAGTGTCTACAACAGAACAATTAAACACAAAAGTGGACATTATTCCTTTGGAAGTGGTCGTTCGAAACTATACAGCAGGGTCATTTTCTAAACGTTTTGGTATCGAGGAAGGTATCAAAATGCCAGCGCCAATCGTTGAATTTTACTACAAGAATGACGATTTAGATGACCCATTTATCAATGATGCCCATGTCAAATTCTTAGACATCGCAACAGACGAAGAGATTGCTTTTCTGAAACAAGCAGCGCTTAAAACTGATGCTATTTTGACAGAAATTTTTGCTAGAATCGGTCTCAAGTTAATTGATTTCAAACTCGAATATGGTCGTTTGCCTGATGGTACGATCATTTTAGCAGATGAAATTTCACCAGATACATCTCGTCTTTGGGATGCAGACAATAACCATGTTGATAAAGATGTCTACCGACGTGATTTAGGGGATTTAATCCCAGTTTATCAAAAAGTCCTCGCCGGTTTACAAGCAGAATTTGAAGGAAAATAATCTCGTGAAAAAACGTATTTTTGTCGCTAAAAAACCTGAATTTAAAGTTAAAAACCATGCTCTCTTGACAGAGTTGCAACACAATCTACAACTCGAAACTTTGACATCTGTTAATATCGTTCAAGTCTATGATGTGTTTCATGTGACGAATGAGATTTTGACGGCCGCAGAACAGTCAATTTTTTCTGAAAAAGTAACGGATAATCTTTTGTCCGATGAAACAGTCAAATCAGCCCTTGCTGACTCGAAATTCTTCGCCATTGAGGCGCTATCGGGTCAATTTGATCAACGTGCTACCTCAGCAGAAGAAGCCTTATTCTTATTAGGAGCTAGTCATGATGCCATAGTTAAAACTGCCCAACTCTATCTTCTCAATTCAGATTTATCAGATGCAGAATTTGAAAAAATCAAAACATATCAACTCAATGCCGTTGACTCACGTTTTAAAGAGATTCAAACAGCGATTTCTGATGAGGAAATTTCAGACGCGAGTGACAACATTCCAGTTCTCGAAGGATTTATCACAAAATCGGAAGCTGAAATTGCTGAGCTTCACACAGCCTACTCACTCGCAATGGAAGTGGCTGATTTAGTGTGGATTCAGGATTATTTCAAGAAAGTTGACCGAAACCCAACCGAAACCGAATTGAAAGTCTTAGATACGTACTGGAGTGACCATACACGTCATACAACTTTTGAGACTGAACTGAAAACAATTGATTTCTCTCAGTCGAAATTTAAGACTCAACTTCAAACAACATTTGAAAAATACCTAGCCATGCGTAAAGATATCAAACGTAGCGAAAAGCCTACGACATTGATGGAATTAGCGACGATTTTCGGGCGTTACGAGCGTGCTAATGGTCGTTTGGATGACATGGAAGTCTCTGATGAAATCAACGCTTGTTCGGTTGAGATTGAAGTGGATGTTAATGGTGTTAAAGAACCGTGGCTTCTCATGTTCAAGAATGAAACCCATAATCACCCAACAGAGATCGAGCCTTTCGGTGGCGCATCGACTTGTATTGGTGGTGCCATTCGTGACCCGCTTTCTGGTCGTGCTTATGTCTATCAAGCGATGAGAATTACGGGTGCGGGAGATATCACGGCGCCGATTTCAGAAACGCGAGCAGGTAAATTACCACAGCAAGTGATTTCTAAAGGCGCTGCCCATGGTTACAGTTCATACGGCAACCAGATTGGGCTTGCGACGACTTATGTCAAGGAATATTTCCACCCTGGCTTTATCGCTAAACGCTTGGAAGCAGGTGCTGTCGTTGGTGCCGCGCCAAAAGAAAACGTTCTGCGTTTGAAACCTCAAGCCGGTGATGCCATTATTTTATTTGGTGGTAAAACAGGTCGTGATGGTGTTGGTGGGGCAACAGGCTCATCAAAAGTACAGACTAAGGAAACAGTTGAAACAGCAGGCGCTGAGGTTCAAAAAGGCAATGCGATTGAAGAGCGTAAAATTCAACGTTTGTTTAGAAATCCAGAAGTGACACAGCTCGTTAAAAAGTCCAATGACTTTGGTGCGGGCGGTGTCTGTGTTGCCATTGGTGAATTAGCGGATGGTTTGCGCATTGATTTAGATAAAATTCCTTTGAAATATCAAGGCTTATCAGGGACAGAAATTGCAATTTCTGAATCACAAGAACGGATGTCCGTTGTCGTTGAAGCAGGAGATGTTGATAAATTTATCGCTGAATGTGCCAAGGAAAATATCTTAGCGGTTCAAGTCGCAGAAGTCACTGAAAAATCCAACTTGACCATGGTCTGGAAAGGTCAAACGATCGTTGACATTGAACGGTCATTCCTTGATACAAACGGTGTCCGTGTGGTTGTTGAAGCGACAGTCGTCGATTCTGATTTACCTGTACCATTTGACAAAACGTCAACTCTGGATTCTCTAGAGGCTGATTTGAATGGTCTTTTATCAGAGTTAAACTTTGCCTCACAAAAAGGGCTACAAACGATTTTTGATAGCTCAATCGGTCGCTCAACTGTCAATCAACCTATTGGTGGGCGTTATCAGATCACACCAACTGAAAGTTCTGTTCAAAAATTACCAGTCTTGCACGGTGTGACCAATACCGTTTCCCTCCTTGCACATGGCTATAATCCAGAAATTGCTGCCTGGTCACCATATCATGGTGCAGCATATGCCGTGATTGAAGCAACGGCGCGTCTTGTTGCAACGGGATCAAACTGGTCTAAAGCACGTTTTTCATACCAAGAATATTTCGAGCGTATGGATAAACAAGCGGAACGCTTTGGCAAACCACTTGCGGCTCTACTTGGCTCCATAGAAGCCCAAGAACAACTCGGTCTACCATCAATCGGTGGGAAAGATTCGATGAGCGGTACCTTTGAAGATATTACAGTGCCACCGACACTCATTGCCTTTGGTGTGACAACTTCTGAAACAGACCGCATCTTGTCACCAGAGTTTAAGTCACCTAATGAAAATATCTACTATATCCCAGGTGTAACGCTCACAGATAAAATCGACTGGGACATTATCAAATCGAATTTTGACTTGCTAACGGACTTACAGGCCCATCATCGTATCACAGCAGCCATTTCAACCAAAGCGGGTGGTTTTGGTGAAGCGATTGCTCTCATGGCCTTCGGAAATCATATCGGCGCTGATGTTGCTTTGTCAGACATCTCTGACCTACTCAAAGCGCAGTTTGCTGGGTTCATCTTTACCTCACCAGAAGATCTTTCAGGTGTTACAAAAATCGGTCGTACGACGACAGACTTTAATCTTGTGGTGAATGGTGTCAGCCTTTCAGGCGAGACGTTGCTTTCAAGCTATGAAAGCCCACTAGAATCAGTCTATCCGACCTTGTTTGAACAAGATGATAGACTAGTAGAAGTTGAGACAAAAGTATCTCATGCTACAATCCAAGCATCAGCTAAAATCAAGACACCGCTTGTTTATATTCCAGTTTTCCCAGGTACTAACTGTGAGTATGATACGGCTAAAGCTTTCGAAGCCGCAGGAGCTAAGGCTAAAATAGTCCCATTCCGTACTTTAGATATTGCGGATTCGATCAAAGAAATGGTTGCCAATATCGCACAAGCCAACATCCTCATGTTTGCGGGTGGTTTCTCAGCAGCGGATGAACCAGATGGTTCTGCCAAATTCATCGTAAATATTCTCTTAAACGAGCAAGTTAAGTCAGCCATTGATGGATTTATCGCGCGTGGTGGCTTGATTCTCGGTATCTGTAATGGTTTCCAAGCCTTGGTTAAATCTGGCTTATTGCCATATGGTCAATTTGACAGCTTGACTGAAGAGTCACCAACCTTATTCTATAATGATGCTAATCAACACGTGGCTAAAATGGTCGAAACGAGAATTGCCAATACCAATTCGCCATGGTTGACAGGTGTTCAAGTCGGTGACATTCATACCATCCCAGTTTCTCACGGTGAAGGGAAATTTGTGGTCTCTGAAACTGAACTCGCTGACTTGATTGCAAATGGCCAAATCATCACTCAATACGTTGATTTCCAAGGCAAGCCAAGCATGGATTCTTTCTATAATCCAAATGGTTCAGTTGCAGCCATTGAAGGGATTATCAGTAAAAACGGACAGATTCTCGGTAAAATGGGTCACTCTGAACGTTACGAATCAGGCCTCTTCAAAAATATCCCTGGTCATAAAGATCAGCAACTCTTTGAGAGTGCTGTTGCTTATTTCAGAGGTGAATAATAGTAGACGATAAAGAGTTTGAAATAAAAGTTTTGTAAAAATAGGCTATGACTGATTTTTGATGTTAAATCAAAGATTGTTCATAGCCTATTTTTGAGTTGGTTTTAGATGAACTAGACAGCATCATAATTGATCGTAGCAAAGAATGCAAAATTGGTCAAAAAATTCTGATTCTTTATCAAATCAGTATTCTTTTGGTAAAACAATACGTAAATGGTCAAAAAACATGTCAGGCAGATGCCTGACATGTTTTTTGATATAAATGTTCAGCTTTATTTCAAAGCTTGTGCCACTTCATCAAGCATGAGTTGTGTTGATTGGAGTCCACCACCACTTAAGTACCAAATAGAAGCGTTGAGTTCAACAACTTTACCATTTTTGCTGGCAGTTGTTTGTTTAACTAATTCGTTATCTTTTAGACTAGCTTCTTTTGAGTCACCACCGACAGCTTTCGTGCGATCAATGAAGAAAATGACATCTGGATTTTTTTCAAGGACATACTCATAAGAAACGCTTTGACCATGTGTAGAGGCTTTAATTGTTTCATCGACGCTCTTGAAACCAAAAGTATCATTGATAATGGCATAACGTGAGCCTTCACTAAAAGCGGCAACTTGGCCTTCATTTGTCATGAGGGTTAAAGTTTTCAAACCAGAACCTTCAGCTTTCTTTTTAACAGCATCGATATTTGTTTTCAAAGTTTCGATTTGTTTTTTAGCTTCAGCTTCTTTACCATAAATACTTGCAAGTGTTAAAATATGTGATTGTGTAGATTCCCAAACCTTCTTGTTATCCATTGACAAATCTAGGACAGGTGCGATTTTTTCTAGATCAGCTTTGAAGCCTTGTTGACGCGCTGAAATCACGATCAATTGTGGTTTGAGAGCATTGATTTTTTCTAAATCTGGTTCTTTCAAACCACCGATACTGTCAACATTTTTAAATTCTTTCAGGTAGTCAGGTAGATTTTTCTTAGCAACACCAACGACAGATTTTCCTTCGCCAAGCGCTTGAATTGTGTCAAGTGAGCCATTGTCAAAAACAACGACCTTGCTAGGGTTTTTAGGAACTTTAACTTTGCTACCGTCAGCGCCAACAACTTCAATCGTATCTGTTTTGGCTTTTTGAGACGAATCAGCTTCTTTTTTACTGCCACAAGCTGCAAGAAGCGTAGCAACGAGCAAAACACCAGTGAAAGCCGTGATTAGTTTCTTAAGTTTCATATTATGTTATTTCCTTATCTTCGTTATTATAGTTAAGATGCTCTAAAAATAGAGACAGAATTTTTTACCATCAATTTCTTCGATGCGAATCGTCATATCATACAAGTCATTCAAGACAGGCTCATTGATAATATTAGTCGTCTTATCATGGGCAAAAATGGTACCAGACTTCATGGCAACGATGTCATCAGCGAAACTCGCAGCAAAATTAATATCATGTAACACGATAACAACAGTCTTGCCATAATCGCGTACCAAATTTTGCAAGAGCTGCATCATCTGTAGCGCATAATTCATGTCCAGATTATTTAAGGGTTCATCCAGTAAAATATAGTCAGTATCCTGAGCTAAAATCATAGCAATGTAAGCGCGTTGGAGCTGACCGCCAGATAAATTTTGGATATTATCATCGGCTAAGTCTTGCATGCCAAGTTGCTCAATTGCAGTTTGGATTTTAGTCTGGTCATTAGCAGTGAGTTGCCCTTTAGAATAGGGAAAGCGACCAAAAGCAACGAGTTCACGAACGGAAATTTGCATATTGAGATGATTCATCTGCTTTAAAATGGCTAATTTCTGTGCGAGTTCACGTGATTTGAATGCTTTGAGTTCCTGACCATCCAGATAGATATGGCCAGCTTCAATGCCAATGAGTCGGCTCATGCTAGCGAGAAGTGTTGATTTGCCAGCGCCGTTTGGTCCGATAAAAGCAGTTAATTTGCCTTTTTTAATGGTCAAATCAATCTCTTTTAGAATGGGCTTTTTACCAAACGATTTCGATAAGCTTTCTATTTTCATCTTTTGTTACCATTTCTTTCGTATAAGATTTGCCCGATAAAGTAGCATCCCCCTGTAAATTCGATGATGACGTTGAGGGTCGTGTTAAAGCTAAAGATATGCTCGACCATAAACTCACCCAAAATCAGCAGGAGAATAGCGATTAAACTACCAGCAAGGAATAGCTCTCGATGCCGATAGGTCTTCATGAGCTGGTAGGCAATATTGGCCACGATGAAGCCGAGGAAACTTGTCGGTCCAACAAGGGCTGTTGAGATACCGACAAGCGCAGTAATGGCAAATAAGCTCATCAACTGAAGTCGTCTTAAATCAATGCCTAGATTAACGGCATGGTCGTTACCTAGATGCAGGACATCCAGTTGGGGTGCGAGCCACCATAAAAAGAGACAGAGTAAGCCGATTAAGATGGTTGCAAGCCCTAAATGATCCGGTTTGACATTACTAAAGCTAGCAAATAGCTTACCTTGTAGATGATCATATTCATTTGGATCAAGGATGACTTGCATGAAACTGCTGACATTGTTAAAAAATGTTCCTAGAATCATGCCAATCATTAAAAATAGAAAAAGGTTTTGCTTAAATTTTTTGAGGAGGGTGAAAGCGAGATAGGTACTGAGTGAGATCATCAAGAGGATGGTCAGTAAAAAGTCCCAGATATTAGTCGCTTTTGAAAGACTTTGACTGCCAAAGACAAAGATAGACAAGGTTTGAATCAAGACGTAGAATGAATCAATACCGAGAATATTGGGTGTTAGCAGTTTATTTTGGGTCAGAGTCTGGAAGCTAATCGTTGAAAAACTGCAAGCAATCCCGACTAAAATAAAAGCTAGCATTTTTTTGCCCCGCAAAGTGATAGCAAAGTCAAGGTTCCCGTAGGTTTGATAGGTCATAAAGAGGGCGCAAGCGGCTAATACCGCAAGACCTAGCGTGAGATGGGTTAGTTTTCGAGTCATTTAAGCATACCTGCGACTTTCTTTGAGTAACAGGGCGATAAAACAAACGCTGCCTAGGACACCGACAACTAAACTGACTGAAATCTCGTAAGGGGCAATGACAATCCGACCAATCATATCGCAAATTAAGAGGAAGCTTGCCCCGAAATAGGCGGTGAGTGGTAGATTATTTTTCATTTGATCACCAAATTTAAGGCTCACCAGATTAGGAACGATAATCCCTAAAAAGGGAATGTTGCCAACGCTGACGAGAACAATGCTTGAGGAAAGGGCAATAATCCCAATGCCAAAGAGACGCATTTTTTGGTAGGAGATGCCGAGGTTGGTTGCCATCTCTTGACCAGCTGCCATGATGGTAAACTGGTAGGCAAAGAGATAAATGACGATAAATAAAGGAATTGACAAGTAAAGCAATTCATAGTTACCTCGCATCACAACAGAAAAGTTACCTTGTAACCATGATGCCATATTCTGTAGCAGTTGATGCTGATAGGCAAAGAAAGTCGCGATACTCCCAACGATATTCCCGAACATAATCCCAACTAAGGGAATTAAAATCGTATTTTTACTAGGTAAATAGCGTGATAGGAGTAAAAATAGGCATGTTCCCAAGAACGCAAAGCCGAATGCAACGCTTGTTCGCATCAAAAGTGGCGCATTGGGCAGAAAGATCATGACAAAGACTATCCCTAGCTTGGCACTATCCATGGTACCGGCAGTGTTTGGTGATACAAATTTATTTTGCATCAGATTTTGCATCACAAGACCAGAAACACTAACACTTGCACCAGCAATCACTAGACTCAAGGTCCGTGGTAATCTTGACGACAATAAGACAAGATTTTGACGGCTTGTCCAAGTTCCTAATTCAAAAATAGGAAGATCGACAAGACCGATAAAGATTGACGAGACGATGAGGATGACAAAGAAGATGATACCTACTAGTTTTTTAGTCACAAGTCTTGCCCTTTCTGCGAGTTTACTTCTTAAAATATTGACTTCCACTTATGCCCCCGTCCAAGGGGTACCATCCGCGCACTAAAGTCTTTCAGTCAGATATGAAGCTATATAAGATGATCAAAATAGAGGCCTCTAGTTTTGATATAAAATGTCAAAAACTTTTGACATTATCTATTAAAACACAAACTAACTATTTTGGCAATAGTCAGAAATTATTAAAAAATATTAAAAAGGGTAAGCAAATCACTCTTTTTTTCGTATAAATAGATAGAGGATAAAAATATGTATGAAATAAGAGAAGCAGATTACCCCATGAGACCACGTGAACGTTTGAGAACACTTGGCGAAAAGTATTTATCGGATCAAGAATTACTAGCAATCTTACTGAGAACAGGTACCGCTCGATCTTCTGTTTTGGATCTATCGGGTCAAATTTTGAGTCATTTTGAAACGTTAGAAAATTTTCGTAGATCTAGTATTGAGGAACTCATGCAAATTCCAGGAATTGGCGAAAGTAAAGCGGTTGAAATCCGAGCTATGATGGAGCTTGGCAAACGTATTCAGTCGACTGAACGCAAGCGATATGGCCAAGTCAAGGGCGCTCAGCAATTTGCAAGGACATTGATGGATGAGATGTCAGACTTTGATCAGGAACATTTGGTAGCAGTCTATCTAGATGGTAGAAATCAAATCATCAAAAAGCGGACGATCTTTGTTGGCACTGTCAATTCAGCTAGTGCTAATCCTCGTGAAATTTTACATTTTGCAGTTAAAACTTTGGCAGCTGGGATTTTAATTACCCATAATCATCCGTCTGGTGACCCTAGACCATCAGATGCGGATGTTGTTTTTACGGAGCGAATGGAAAATGCCTGTGATTATATCGGCGTAAACTTGGTTGATCATATCATTGTTGGACAACAGCGCTACTTTTCATTTCAAGAAAGTGGCTTGATTTTTTGATTTTAAAAAAAGCTCAGAAAAAAACACGTTCAGATGAAGAACGTGTAATTATAGATTATAAACAGCGTAACGAAAGAAAGCTAAGTCTTCATCACGTACATTATACATGAAGTCTGGATGCCACTGAACACCTAGAAAACGAAGATGTGGATCAATTGATTGCACAGCCTCTACGACATGGTCATCCAATGATTTGGCGATAACTTCAAGCTGTGGTGCAATCTGTTTGAGACTTTGCCGGTGAAAGGAGTTGACATGTGCTTTTCGTCCATATATTTGATCAAGTGGCGAGTGCTTATCAATTAAGACATCATGAGAAGTCTGGGTCATTGGTTTTTCTTGCCAATGGTGGTGGATATGTTGATTGAGCGACCCACCAAGGGCGACATTAACTAATTGCATCCCGCGACAAACACCAACGATTGGCTTGTTTTGTTTGATAGCTTCGTTAATCAGTGCAATTTCAAAAGCGTCTCGTTCACGATTATAGTCGTTAGACTTGATTGTTTCGACTTCACCATAAAATTCTGGCGCAACATTTTGACCACCTGCTAGAACCAGTTTATCAATCATTGAAATATAGCGCTTGGCGTTCATGGGGTCACCAATAGGAATCATGATTGGCAAACCGCCAACAAGCTGAACTGCCTTTATATAACCCGAAGGATTATAGGAAATAGCCATGTGCCCCATGTCATCCCCTGCATCACGTCGTTCATTTGCGGCAACACCAATGATAGGGTGTAATGTTGTCATAGTTTATCTGCAGTTTCTTTTTTATCTTGCATGAAAAATAAGAGCGTTTGAAGTTCACTGGTTAAGTCAACAGATTGAACTGTGATATTCTCGGGTACTTGCAGGCGTCTTGGTGTGAAGTTGAGAATACCTTTAATGCCAGCATCAATTAAAAGGTCAGCAACTTCTTGAGCGCGATCTGATTGGACAGAGATGATCGCAGTCTCAATATTAGCATCTGCAAGATTCTTTTGAATGTCTGAGATATTATAGATTGGAACACCATCATCGGTCTTTGTTCCAACGAGCGGGTTTCCCGCAACATCGTAGGCTTGGGTGATCCGCATCTTATTGCGATCGTGGAAGCGGTAGTTAATCAAAGCGCGACCTAAGTTCCCCACACCGACAAGGGCGATATTTGTTTCGGCTGAGTCCCCTAATAAGTTACCAAAAAAGTCACGAAGGGCAGTCGTATCATAACCATAGCCCCGTCTACCAAGTTCGCCAAATAATGAAAAATCACGTCTGACAGTGGCAGAGTCTACACCTAATTTCGCAGCAATAGCCTGAGAGTTGGTTCGATCTACCTTATCTGAGACAAACTGCTTAAAAATGCGATAATATTGGGGCAAACGTTTGGCAGTTGCCTTAGGTAAGACCTCGTTAAATTTTGTTACGACCATAAAAGTAAAGACCTCCATCAGTATTCTTTGTGAATAGATTACCAAAAGTTTGTGAAGTTGTCAAACAAAATAGACTAGACGATTAGAAAAACAGCCTAATTTATGGTAAAATAGACCTATGATTTTATTACAAGGGAACAATATTTCACGGACGTTTGGTGCAGATGTCCTGTTTGAAAAGATAAATTTTACGATCCAAGATAATTCGCGGGTCTCGCTCGTCGGCCGCAATGGTGCAGGGAAATCGACCCTGCTGAAAATCATTGCAGATGTCGAGACACCAAGCTCAGGTGAGATTTCAAAAACTAAAAATTTAACCATGTCTTATCTCGCACAGGAGGCGGACTTTTCGTCAGAGCGAACGATATATGCTGAAATGCTGAGTGTTTTTGACCTACAAATAAGCCAAGAAAAACAATTACGCCAGATGGAAGCGCAAATGGGAGAGTTAACGGGTGCTGATCTAGCCAGCTTAATGTCTCGTTATGATAGTCTGACTGAAACATTTCGCCAAAATAAAGGCTTTACCTATGAATCTGATATCAAAAACGTCTTAAATGGTTTCAAATTTGATGAGACGTTTTGGACGCAGTCTGTTTCTAGTTTATCAGGTGGTCAAAAAACACGTTTAGCCCTGGCTAAGATATTGCTTGAAAACCCAGCCTTTTTGATTCTTGATGAGCCGACCAATCACTTGGATATCGAAACCTTATTATGGCTTGAAAACTATTTGAAAAACTACCGTGGCGCAATTCTAATTGTCAGTCATGACCGTTATTTTCTAGATAAAGTGACGACTGAGACCCTAGAGTTGTCACGTGGCAAGCTTGAAAAGTATATCGGTAATTATAGTAAATATATTGAACTTAAAGCTGAAAAACTCGCGACACAGGCTAAACAATATGACAAACAGCAAAAAGAAATTGCTAGCCTAGAGGATTTTGTTAATCGAAATCTCGCGCGTGCGTCGACGACTAAACGTGCCCAATCAAGACGTAAAAAACTTGAGAAAATGGAACGCTTGGATCAACCTTTGGCCAATGAAAAATCAGCGCATTTTACCTTTTCACCAGCTCTTGAATCAGGCAATGTCGTCTTAACTGTTGAAAATGGTGCTGTTGGTTATGATAAAGAAGTCTTATCTAGTCCGATTAACCTAGATGAACGTAAATATGATTCAATTGCGATTGTCGGTCCTAATGGGATTGGGAAATCAACCCTAATCAAATCTATCGTTGGCAAGATTCCTTTGATTGATGGGACAGTCAAATTAGGGGCTAATGTTGCCATGGGGTATTACGATCAAGAGCAACGTGACTTGACACCTTCTAACTCAGTTTTAGAAGAACTTTGGAAAGACCATAGCCTTGTTCCAGAGGTTGAGATTCGAAACCGTCTGGGCGCTTTCCTCTTTTCAGGCGATGATGTCCAAAAAGCTGTTGGCATGTTATCTGGTGGTGAAAAAGCACGGTTACTTTTGGCTAAGTTATCCATGCAAAATGATAATTTCTTGGTACTTGATGAGCCAACCAACCACTTAGATATCGACAGTCGTGAAGTATTGGAAAATGCCCTCATCGATTTTGATGGGACACTATTATTTGTCAGCCATGACCGATACTTCATCAACAGAGTTGCTGATAAAGTCCTTGAAATATCTGCCGAAGGCAGTAAGCTATATCTAGGTGATTACGACTATTACTTGGAGAAGAAGGCTGAGGAAGCTGAAATTGCTACACTTCTAGCAACAGAAAATGAGCTAGTCTCAGAACAAGTGGCGCCGTCTAGTTATCAAGCCTCGAAAGATGATCAAAAATGGCGTCGGAAATTGACACGAGAAATCTCAGCCTTGGATGAGCGGTTACAGGCATTCGATGTAACAATCGCTGAACTGCATGAACAAATGGTTGTGTCATCAGAAGACTTTGTAAAATTGGGTGATTTACAAAAAGAATTGGATGCGGTTATGGCAGAAAAAGAAGCTGTTGAAGAGCTGTGGCTAGAAAAATCTGAAGAACTTGGAGAGTAGGAATCGTGCACCACAATACGAAAAAATATGATTATCTAATTGTTGGTGCAGGTCCATTCGGTACTATTTTTGCCCATGAAGCAGCAGATCGAGGCAAGCGTAGCTTAATCATTGAACGTCGTAGTCATCTCGGTGGGAATATGCACACCCATAAAGAAAACGGCATCAATGTCCATGATTACGGTGCACATATCTTCCATACGGATAACAAATTTGTTTGGGATTACGTTAACCAATTCACCGAATTTAACAGCTATATTAACCAAGTTGTCGCAAATTACAAAGGAGATTTGTATAGCCTGCCCTTTAATATGAACACTTTCTATCAAATGTGGGGTGTTAAAACGCCAGCTGAAGCTCAGGCAAAAATTGTAGCGCAGTGTGAGGCAGTTAAGATTACAGGAGCACCTAAGAATCTTGAAGAACAGGCTATCTCACTCATCGGGACTGATATCTACGAGAAACTGATTAAGGGCTATACGGAAAAACAATGGGGACGCAAGGCGACTGAGCTACCTAGCTTCATTATTCGTCGCTTACCGATACGTTTTACCTTTGATAATAATTATTTTAATCACCGTTATCAAGGTGTGCCTGTGGATGGTTATACAGCGATTTTTGATAAAATGCTAGATAGTGATTTGATTGATGTCCAACTGGATACTGACTTTTTCGATGATAAGGCAACTTATTTAGAAGAATTTCCACGTGTTGTCTACACAGGTATGATTGATCAATTTTTTGATTACAAATTTGGCGAGTTAGAGTACCGCAGTCTTCGTTTTGAGTCTGAGGTTTTACCGACTGATAACGCGCAAGGGAATGCCGTGATCAACTATACAGATGCAGAAACACCTTATACACGGGTTATGGAATGGCGTCATTTCGATCAAAAAGGTGATGACAATGTTTCTATTTTGACACGAGAATATCCACAAGTCTGGGATCGTAGTAAAGAAGCTTATTACCCAGTCAATGATGAGAAGAATTCGACTTTGTTCAAACAATACCGATCTGAAGCGAAACAACTTGACAAGGTCATCATGGGTGGCCGTTTGGGTAATTATCAATACTACGACATGGATCAAGTTTTCAATGCTGCCTTGGGTGCCGTTGAAAAAGAATTTCAACAAGATTAAGTAAATTTATGAAAACTCAACCATTTCCAATCGATCTTATGATAAAATGGTAACAAACAAATTTTTGAAAGAGAGCACAACATGCAAACACTATCCCGCGACATCGCTAAAGACTTACTCGATATTAAGGCCGTTTTCCTCCAACCCAATGATCCCTTTACTTGGGCGAGCGGTATCCAATCTCCAATTTATACCGATAACCGGATCACGATCTCTTATCCAGAAGTACGCCGTCGCATTGCAAAAGGTTTTGCTGAGCGTATTCGTGCTGAGTTTCCTGATGTTGAAGTGATTGCAGGTGCTGCAACTGGTGGTGTCCCACATGCTGCTTGGGTTGCTGAAATTCTTGATTTGCCAATGGTTTATATCCGCTCTAAAGCCAAAGACCATGGTGCAGGTAATCAGGTTGAAGGTCGCATTACTGAAAATCAAAAAATGGTGATTATCGAAGACTTGATTTCAACTGGTGGTTCTGTGATTGGGACAGCTGAAGCTGCAAGTCGTGAAGGTGCTGATGTCTTAGGGGTTGCAGCCATCTTCACCTATGAATTACCACGTGGTATTGAAAACTTTGAGAAAGCCAATCTACCTTTAATTACCTTGTCAAATTATTCTGATTTGATTGAGATTGCTAAAGAAATCGGTTATGTTAATGCTGATGAGTTAGAATTGTTGAAAAAGTTCAAGGAAAATCAAAACACTTGGCGAGATTAAAATCAAGTCATTGACCTGTAGTAGGCGCTAGATAGAAAAGGACCCAAAATGAAACTCATAAAAAATGGCCGTGTGATAGATCCCAAAAGTCAATTTGATGCGTTGGCTGATATTTTGATTGATGGTCAGAAAATTGTTGCGATTGGGCAAGATTTAACTAGAGAAGATGCTGAAATCATTGATGCGACTGGTAAAATTGTTGCGCCTGGCTTGATTGATATTCATGTCCATTTTCGGGAACCTGGTCAGACACATAAGGAAGACATTCATACAGGCAGTCTTGCTGCTGCGCGTGGTGGATTTACGACTGTCGTCATGATGGCCAATACGAATCCGACTGTTTCAACTGTTGAAACTTTGACAGAGGTTCTGTCATCTGCGTCACGTGAAAACATTCATGTTAAGAGTGTTGCGACCATTACCGATAAGTTTGATGGGCAAACGCTGACGGATTTTGAGGCACTTTTAAAAGCAGGTGCGGTTGGTTTTTCTGACGATGGGATTCCGTTCACGGACGCAGGTCAGGTGCGTAAGGCCATGCAAAAAGCTGTCGACTTCGACACGATTTTGGCCTTGCATGAAGAAGATCCGCAATTAACAGGTGTTTTGGGGATTAACGATGGTGCAGTTGCGCATCAATGTGGTGTGACGGGTGCACCGACGGTTTCTGAGTATAGTATGGTGGCGCGTGATGCAATGCTAGCCTTGGATACAAAGGCGCGTGTGCATTTTCAACATTTGTCTGCAGGGGAATCGGTCGATGTCGTCCGCTTTGCTAAGGCGATGGGGGCGAGGATCACAGCAGAAGTGACACCTCAGCATTTTTCGATAACAGAAGATGCGATTTTGACACATGGTACCAATGCGAAGCTCAATCCACCTTTGCGTCGGACATCTGATATTGAGAAATTGATTATTGGCTTGCAAGATGGTACGATTGATGTGATTGCAACAGACCATGCACCGCATACCCATGCAGAAAAAGATCAAGAGATTACAAAAGCACCGTCTGGTATGACTGGTCTTGAAACATCACTATCGCTTGGTTTAACACATTTGGTTGCGCCAGGTCACCTGTCCGTCATGGCTTTACTTGAGAAGATGACTAGTAATCCAGCTCAGGTCTTAGGTGTGGATGCGGGATATCTCGCTGAAAACGGGCCAGCTGATCTTGTGATCTTTGATGCAGATGTTACGCGAGAAGTCACAGATGATTTTGCCTCAAAAGCCAGTAATTCACCTTTTGTTGGCGATCAACTACAAGGTGTGATTGCTTATACCATTTGTGATGGTGATATTGTTTACCAAAGTTAATGAGATTAATTGTGGTGTTAGAAGATGGTGCTGGCATCATCTTCTTTCGCTTTTAATGAAAAGAAGGAGTTTCTAGTGAAAGTTTTTAACGACGATTCGTTTAAGGTTTTTGATGTTGAAGGCCTAGATGAGAGAATGGTTGCTATTCGTGCCAATATCCAACCGATTTTTGCAGATATCATGACAGAGGTTTCGACGCGTTTGAGTGCTTTTGTTGGGCATGAGACATTTGTTCATATTGCGCAACATCGAAGACGCACGCGATATGCGCCTGAAAATACTTGGTCGGCGATTTCTGATAGCAAGCGTGGCTACAAGTCTCAGGCTCATTTACAGTTGGGTATTTGGGATAACTATGTCTTTATGTATTTATCTATCATTGATAATCCTGCAAAACGTGAGCAGTATGCGGATGATCTAGCAAAACATCATGATTTTCCGGAGGATTTTGTCTATTCTTTGGATCATACCAAACCTGAATTTTTCTCGGTGACGGAAGGGTTAGAGAAAGGAATTCAGCGCTTGCACGATGTGAAGAAAGGGGAATTCGAAATCGGACGTATTATTTCCCGGGAGTCGACGATTTGGCAGGAAGATCCTCAAGCTTATATTTTAGAGACATTTGAGGCTTTGTTCCCACTATATCAACGCTTAAATGACTAAAAACTATCACTGTATAGTTTTTTTTTATAACTAACTATAATTTCATCATAGTTTGAAACGATGCTTTATCATGGTAAAATAGAGCAATGATACTAGGTAAAGGAGGGATTGGATGCCTGTAAAAGTCAATAGTCAGCTACCAGCTGTTAAACTGTTAGAAGCCGATAATATCTTTGTGATGGACGAAGCGAGAGCTGCGCAACAAGATATTAGAACCTTGAACATTTTGGTGGTTAATCTGATGCCACGCAAAATGGTCACAGAAACACAAATTTTAGCCTTACTATCCAATACACCGCTTCAAATTAATGTTGATTTTCTGCATATGATGACGCATAAATCTAAAAATATTACGCAGAATCATCTAGATACCTTCTATAAAAGTTTTGATGATATCAAAGCGGACTATTATGATGGGATGATTGTGACAGGTGCACCTGTTGAAAATCTGGCATTTGAAGCAGTTGACTATTGGGATGAATTACATCAGATTTTAGATTGGTCTCGTTCTCATGTTTACTCAACCTTGCATATCTGTTGGGGGGCACAGGCAGGTCTTTATGCGCGTTATGGCATCTCTAAACATGCCTTAGATCAAAAGTTGTGGGGTGTTTATCACCAGACGGTAGAAAATCCCAAACATGTTCTATTTCGTGGCTTTGATGATGAGTTTGTTGCACCACATTCTCGGAGTACTGAGACACTTGCTAGTGATTTACCTCATGGATTTGACATCTTGTCATATGGCGAAAAGTCAGGTCTATCTATTGTGGCTAAGAAAAATTTGCGGGAAATCTATAGCTTTGGTCATTTAGAGTACGATCGGATGACTTTAGATTTTGAATATCAGCGCGATAAACTTGAATTTGGTGAGGATCTTGTGCCAGAAGCTTATTATCCAAATGATGATCCAACCCAAAGACCTCGCATGACCTGGTCAAGTGCGGCTAGCCTCTTCTTTTCAAATTGGCTTAACTATGCTGTTTATCAAGATACTCCCTATGACTTGCGGGAACTTGACAAATTTGAATATTATAATCTCTAACCACGTTGATCGTGGTTTTTTAGATGATTCTTTTGAAATATTATTTCTTTTTTGAAAAAAAATAAACAAACTATTGAAATTATAATTCTGTTGATGTATAATATACTTATAAACATGAAATAATATTTCAAAGGAGGTAAAACATGTATGGTTTCTCGATTTTTATGAACTCAGATTTAGACGAGGCAAAGCGTTCATACATTACGAAAATGGTCAATAGTAGCTTTAAGGGTATCTTTACCTCGATGCATATTCCTGAGGATGATATCAAGCTCTATAAAAAAAGATTGATAGATTTAGGAAATTTTGCGCAAACGCATCATTTGAAGTTAATGGTTGATATTTCTGGTGATGCCTTAAGTAGGTCGGGTTTCTCTTTTGACAACTTAGCTGAACTTAAAGCAATCGGTGTGACTGGTTTAAGAATGGATTATCATATTAGTAATGAAATCATTTCAAAGGCTAGTCATACAATTACAATCAGTTTAAATGCCAGCACCATAACGCAACAAGATATTGATGAATTAAAAGAAAATAATGCGAATTTCAATCATTTGGAGGCCTGGCATAATTACTATCCGCGTCCAGAAACAGGACTTTCCCACCAAGACTTCATTGAAAAAAATAATTTTCTAAAGCAACATGGTTTTAAGGTAATGGCATTTGTCCCAGGTGATGCAGATCTCAGACATCCTTTGTATTTGGGGTTACCAACATTAGAAGCACATCGCTTTTTACATCCTCTGGCTGCTTTGATAGATATGGAACGGATGGCTGTTGACCATATTTATGTTGGAGATGGTGGTTTACAAGAGACAACGGCTTTACAGCTTACTCAGTATATCAATGATCAAACAGTTCTTTTAAGGGCCAGATCTGAGACAGCTGATTTTAGGCATGTCCAAGGTGAACATGAAAATAGGCAAGATGCTGCAAGAGATGTGATTCGAAGCGCCTATGCAAGATTTAAGACTATCCCAGATATACAGCCTGAGAATACAGTAGTCAGAAAAAAAGGGGCAATCACAATTGATAATTGTGACTACGGTCGCTATATGGGAGAAATCCAAGTCGTCAAAACAGAATTGGTAGCGGATTCAAAAGTTAATCGTGTAGGAAATATTGTCTCTGAAGACATAGACTTACTTGATTACATTGGACCGGGACAAAAATATATAATAGAAAAAGAGAAGCAAGATGATTGATTTATCTACACTAACAACAGAACGCAGAAATACAGAAACCTTTAATCTTGATCAGATGAGTGTTCATGAAGCGACTTATAAAATGAATCAAGAAGACCAAAAAGTTGCTCAAGCTGTTGCCGAAGTATTACCAGAGGTTGAACCTGTGACAAATGCAGTGATTCAATCCTTTAAGCAAGGTGGTCGGTTAATTTATATGGGGGCCGGAACGAGTGGTCGTTTAGGCGTTTTAGATGCTGCTGAATGTGTCCCAACCTTTGGTGTTCCAGCGACACAAGTGATTGGTTTGATTGCAGGGGGGGATCAAGCCATGACCGTTGCAGTAGAGGGGGCAGAAGATAGTTTAGAGTTGGGACGTCAGGATTTAATTGATTTAAACTTGAATTCCAATGATACGGTTATTGGCATTGCTGCAAGTGGCAGAACACCTTATGTAATTGGTGGGCTAGATTATGCAAGTGAAGTTGGTGCAACCACAGCTAGTCTATCATGTAACAAGGATGCTGAGATTTCTAAACATGCAACATTACCGATAGAAGTGGACTGTGGACCAGAATTTTTAACAGGCTCAACGCGATTAAAATCAGGTACAGCTCAAAAATTAATTTTGAATATGATCTCAACAGTTGCAATGATCGGTATTGGTAAAGTTTATAATAATTTGATGGTGGATGTAAAACCAACAAATAAAAAATTAGTGGAACGCAGTAAGCGTATCATTATGCAAGCAACGGAATGTACCTATGAACAAGCTGAAGCAAAATTTGAGGAGGCCAATCAAGATGTTAAACTTGCAATCGTCATGATATTAACAGACTCAAGTGCAGAGGAAGGACGCGAAAAACTAGCTAAAGCGAATGGTTTTGTTAAACAGACATTAAATTAATAATCTTAAGAGGAATGGGAGAGGAAAACAAATGGCAGAAGAAAAGATTGCACGTATCGCAAAAGAGATCTATGAAAATGTTGGTGGCGAACAGAATGTCAGAAAAGTTATTCACTGTATGACACGTGTCCGTATGACAATTATTGACAATTCAAAGGTTAACCTAGTTGGTCTAAAAGCAATTGATGGTGTTATGGGGATTGTTGAAGATGACACACTACAAGTTGTTGTAGGTCCTGGAACGGTCAATAAAGTCGCTAAGAAAATGGTTGACATGGTCGGCGTCAAGCTCGGAGAAACTTTCCCAAATAGTGGCGGTTTGAGCTTTGAAGAACAGGCTTTAGCTAATAAAGCGGCTGCAAAAGAAAAATATAACAAACCTTCAAAATTAAAATCAGTCTTAAAATCAATTTCAAATATTTTTGTTCCAATGATTCCAGCTTTTGTCGGAACAGGGATTGTTGCAGGTATTGCGGCTGTTCTATCAAATTTAGTTGTTGCAGGTGATCTCAATGCAGCAACATGGCAGCAGTATATTGATATCATGAATATCTTGAAAAATGCTCTATTTGCCTATCTGACGATTTATGTCGGCATCAATGCTGCTAATGAATTTGGTGCAACACCAACACTTGGTGGGGTTATTGGTGGCGTGGTCATGTTAACAGGCATGAACCCAGAAAATCCAATCAAAAACATTTTCACAGGTCAACCACTTTCAGCAGGACAAGGTGGGATGCTAGGCGTTTTACTAGCTGTTTGGTTACTTTCAATCGTAGAAAAGAAACTTCACGAAGTTGTACCTGAGTCAGTAGATATCATTGTCACACCAACGATTAGTTTGATTATTATCGGTCTATTAGAAATTTTCTTAATCATGCCACTTGCTGGCTTTGTTTCAGATCATCTTATCGGTGGTATTAATGGTATCTTAAATATTGGTGGTGCCTTCTCTGGCTTTGTATTAGGTATTGCCTTCTTGCCAATGGTGATGTTGGGGCTACACCAAATTTTAGGACCAATTCATTTGGAAATGATCGCTAAAACGGGTCAAACTAATTTACTTCCAATTTTGGCGATGGCAGGAGCAGGCCAAGTCGGTGCTGCATTGGCAATTTGGGCTAAACTTAGAAAAGATCGCACACTTGTTCAAAATATTAAAGGCGCTTTACCAGTAGGTATTCTTGGTGTTGGTGAACCCTTGATTTATGGTGTTACTTTACCAATGGGTAGACCATTTATCACAGCCTGTATCGGTGGTGGTATTGGTGGTGCAATTATCGGATTCTTCGGTAACGTTGGTGCTATTGCAACAGGTCCTAGTGGTGTCGCTTTAATTCCCTTAATTGCTCACGGAAAATGGATAATCTATCTTTTAGGACTAGTTGGTGCTTATATTGGTGGCTTCCTTGCGACATATTTCTTCGGTATTCCAAAAGATGCAAAAATGAAAGCAGACAATTTTGGTAAAAACGTTCAAATGGAAACACTACAACCAACTTTGCGTGTGGTGACAACACCTGCATTTGAGCGCTCTACTGTTTATGCACCAATGACAGGTAAAGTGAAAGATTTGTCTGAGGTTGAAGATGAAGTTTTTTCTAGTGGTATGCTAGGTAATGGCATCGCGATTGAGCCGACAAATGGACAAGTTAACTCACCAGTAGATGGTATTGTCACGACTGTCTTTCCAACTAAACACGCAATTGGTGTGACTAGTGATGATGGTGTTGAAATTTTAATTCATATCGGTATGGACACTGTCGAATTAAATGGTGAGGGCTTTGAAAGTTTTGTCAAACAAAATGAACGTGTGAAGAAAGGTGACTTATTAATACGAGTCAATCTTGATAAAATTAAAGCTGCAGGTTTATCAATGATAACGCCAATTGTTGTAACGAATTCAAATTCTTATAAAGCTATAAGTATTGATGCTAAAAATACTGTTGATAAAGGACAAGTACTCTTAACTATCCAACCATAATATTTATTAAATAGAAGAGGTTGGTTTATGCCAGCCTCTTTGTTATAATTAAATAAGGAATGGAGGCGTAATGGATACTTTACTGTTAATAAGAGAAAGATATTCTAGTCTAAGCGCTGTCGAAAAACGGATAGCAGATTATGTTTTTGAGTCTGGAGAGGCTATTTTAGAGATGAGCTCACAAGAAGTTTCCAAGAAACTGGGGAGCTCGTCTGCGTCATTAGTTAGATTCTCTAGAAAACTAGGCTATGATGGCTTTTCCCAATTTAAACAAAAATTAAGTGCCGCCTATGCCATGCATGCAGAAGATGACCGTTACTATGATGAAGTCAGCGATGCTGAAACACCTTTATCCATTAAAAACAAATTAAAAGTTCGCATTAACCATATGGTAGAGACGACGAATACAGCATTATCTGATGAAACGATGATCTCGGTCGTTTCTTGCTTAGATAAAGTTGAAGTCATCTTTGTTTTTGGTATTGGCGCTTCAGCCATTGTGGCACAAGATATATTCCAAAAATTTAGTAGAATCGGGAAACAAGTTTACTTCTTACAAGATACACATCTTTTAGTTTCTTCCCTCTCTGTTCAAAAAGATCAAGCTGCATTTATCGGGATATCAATGAAAGGTGAAACAAAAGAAGTCATCGAACTAGCGAACGTTGTTAAATCAATGCAAGTGCCTATGATTGCCATTACCTCAAATGAAAAGTCTACTTTAGGTCAGCTGTCTGATTATGTCCTTCACTCCATTTCTGGAGAAGATTTCCAAATGAGAACAGCAGCTACCATGAGTTTAATGGCACAACTCTACGTTGTTGATATTCTCTTTTACATGTATGTTTCAGAACACTTTGAACAAAGTTATCGAAATTTGCAGAAAACAAGTCAAGCCATCAAAGCACTAGGACAAGATTGATTTTATCGTTGATATTTCTGATAACTGATGGTACTTGCTAAATATGAATCTTATAATATTTAACCTCGTTTACCGTGGTTTTTTGGTATAATGAAATCATGACATATTACGACCAATTCAAAAAAAATATCGTCCTACCACAGGCGATATTAACGCATATTTTAGATATTTTCCCGACACTGGTGAGTTTCAATGTATGGCTTTATTTTTATGGCAATGAATCATTGGCACCAAGTCAAATTGCTAGTTTTTTAAAGATGACGACAGCAGATGTCAATCAAGCCATCAATCTTTTGACGGATTCAAACATATTGACAGCTGAGTTTGATGAGACAACGGGTGAGATGCGTTTTGATACGCGTCCAGCATTTGCTAAATTAGATGATCTCTTGGCAGTTGCAAGCAACCCAACATCAGCAAAAGATTCAAAAGTAGATGACGAAGTATCAGGCATTTCTGATATCGCTCGTTTGATTGCAGCTTTTGAGCCTGAAATGCCAGGTGGTTTGACACCGATTAACATTGAAGAACTACAGAAGTGGTTGACGGATGATAAATTTGAAGCAGACTTAATTCTCCAAGCATTACGCGAAGCAGCACTGAATCGGAAAGTCTCTCTGCCTTATATCCGTGCGATTTTGCGTAACTGGCGTAACGATGGTATTGTGACGGCGCGTGATATTGCCGATAATCGTGAAGCGCGTGAGATGCGCCAAGTAGAGCAACAAAGCGACACTACACTCTCAGAGGATTACTTTAATTCAGTCGATAGCCTACGCAAGGCTTGGGGGTATGACAATGCTCAGTAAGAAGAAATTTTTAGAAGTACTAGCGATTATCGCTGACATGTTTCCTGAGGCCCATGGTGAATTAGATGCAGAAACGCCTTTTCAACTGTTGATAGCAGTGATTTTGTCAGCTCAGGCGACAGATAAAGGTGTCAACAAGGCAACACCAGCACTCTTTGCCAAATACCCAGATAGTCAAAGCCTAGCTCAGGCAGATGTTTCAGACGTTGAAAACTTAATCAAGACCATTGGCCTGTATCGCAGTAAGGCTAAAAATATCGTCAGAACGGCTGAGATGATCGAGAATGAGTTTGGGGGTGAGATTCCGAGAGATAAAGACCTACTACAGACCTTGCCTGGCGTCGGTCGAAAAACGGCTAATGTTGTGCTGGGGGATGCTTTTGGGATTCCTGGAATTGCTGTGGATACGCATGTCGAACGTGTGTCGAAACGCCTGCAGCTGATCAAACAATCGGCGACCGTCACAGAAGTAGAAGAGAAGTTGATGAAGGTTGTACCTGAATCAGATTGGGTGGTAACTCATCATCGCTTGATTTTCTTTGGTCGCTATCACTGTACGGCACGGTCACCGAAATGTGTTGCCTGCCCTGTTCTACCCTATTGTCACTTTGGAGAAAAAACTGTTTTAAAATGAAAAATGAAAAATTATCACAACGCCTGACACAAGTCGGTGAATTTGTTCCACAAGATGCTATTTTGCTAGATGTTGGAAGTGATCATGCCTATCTACCGATTCATTTAGTGAAGACTGGTCGGATAAACAAGGCGATTGCTGGAGAAGTTGTTAAAGGTCCTTACGAGAGTGCTGTGGCCAATGTCCAATCTGCAGGCTTACAAGATCAAATCTCAGTCAGATTGGCAAACGGTTTAGCTGCTTTTGAGCCAACAACAGACGGTGTGAACACGATTACGATTGCCGGTATGGGTGGTCATTTGATCGCAGAAATTCTGGAAGATGGTCGCGATAAGTTGTGTCAGGTCTCAACCATGATCTTACAGCCTAATAACGGCGAACGTCATTTGAGAACATGGTTGCAGGCACACGATTTCACGATTTCTGATGAAAAAATCCTAGCTGAAAATGACAAGATTTACGAGATTATCGTGGCACATCCAGGTCAATCTGTAGATAGATTAACGGAAGCTGAACTCTGCTTTGGACCTTTTCTACTGCAAGAAAAATCAACAGTTTTTCTTGAAAAATGGGCATCAGAGTTAGCAGCCAACCAAGAGATTTTATCAAAGATTCCAGCATCAGCCCAACAAAAACAAGCCGAATTTTCAGCAAAGATTGCTAAAATCAAGGAGGTTTTAAATGTTAGCTAGTGATTTTTTCGCGCGATATGAAGCTTATTGTCCTAAAGAGCTTGCCATGGCAGATGATCCAGTTGGTCTGCAAATTGGTACTCTCAACAAAGACATTCAAAAGGTCATGGTCACGTTAGATATTCGTGAACAAACCGTCCAGGAAGCAATAGAACAAAATGCTGACGTGATTTTGGCCAAGCATCCTGTGATTTTTAGACCACTAGATAATCTAACGGATCAAGACACACAGCAAAAAATTATCCTAGATTTGGCGCGTGCAGGAATTGCCGTTTATACTAGCCATACTAATATTGATATCGTTGAAAACGGCCTCAATGACTGGTTTTGTGACCTACTGGATGTCACAGAAACTGAAAACCTAACTGACTTTGGTTTGGGGCGTGTTGGCAACATCCAACCGCAAACCCTAGGTGATTTTAGCGAGAAAGTGAAGTCAGTCTTTGGTTTATCTGGCTTATCAGTTATCTCTTACGATCAGGATATGAGTCAGGAAATCAAGCGTGTCGCCATTTGTGGTGGTAGTGGTGGCAAATTTTATCCAGATGCCATTGCGAAACAAGCAGACGTCTATGTGACTGGGGATATTTATTATCATACAGCCCATGATATGCTTTCTGAAGGGCTTTTGGCCATTGATCCGGGTCACCATATCGAAGTGCTATTTGTTAAAAAAGTGGCACAAATCCTCAGAGATTTCAATACAGATGTCTCGATTATCGAAAGTAGCAGCTTAACCAATCCCTTTATCAAAAAATGATGCCGATTCTTCGGCATCATTTTTTTTGATATTGGTTTAACATCATTTTTCAATATTGGATTGCAAGGTTTTGAGTTCTGCCAACCAATCCACATAGAATTGTTCGACTAAATCAGGTGTAATCACTTTTTCCAACCAATATTCAGGATCGACCAGCCACTTAGCTTCAGTCAGTTGTTTGACATCGAAAGTAGCAATATAGTGCTTGAAAGCATGGGCCAGATTGGGATCGTCTGTTTTATAAAGCTTGACTTGCTTCATGGGCTCAATCTCATTACTTTTAAAGTAGATGACAGCATAATTCGTATAGTCATCAATCGTGTAATACTGAGCCACTCGTTCAACAAACGTTTGATTATCCATTTTTTTAGACCTCCTAATCTCCTATTTGACACCTTTTATCTTACTTATCGAGAAATTGGTACGATATTAGGGTTATTGAGAATATAGTTGATAATTTCTTCAAATATAGTGATCAGATACTCATTTGAATAAGTTCGAATACCTGCGATACTTGAAGCAGCCATTCCATTGACGACAATCCATGAACGGATGTGAAGCGCATCAATTTGTTCCTCTGTTAAATTTTGATATTGACTAGAGTTAGCAACAATTTTTTTGTAATTCTCAAGAGAATAATCAAACATTAAGTGATTACGGGCAAAACCTTCAACGAAGAGAGCTCTATAAAGATTAGGGTTTTCTTCAGAAAATCGGATGAAAGCGATACATAAAGAGACCAATGGATCATCCGCATATTTTTCATTAAGTTTGACATCAAACATATAGTGGAAGACATGTTTCAAAACAGCTCGCTTATAGTTCTCCATATTTTTAAAGGCACCATAAATGGGTTGCGTCGAAATGCCAAACTTTTGCGCAACATCACGAGCTGTAAATTTTTCAAATCCATAAGTATTGAGATACTGAAAACCAAAATCCAGCATCATTTCATCAGTAATAACTTTTTTACGTGGCATGTCTTATTTCCTCCGTAGCCCTTATCAGGGTTTCATATAAGTAGTGCTAAGCACTAGGTGTGTTAGGTGTGCGATAGGTAAACTAAATTGACTTGTTTAAAGGACCCATTCATTAATAGCGTGTGCCACACCAGATGCTTCATTTGATTTGGTGATATATTTAGCTATTTTCTTGAGTTCAGGGTTACCATTTGCCATGACCACTGGGTTGCCAACGGCTTCTAACATTGAACGGTCATTTTCTTCATCGCCAATGGCCATGGTTTCTTCATGTGAGATTCCTAGCTTCTCAGCCAGATGCTGAACAGCTAAGCCCTTACTCGCGTTTTTGTTGAGGATCTCGAGGTAGAATGGTGTTGATTTAACGATAGTATAACGCTCTTTAAAGCGCTGGGGAAGTTTAGTAATCGTCTCATCTAATTTTTCAGGCTCATCAATATACATCATCTTGATAATTTCGTGTTTAGCCATTTCTTCAGCAGTGCGATATTTTAAAGGAAGGCCTGTAATATAGGCTTCATTTATCGAGTATTTACTAATATTACGATTGTGGGTGTAGATGGTTGACATGGTAATCGAGTGAAGAGGTGTCTTAAGTCTGCGACTTTCCATTTCGATATCTAGATAATCATCATAAGTTAAAGGTTCATCGATGAATGCTTCACCGGTCGCAGTGGCTTGTACCAGGGCACCATTATAGGTGATGACATAATCACCAGCATCTAATAAATTTAAGGATTCTAGAATATTTTTAACGCCTAAAAGAGGGCGACCTGTGGCGATAACGATTTTAACCCCTGCGGCTTTAGCTTTTTGGATAGCTTCAAAAACTTCGGGTGTGATTTCGCGATTGTTATTGACGAGAGTCCCGTCAATGTCAATGGCAACGAGTTTAATTGACATGATTGTATGATGTGAGTTAAGTCAGTTCTCAACTCATTTCCTTTCTATTAATTCACTTCGTGAATTTTTGAACCTTGACCTCTGCTTACGCTTTATCTAAACGAGGTTATTGCAAACGTCTGTTAGTTCAAAGTCTTTTTTTTCCTAAAAAATGGTCATTCCTAATATAGCTAACAAAAGTTTCTTGCTCAGTTTTAAACAATGTATCTGGACTGAGAATGTCGCGTGGGAAATAGAAACGATTATCACCATGAGTCGTCCCAGTTAAGGATTTAACAAGACTAGATAGCTCAGATAGTTCAGTGAGTGTGCCATCCTTTTGCATGATTTCAATCTGTGTTCTAGGATTTTGAAGCTCTGGTCGATATAAATCGTAAGGTAAGTCAAAATTTGAATGAACAGCAGTATAATAATCCGTGTCAAAGCCTATTTTTTCAATGATTTGACGTAGGATGTCTAAATCTTTTTCATCTGCACTATCATATTTGATTGATTTAGCTAATTTTCGATTAATGAAGGCATTACTCAAATCCGATAGGATTTCGTCTGGATGGGTTTGCCAGTTTTGGAAATAGGTCGTCATCACACCGTCATCTAAATGAAGGTAGTCAGACAAGGTGTAATTGTGCTCAAAGAATGGAACTAAGCGTGGACTAGTCAGCTCGAAATAGTCTTTTTGTGTTGGATAGAGGACTTTAGCACGTTTTAAAAGTTGATGCAACAGGACTTCCATAGCACGGCTAGCAGGATGAAAATAAACTTGCATATACATCTGGTAGCGACTGACGATATAGTCTTCCACGGCATGCATTCCTTGAATTTTAAAAGCGATACCGTTGTCAACAGGGGTAATCACACGCATAATCCGTGTGAGATCAAATTCACCATAAGTCGCGCCAGTATAATAAGAGTCGCGTAAAAGATAATCCATGCGATCTGCATCAATCTGACTTGAAATGAGTTGAACGACCTGTTGATTTTCATAATCATGTGTAATGACGCTGGCGATCTTTTCGGGGAAGTCGGGCGCCACTTTTCTCAAGACAGCATTGACTTCAGTAGATGGATCAGTGATGATATTAACTGTAATCGCTTCGTGATCTGTATCAAAGACGCCCTCAAAAGTATGAGAGAAGGCACCATGGCCCACATCATGTAGTAAGGCAGCACATTGGGTGACGAGGTTCTCTTCCGAGTTCCAAATATCAGGATAATTTTTTGTAAACATTTCCGTGATTTGCTTGGCGATATTATAGACACCTAGACAGTGGGTAAAACGGCTATGCTCCGCACCATGAAAGGTGTAGCTAGATGTTCCGAGTTGCTTAATCCGACGCAAACGTTGAAATTCTGTTGTGCCAATCAGGTCATAAATGGTCTGGTTACTCACCGAGATATAGTTATGAACGGGATCGCGAAAAACTTTCTCTAATTTAGTATTTGACATACGACACCTTCTATATTATAAGTAGTTATATTATAACTTAAAATTCTGAAAAATGCACGATTTTAAGTTAAAAAAGTTCTTATTATTTTTTAACGAAGAACAGACTAAGTGCTAACAAAAGTTGATAGCTAAATTTTACGGAATTGAAATACTTTATTTGATGAAAATTATCGTATAATAGACTTACATGTGCTTTTTAAGATGATTTCAACTTCAAGTGATTGATTTTGAAAAATCTGACGAAAAAATAAAAGAATGACTTTGAACGGACTTGAGTTCACGAATGACACTGCTGAGACAGAGCATAAGCAGATGTCAAGATTTGAGAATTCATGAAGTGAGGTCAAAGAAAGGAAGGTATTATGCAAAATATTGAAAAAAATCGGGCATTAAGTTGGTACCAAACGATGGTGACCATCCGAGACTTTGAAAATATCATTGATGATAAAAACCGAGCAGGTTTTTTGTATGGCACGACTCATCTTTATAACGGTCAAGAAGCCATCGCAACTGCCATTTGTGATTTGTTATCACCAGATGATTTGATACTCTCAACACATCGTAATCATGGGCATGCTATTGCTAAAGGTACCAAAACTTATCCCATGTTTGCGGAGATTTTCGGTAAAAAAACGGGAACAAATGGAGGACATGGTGGTTCCATGCACATCAGTGATGCCTCAGTCGGTAATTTCGGTGGTAATGGTATTGTTGGTGGTAACTATCCAGTCGCCCTAGGCCTGGCTCAAGCACTTAAAATGGATGCCTCAGATCGGATCGTCGTTTGCTTTTCAGGGGACGGTTCAACTAATGAAGGCACCTTTCACGAGAGCCTAAACCTAGCCAGCATTTGGAAGTTACCTATTATTTTTGTGGTCGAAAACAACCAGTACGCCATGTCCAGTGATGCGTCTGTCATGATAGCAGGTAGCATTTCTGAGCGAGCAAAAAATTATGATATGAGCGCTTATAAGGTAGATGGACAAGATGTTTTTGCTGTCCATGATGTCTTTACACGTGCCCGTCAAGATGTCAAAAATGGTCCAGTCTTGATTGAAGCTGTGACTTATCGCTTTAAAGGACATTCACGTTCAGATAGTGAACAATACCGCACGCCTGACGAATTCTTTAACTGGGAAGATCCCATTAAGAAATTACGGGAAGCTTTAATCGCCGACTACGATGTCTCATCAGAAGAAATTGCCTTGATCGATGAAAAAATCTATCGTCACTTGTCTTCTGAAGCCGAGCAGGCTTTAAACGATGAAGAAGCAACCACACCAGCTGATATTTGGAAGGCGGTTTACAGTGACTAAGACTTTTTTACAAGCGATCAATGAAGGTCTGCGTCAAATTTTAGAGACCGTGCCAGAAAGTTATATTCTCGGCGAAGATGTTGGCACATATGGTGGTGGCTTTGGTGCGACAAAAGGATTAGTCGCTGATTTTCCAGACCGCGTGTTAGATACACCGATTTCTGAAGCGGCGATCACTGGTGTTGCAACAGGTTCAGCCTTATTGGGCAAGCGCCCTATTCTTGAAATTCAATTCTCAGACTTTTTGACAGTCGCTATTGACCAACTGGTTAATGAAGCAGCTAAAATTCACTTTCTTTCAAATGGTGAACAATCTGTGCCAATGGTTATCCGTGCTGCCAGTGGTTCAGGGACAGGCGCTAGTTCACAACACTCTCAAAGTTTTGAGAACTGGTTTGCCCACGTACCTGGCTTGATTGTTGTCATGCCGTCAAATGCCTATGATGCCAAAGGTATCTTAGTAGCTGCGGTTAAAAATAATAACCCAGTTTTGATTTTTGAGCCTAAATCACTCTATAAAACAGCCATGCCAGTACCGTCGGAGCTGTATGAAGTCCCAATCGGTCAAGCTAAACTTGTCAAAGAAGGGACTGATTTAACGATTATCGCCCTCGGTCGAATGGTAGAAGTGGCTAAGTCAGTCGCTAGCCAAACAAGTGCGTCACTTGAAATTGTTGATCCGATTACGATTTCACCGCTCGATATTAAAACACTTACAGCTTCTGCCCAAAAGACTGGTAAAGTCCTAATTCTAACTGAGGCGGTAACGCGTTCAGGCATTTCAGGTGAAATCCTAGCGCAGCTCGTCGAAGCAGGTTTTAGTGGTGCAATCAAACGCTTAGGTGGACAGTTTATGCCAATCTCAGCGGCTAAATCTGTTGAACTTGCGCAAGTCCCAACCGTTGATGCAATTCTTGCGACCATTGACAAGATGATGAAGGAGGTTTAAATGGTAGACATTACGATTGATAACCTCATTAGAATCGACCGTGAGACTGAAGTGATTCACGAGGAATTTACTGGAGACTATCATGAGAAAAATGGCAGCCATTTTTTGGTCTACCAAAATGAGCTAGACGAAAAAGTTGTGATGAAGTATGATGCTGAGATGCTGACGATTACACGCTTTTCACAGCCTAGCACAATCATGAAAATGCATCCTGAAGTTGTTACCAAAACAGCGATTGCGACTCCAGTGGGGCCGCAACATTTCCAAATTAAAACGCAGCAGTATCAAAAATCGGCTGATGGCTTTAAAGCTAGCTATCAATTCTGGCAAGGTGAGATGAAGATCGCGCAGTATGATTTGGCCGTTCATTTCTATTGAAATCACAGGAATTAATTTTAAAAACCGAACATTATACCTAAAAACTGTCTAAAAAGGCAGTTTTTTTGCTGATTTACGCCGAAATTAACCTATAATGATAAAAAAGGCCGCATTATAGCGAGCTCAAATAAAAGAAAGTTGGAACCAAGAGTGTCTGAAAAAAATGCTTACGCGCAAGCTGGTGTCGATGTAGAAGCTGGATATGAAGTTGTTGAACGGATTAAAAAACACGTCAAACGGACAGAACGTCTAGGTGTTATGGGTGCCTTGGGTGGTTTTGGTGGCATGTTCGACCTCACAACGACAGGCGTTAAAGAGCCCGTTCTCGTTTCTGGTACAGACGGTGTTGGTACCAAGCTCTTGCTCGCAATCGAAGCGGACAAGCACGACACGATTGGAATTGACTGTGTAGCTATGTGTGTCAATGACATCATCGCTGCAGGCGCTGAACCTCTCTACTTCCTTGATTACGTCGCAACTGGCAAAAACATCCCTGCCAAACTCGAACAAGTTGTGGCGGGCGTTGCAGAAGGTTGTGTCCAGTCTAACGCAGCCCTCGTCGGTGGTGAAACTGCTGAAATGCCTGGGATGTATGGTGAAGATGATTATGATCTCGCTGGATTTGCAGTAGGTGTGGCTGAGAAATCTCAGATTATCACTGGGGAGAAGATTTCAGAGGGTGACATCTTGATTGGCCTTGCGTCATCAGGTATTCATTCCAATGGTTTCTCACTCGTTCGTAAAGTTTTTGAAAATACTGATCTCAATGGCCAAATGATTGAATTGGGTGGTCAAAAATTAATTGATAACTTGCTAACACCAACTAAAATTTATGTTAAAGATCTCATGCCCTTGGTTAAAGCTGGCGTGATTAATGGGATTTCACACATCACAGGTGGTGGCTTTATCGAAAATATCCCAAGGATGTTTGGTGATGACTTGGCAGCAGAGATCACAGAAGGCACTTGGGACATTTTACCAATTTTTGATTTGTTAGAAAAAACAGGTAAACTCAAACACAGTGAAATGTTTGAAATCTTCAACATGGGCTTGGGCATGGTACTTGCTATTTCGCCTGAAAATCTTGAGCAAGCCAAAGCTTTGCTTGAGGGCAACTGTTTTGAAATTGGTCAAATCGTAAAACGTGACACAGCAGCGGTTATCATCAAATGAAGCTAGCGGTTTTTGCCAGCGGTTCTGGTACGAATTTTGAAAATCTTGTCAAACAAGGTATCCCTATCACCTTCCTGTTTACAGATAAACGGGATGCCAAGGCTTTGGCGCGTGCTGAAAAACTTGGCATTCAGTCCCATACTTTTGCCTTAAAAGAATTTGAGGATAAGGCTGCTTATGAAACTGAGCTTTTAAACCTATTAGCGCAGTATGACATTGACCTCATCGTCCTTGCCGGTTACATGAAAATCGTAAGCCCAACCTTGTTGCAAGCCTATGAAGGCCGTATTATTAACATACATCCGGCCTATCTCCCAGAGTTTCCAGGTGCTCATGGGATAGAAGATGCTTGGCGCGCAGGTGTGACTGAGAGTGGTGTGACTATCCACTATGTCGATGCAGGCGTGGATACAGGTCAGATTATCGCACAAGAGCGGGTACCAGTTTTACCTGATGACACCCTCGAAACCTTTGAAGCAAGAGTCCATGAAATGGAGTATGTGCTTTATCCTGAGGTTTTGAAAACTATTTTGAATCAGTCATAAAAGAGCTTGAATGCTCTTTTTTTGTTGGATAAATATTAGTACATTGTGTGAAAATAGTGTAAAATAAACCTATGGAGAAAATCATTGTAATCGGGATATCTGGTGCTGGCAAATCAGTTTTATCAAGGAAAATCGGTCAAAAGTTGCAACTTCCGGTCTATCATTTGGATGCTTTCTTTCATTTGCCTGGTGGTGAAATGCTAAATCGGGATGCTTTTGTGGCACAACAAGAAGACATGATGACAACAGATCAATGGTTAATTGATGGTAATTATGCTGGAACGCTACCTATGAGATTAGCGCAAGCTGACACGGTGATTTGGCTTGACTTTCCAGCTAAGCTAAATACATTACGGGTCATCAAGCGATCTTGGCAATTTAGTCAGGATAAAAGCACACGACCAGATATGCCAGACTTTTTTGAGGAGCAGATGTTTGACAAAGCTTACTGGCAATTTCTAAAATTTGTTTGGACCTTTAACAAAAAAGTGCGACCTTATATTGTGTCAGCACTTGAAAATCGTCCCAAAACAGCTAGACTCATCATCTTGAAAAATCGGAGACAAGTAACTGAATTTATGGCTAAACTTTGAAAACTAAAAAAGGAGCGCGCGTATGACATTTAAAGCAGTCCGTATTGACACCCTAGACATGAATCCCTTCACCAAAATCGGTAAAGAGTGGCTACTGATCACGGCTGGCACAGCTAACGACTGCAACACAATGACCGCTAGTTGGGGCGGCTTTGGCTTTCTCTGGAACCGCAATGTCGCGACAGTTTATATCCGACCGCAGCGCTACACCAAAACGTTTGTAGATGCGGCAGATACTTTTACCCTCAGTTTTTTTAACCGTGATTTCCGGAAAATCATGACTTATCTGGGGCAAACAAGTGGGCGTGATGCAGACAAAATCGCTAAAGCTGGCTTGACACCCCACAATTTTGAGGATACGGTAGGCTTTGAAGAAGCGGAGATGGTTTTTGTGATGCGAAAACTTTATCAAG
>OCVT010000001.1_pt1 | contig 75923 bp, 65 predicted proteins | sample 1539111 | NCBI WGS metagenome assembly OCVT01 (sample SAMEA3991482, study PRJEB22521) | metagenome | biome: anthropogenic terrestrial biome; feature: sewage plant; material: raw primary sludge | place: Sweden | collected 2012-09-26 | reverse complement strand
CCTTCGTTCGTGACCTGTCGTTTTGAGTACTTTATTATCTTATCAAATCTACATCTCCATGTCAACACTTTTTTCGTTTTATTTTGACTTTTTTATTTTTTAGATGTTATTTCTTGACATCTTTTTTGGTATTACTTGTATTGCAAAACATTGTCACTCGCAAAAAAACTCAAACCGCGAAATGACGGTTTGAATTTTTTATGATATGTCATTTTGTCAACATAAGGAAAGCACGGAATTCGAACCCGCGCACGCGTTTCCACGTCTAACGCCTTTCCAAGGCGTCCCCTTAAGCCACTTGGGTAACTTTCCATATAAAAATTTTCAATTAAAAATTTTTATAACATTGTTTGATATAACTTCGTTTCAAAGCGTTAACGTCATTGTACCAAATTATTCGTCAATTTCGTGTGTTTTTTCGGCTTCTTCTGAAAATTTGCTGACGAAGGCTTCAAGTTCTAAGTCTTTTTCATCGCCAGTGTATTTCTCATCACTAATTTCATCAAGATTAGCATACATTTCGATATGATTTTTAAAGTCTGTTAAGACAATAGGTGCATCACCACCATATTCGCCATCAAGATTAATCATCATTTTATCATCTGATAAAGGTTCAATTTTGATCTTACTTGTTTTGATATACTCGATTTTTTTATCATCGATGTGTTTTCCGCCATTGAGAACCAAACCAATCAAACGAATCATTTCAAATAAATTGGCTGTTTTGACTAAAATGAGTGTAAAAAGACCATCATCAAGTTGGGCATCTGGCGCAATTTGTTCGAAACCGCCAACTGAATTAGTTAAGGCAGCAAAAAACATGGAAATTTCACCTTCAAACACACCTTCATCATGCGTGATTTTAAGTGGTACTGCCTTAACACGAGGTAATAACTCCGCACCTTTAGCAAGATAAGCTAAGTAGCCAAAGGCTGTTTTAAGCTGTGAGGGAACGCTGTAAGTCAATTCTGTCAATGAACCGCCTGCCGCAATATTAATGAAATATTTATCATCTCCCGCACAGCCAACATCCATATTTAGGGTTTGCTCCTTACCGACAATTTTCGCAGCCGCAACTGGATTGTTACGAGGAATTTTTAGAGCACGTGCAAAATCATTGGTCGTTCCTGCTGGAATGATCGCCAGTTTGGGCCGATTTTCAAGTGGTGCAATTCCATTAACAACTTCATTAATCGTACCATCACCACCTGCTGCAATAATCAATTCAAATCCAGCTTCTGCAGCTCGTCTTGCTTCATTTTTTGCAGAATGTTCATCAGCTGTTGTTGCGAAAGTAGAGGTTTCATGTCCAAAACCTTCTAGAACATCTAAAATTTCAGCGATATTTTTTTTCATCGTTTCTTGTCCAGATGTTGGGTTGTAGATTAGTCTAGTTCTCATAACTTGATTAGCTCCTCTTCTGTCCAGATCTCTATTCCGAGGTCTTGTGCTTTTGTCAACTTGCTACCTGCATCGCTACCAGCAACGACTATATCTGTTTTTTTAGAAACACTACCACTGACATTTGCGCCCAAATTCTCCAATTTTTCCTTAGCCTCAGTTCGTGTTAACTGTGCCAATTTTCCCGTTAAGACAACGGTCTTACCTGATAAAGGGGCATCATCTCGCTTAACGGGACCTAGATAATCAAAATTAACACCCACAGCTTGTAGTTCGGCCAAGAGTTTTTTCGTGCCTTCCAATGCAAAATATTTTGTCAAACTTTCGGCCAGTACTGTGCCAATCGTTGGAATGGCTGATAGCGTCTCAGTTGATGCAGTGGAAATATTAGTCAAATTTGATAAGTTTTCAGCAATAATTTTTGCTGCCTTTGAGCCAACATGACGGATACCCAAGCCAAAAATCAATTTTTCAACTGAGTTTTCTTTAGAAGCTTGAATCGCTTGATACAGTTTTTCAGCTGATTTTTCTTTTACTTTATCTAGTTTCAAAAGGTCATCTATCGTGAGTTGATACAAATCAGCGACATCTGAAATCAATTTTTTATCAAAAAGTTGCGTCACAACTGCAATTCCAAGACCTGTGATATTCATAGCACCACGGCTAGCAAAGTGAATCAATTTCTCACGAATTTGAGCTGGACAGAGCGGATTAACACAGCGCAAAGCAACTTCGTCTTCAAAATGCAACAAATCTGACTCACACTCAGGGCAATATTTTGGAATATCAAGCACAACAGAATCTGACGGCCGCTTATCCAGAAGAACACGCTGAACAGCTGGAATGATATCACCAGCCTTATAAATCACAACTTTATCACCTAAGCGAATATCTTTTTCCTTAATGTAGTCAACATTATGTAAGGTTGCACGTGCAACAGTTGTCTGGGCCAATAAAACTGGTGTCATATTGGCAGTCGGCGTTACAACTCCTGTTCTGCCTACAGTCCAATCCACACTTAAAATTTCTGTTTCAGCTAATTCGGCTGGAAACTTGTAGGCAATGGCCCATTTAGGAAATTTAACAGTAAAACCTAAGGTATCTTGCTGAGCTAATTGATTGACTTTGATCACAACACCATCAATATCGTAAGCCAATGTATCACGCATTGCAGCTACTTTTTCGATAAAAGCCCAAATTTCTGTTATATTAGTTGCGAAAGCACGTTGATCATTGACGACAAGACCTAGTTTTTCAAGATAGTTTAGGACTTCTTCTTGTGTATCATTAGTTGCTGGACTCGCTTCTTGATAGAGGAAAGTTGCAAGGCCACGTTTGGCAACGACTTTCGTGTCAAGTTGACGTAACGTGCCGGCTGCTGCATTACGCGGATTGGCAAATGACGGCAACCCTTCTTCTTCACGTTCTAAATTTAACTTTTCGAAGTTGCGACGAGGCAAGTAGGCTTCGCCTCTCACCACGATATCAATGGGTTCGCTCAAGACTAAAGGCACATCCTTGATCCGTTTAACCTGTTCTGTGATGTCCTCTCCGATACTGCCATCTCCACGTGTTGCCGCAGTTTCCAGGACACCATTGACATAAACTAGAGATAGAGAAAGACCGTCAATTTTGAGTTCACAAATATATTCAGGTGCTGGAATTTCTTTGCGTACACGGGCGTCAAAAGCTTCAAGCTCTTCTTTTGAAAAAGCATCTTGCAAGCTGTAAAGCTGATAGTCGTGGGTGTACTTTTTAAAGCCTGAAAGGACGACATCACCGGTTCTATGAGTTGGTGAGTCAGCTCGAACCAGGTTTGGATTTTCAGCTTCCAATGTGACGAGTTCACGGTAAAGACGATCGTATTCAGCATCTTCGACGACTGGATTATCTAATGTATAGTATGCATGTGCATATTGATTAAGTTGTTCAGTTAATGTTTTGATTTTTAATTCGGCATTCATACACTAATTTTAACACAATTAAGCGGAAAATATTATCTAAAACCGTGGCAATCCAAACACCCCAAATTCCCCAGCCAAAAGCGGTTCCTAAAAGCCAGGCAATCCCTATTCGAATCACCCACATGCCAAACATTGTCGCATAAAAAGGGGTCTTAGCATCCCCCATAGCCTGTAGAGCTGCAGTGTAGATGATCACCCCAGCTACAATCGGTTCACTAACAAAGGAAATCAAAATAACAACCTGTGCAGCTGAAACGGCAACTGCATCAAAAGTAAAGAAATTTAAAATAAAAGTGGAAAAGGCAAAAATTATGCCACCAACTAAGGTACTGATAATTGCTGTCATGACAAAGGATGTTTTGGTTAATTTACGAATTTCAAGATGGTCTTTTGCGCCATAAGCTCTCGCAATCAAAATACTCGCCCCAGTTGCAAAACCAAAAGCAGGAAGATAGTTATAGGCTGTAATCGTCTCACCTATCGCATTACCCGCAAAAACTTTGCTACCATAAGCGATGATGATGACAAAAATCACGATATCGCCAAGTCGCATCATCAAACGTTCTCCCATGATCGGGAGTGCTCTTTTGACAATTTCAGTCTTAAAAATGTGCTGATCTCGGCTGAATATCGGTCCTTGCAAGCGATGAGAGGTTTGTTGTAGTTTATGAAAAAGGAGACCAACACCAATCAATCTTGAAAGTGCTGTGCCAATCCCAGCACCTAAAATACCAAGTCTTGGAAATCCAAATAAACCAAAAATTAAAATAAAATCTAGACAAAAATTTAAGATATTGACGATAAGATTAATGGTTAAAGGTGTTCTTGTTTGTCCTGCTGTTCTGATCAACTGACCGAGTACAGTCATCAAGACAATGAGGACACTCGTGCCTGCAATCACTCTGAAGAATATGATACCTTGCTGCAAAATATCACCACTTGCGCCCATTGCTCGTAAAATCGGATGCGCTAAAACCAAGGACAAGATTGACAAGATGACACCTACCATCAAAGACAGGGCAATGGATTGCCTAACATTTTCAGAGACAGCTTTCGATGCTCTGGCGCCTGCAGCATTGGACACGACGGTTGCGACAGCAACAGCTAAGGCGATGAAGACAGCTTGGTAAACGGCCATGACACCGTTCACGAGGCTGACCGCAGAGACGGCGACCAGTGAAATTTTAGCGATTAAGACACTATCCACAAAACCGACGCTTGTTTGCAAAATATTTTCAAACACAGCGGGAAGGGAATAATCAATCAGGCGACGCGTATTTTCTTTCATGGGAGACTTTCTAAAATAAAAACCGCTAAACACGGTTTACTGCTATATCGAGATTAGACCACTTCGAGGGTCTAATTGTTAGACTATTCTAACTTTTATTATACCTGATTTCTAACCCTTTCTCAACACCTTCGCATTTTTTTTGGTAAAATATAAGGTATGGATTATTACATTTTAGCGAATCCCCATGCAGGCCATGGCCATGGGCAGCAGGTGACAGATAAGCTGACTGCTTATTTGACGCAACAAAAGATTACTTATCATTTATTTAATACGCACCAGCCGCTTGATGAGCATCGGTTGATGACAGATATACTGGCACAAAAAACCAACAATGATCGCATCATCATTATTGGCGGTGATGGCACAATTTCGCTCGCTGTCAATGCTTTACCAGCGGATCAAGCCTTCTCATACATCCCTGCTGGTTCTGGTAATGATTTTGCAAGGGGTCTTGATGTGTCACTACAGGATACTATTGAAACTTTTGACAACATTCACAAATCGACACCTCAAACGATTTATGTCCTGAAATATGAATCTGAAAGTTTATCAGGTGTTGCGACCAATAATTTCGGAATCGGACTAGATGCGGCAATCGTTGAAGCTGCTAATCAAAGTCTGGCCAAAGGCCTATTGAATACCTTGAAATTAGGGCAACTCGCTTATCTAGCAAGCACTTTGAAAATCATTTTGTTTAAGAAACCTTTTCAAGTAACTGTAAACGATGTGACTTTTGCCAAAACTTTTCTATTTACGCTGACTAAGCATCCATTTTTTGGTGGTGGTGTCCCACTTGCTCCCGATGCCAATCTTATGAATGCTGACATTCATTTAGTAGAAGTCGATCGTTTCCACCTTCTGGGCATATTCGCCCTCATCCCGAAAGTTTTAAAAGCTAAGCACTTAGCACACAAGCATGTCCACCATATGGTCGATCAAGCTTTTGAATTAGAAATTGATAGCGATCAGCCTGTGCAAATTGATGGTGAAGTCCATCAACTCAAAGCCCATCAAATTTTGCGTATTACAACAGAAAAACGAACGATTCTTAAATAATCGCTCGTTTTTTCTTTTAATCTTGATTCAAGTTGCGTAAGAGTTCATCAATTTTGCCACCATAGGCAACAGATTCGTCTTTTGCAAAAGTCAAATCTGGAATTTTATAAAGTGTCATGCGCTTAGCCAATTCACTTTTAATCGCACCAGTGGCTTTTTTAAGACCAATTCTAGCTTTTTCATTATCTGATGCAAGATCTGATAAAAGACTATAGTAAACAGTCGCTTGACTGAGGTCACCAGTGATTTGAACGTCAGAAATATTGACTGCTTGAACACGTGGATCCCGAATTTTCAGACGTAAAATATCATTAATTTCACGCATAAGTTCAACCGCAACGCGGTCACTGCGATGTGTATTAGACATAACTTTTCCTTTCTATATGATAGCTATAAATATGTCTGTCAAAAAATGCCTGCTCCTGCAAGCATTTTTTGATTGTGCTAACTTAAAAGTCTGATTAACGTTTAATCTCAACCATTTCATAGACTTCAAAAGTATCATCAATGGCAATATCGTTGTAGCCATCAATCATAAGACCACCTTCATTACCTTTTCTGACTTCTTTGACGTCATCTTTAAAGTGTTTCAATGATGATAAGTTACCATCTGCGATAACGATACCGTCACGGATCACACGGACACTCGCATCACGTTTAACTGAACCTGACAAGACCATAAATCCGGCAATGGTACCGACTTTAGAGACTGTGAAGGTTTCACGCACGACTGCTTCACCGATGACTTTTTCTTCAAATTCAGGATCAAGCATGCCTTTCATGGCGGTCTCAACTTCTTCAATCACTTTATAGATGATGCTATGAAGACGAATTTCAACAGCGTCATTTTCAGCCTGTACGCGCGCAAGTGGTGTCGGGCGAACATTGAAACCGACAATGACAGCATTAGCTGCTTCGGCAAGTGAGACGTCTGACTCATTGATGGCACCAACAGCACTGTGGACGATATCAACTTTAACGCCTTCGACTTCAATTTTTTGAAGTGATGCTGCTAAAGCTTCCGCAGAACCTTGTACGTCAGCTTTAATGATGACGTTAACAGACTTGATTTGACCTTCTTTAAGGGTATCAAAGAGGTTCTCAAGGCTGACACGATGGGTGTTGTTACGTTGGTTCAAGAGGGCACGTTTGGCACGTTCTTCACCAACTGAACGAGCTGTTTTTTCATCTTCAAAGACAGCAAAATGGTCACCAGCTTGTGGGACATCGTTCAAACCAGTGATTTCAACTGGACTTGAAGGACCTGCCGCTTTTTCACGACGGCCTAAGTCATTGACCATGGCACGGACACGTCCGAAGGTATTACCAACCACGATTGGGTCTTGTTGATGCAAGGTACCTTGTTGGACAAGGAGGGTTGCGATAGCACCTTTTCCTTTATCAAGGCGTGCTTCAACAACCGTACCGATGGCTTTAACCGTTGGGTCAGCTTTGAGTTCTTGGATTTCTGCAACCAAGAGAACAGTTTCTAGCAAGTCATCGATATTTGTGTTGAATTTGGCTGAAATTTCAACGAATTCAGATTCGCCACCCCAAGCTTGACTCATAACACCATATTCAGAAAGTTCTTGAATGACGCGTTGTGGGTTAGCACCTGGTTTATCAATTTTGTTAATGGCAACGATGATTGGGACGCCCGCTGCTTTTGAGTGGTTGATGGCTTCAACTGTTTGAGGCATAACACCGTCGTCAGCTGCTACGACAAGAATCGTGATATCTGTAACAGAGGCACCACGCGCACGCATGCTTGTGAAGGCCTCATGTCCTGGTGTATCCAAGAAAGTGATTTTTTTACCACCTTCTTCGATTTGGTAGGCACCAATATGCTGTGTGATACCGCCAGCTTCGCCGCTTGTAACGCGTGAATTACGAAGTGTATCTAGCAAGGTTGTTTTACCATGGTCGACGTGACCCATGATTGTCACAACTGGTGGACGTTCAACAAGTTCATCTTCGTTGAGGTAACCCTCTTCAATAAAGAGACGTTCAATATCTGTCTTATCTTCTTCAACTTTTTTCTCAGGTGTCACACCATAGTCCAAAAGCAAGAGTTCAATCGTATCGCTATCCAAAGATTGGTTTTGTGTTGTCATGATGCCCATCATGAATAATTTTTTCACAAGCTCAGCTGGTTCACGTTTCAAACGTTTTGCCAAATCTGCGATTGTCATCCCTTCAGAATAAACGAGACTCTCAGGCAACTCATGGAATTTACGTTGTACCACTGGTTGTGGTGCAACTTGTTGACCTCCACGTTTGCCTTTTTTCTTCTTGTTACTGTTCCAGTTGGAATTACGGGCATTTCGAACTTGGTTCCGGTTATCATTGACACGCAACGGTCCACCTTGACGATTACCGCCACCTTGGCTATTTTGGCCTTGACCTTGTGCATTGTTGTTATTACGTGTTTTCTTATTTTTATTACGGTTAGCGTTGGCATTGCCTTGGCTTGCTGGCGCGATGTCAGCGGCGCGTTGGATGACTTTGATGCCACCGTTTTTCGGTTTAATATCTTCTGCGCGCTTGATCACTTTGATCCCACCATTGGCCGGACGTTCCGTTTTCTTAGGTGTTTCCGCTATTGTTTTCGTTTCTACTTTGCTATCCGCTTTCTTTTCTGATTTACTTTCAGCATGTTTTTCTGCAACAGGTTGTGCAGACTGTTTAGCTACGTTGTTCTGTTTAGCAGGTGCAGTTGGTTTAGTCTCAGCTTTTGGTGCTGATGTAGGGGCAACTGTTTTGCCACCTACCGAGATGACACGACCACTTGCCACTTCTTCATCTGACAAGACTTTCTTACCACCAACCACAATCGGACGGTTACCTGTTTCAGTTTCAGTTACTACTTTTTTTCCGCCAGCCACAATCACACGGTTCTGAGTTTGGGGTTCTGTAGCTGCTTTCAGCGTAGCCTTAACAGCTTGTGTTTTGCTGCTACCATTACCGGCAGCTTTAAAAGAGCTTAATAACTGTTTGGCTTGTTCAGCATCAATGCTTGAGCTATGTGATTTAACGGGTAAACCGATCTGTTGCGCATGATCCACAAGTTCTTTATTGGTTAAGCCGCTCTCTTTAGCAATTTGGTTAATACGTTTTTTTTCAGACATGTTGATGTCCTCCTTCTTAATCCGGTTCACAATGAGCAGCCCCCTAGTGAAAAAGATAAATCCCAGAACCTGCGCAAAAGCAGAGCCATGTGATTTCCTATTTTCATAAGGCGCTAAACGCTCATGATCACCTCTTTATTCTTATTTCATAAGACTCTCCATTTTCTTGGCAAATCCTTTATCTTGAACAGCGATAACTTTCCGGTCACTACCAATAGCGTAGGAAAGTTCGGCCGCAGAAAAGATGTCTAGCATGGGAATTTCATAATAGGTTGTTTTATCAGTGATTCGTTTAACAAGGTTAGCTGCACCATCATGGGCAACAAATACTAATCTTGCACGGTCTGCCTGGATAGATTTGATGACAAGTTCTTCACCTGTCACAATCTTGCCGGCTTTCTTGGCCATCCCTAGGGAATTGGCCAATTTTGTTTTATTGAAATCTGTTATTTCAGTCATATTTTAGCCTTAAATTTCTGGTGCCTCATCAATCGAGTAGGTCACCGTTGCTAATTTTTCACGTTCGACCTGATGATCGACGTAAACGATTAACTCGTCATAAAAACGATCCGTAATTTCTGTCTGAAACACACGATCAAAAATCCGTTTTTGCTTGGCTTGTTGGGCTTCATCGTTTTTAATGGCGATGTAGGCCCCGCGTCCAGCAGCTTTTCCTGTTGGGTCAATACTAATTTCGCCTGCTTTATTATAGACGATTCGCAACAGTTCTTTTTTGGGAAATTGCTCATTTGAGACGACGGATTTTCGTAAAGGAATTTTTTTGGTTTTCACCATGGTTACTCACTCCTCTCTCTGTTTCAATCAGTTTAGTCAAGCACTTCGTCAGCTAAATCTGCTTCAAGTTCTTCTGCTTGAACAGCCACAGCTTCTTGATCAAATTTTGTTTGAGATTTGATATCGATTTTGTTATTGGTCACGTGAGCTGCCAAACGAACGTTTTGACCACGTTTACCGATTGCCAATGACAGCTGGTCATCTGGTACAACAACCACAGTTTCGCCTGTTGCTTCATCAATGATGACATCAGTGACTTGTGCTGGTTTCAAAGCATTCTTGATTAATGTCGCACGGTCATCATTCCATTCGATGATGTCCATGTTTTCACCATGTAATTCATCAACCAAGGTACGAATACGCGAACCACGTGGACCTACGATTGTGCCAATGGCATCTACGTTGGCATCGTTAGATTTAACGATGACCTTCGCACGATCGCCTGCTTCACGTGCAATGCTGACGATTTCAACAGTGCCATCGTAAACTTCAGGAATTTCTTTTTCAAACATACGTTTGAGCAATTCAGGATGTGTCCGGCTGACATAGACGATTGGCCCTTTTTTCGACTGTTCAACAGCTGAAACGTAGACTTTGACTTTGTCACCAATCTGATAACGTTCACCTGGGATTTGATCGCGTTTGCCAAGCATGCTGTCAACTTTACCAAGATTGATAAAGATTGCACGGTCGTCCACTCGTTCAACAGTTCCTTGGATGATTTCATTTTCGTAGCGTTTGAATTCATTATAGATGATCGTGTGTGATTCTTCACGCATTTTATTCATAATGACTTGTTTGGCTGCATTAGCTGCTGTCCGAGCAAAATCTTTTGGTTTTTCTTCGAAACGGATTTTATCACCGATTTGATAGTGTGAATTGAGTGCGAGGGCATCCTCAAGGCTCATTTCCAAACGGCTATCAAAAACTTCATCCACAACTTCACGCGTTGAGTAGACGATAAAGTCACCTTTCGCATCATTGTACTCAATTGTCACGTTTTGTGATTGATTGTATTGCTTTTTGTAAGCTGCTGTTAAAGCTTCCGCAATCGCGCCGATAACAACTTCAGGCGAGATGCCTTTTTCTTCCTCCAAAAGGGTGAATGCAGCTTGCATTTCCTTACTCATGTGTCTCCAACTTTCTCTTTAATTTTAAATACTTCTATTATAGATGTTTATAATTTTACTTGCGTCCGTGCCTTGGCAATGTTTGATAACTCAAGCTCAACTGTCTTCTGACGTGTTTTGTCAAGATAGTTTAGGGTAAGCGTTTCGCCATCAAAGGCTACCAAATCTCCCACAAACTCTTTTTCTCCTGCTACCTTTTGGTAGAGTTTAACAAAAACGTAAGCACCAATGTGCTTTTCGAAATCAGCTGCTTTTTTGAGCGGACGCTCAGCACCAGGGCTGGCTACCTCAAGCATGTATTCCGAGGGAAAAGGATCCGGTGAAATCTTGTCCAATTCTGGACTGATGATTTCTGATATATCGGCTGTGTCTTGGAGTGTGATACCTTCAGGTTTATCAACAAGGACAGACAAGACATAATCTGCACCCATTTTCGACCATTCGACATCCACTAACTCAAAAGGCTCAGGTAAGAGCCCTTCAAGATGGTCCAACACAACTTCTGTGATATTTGTAGACATAATGTTTCCTTTCTACACTGATGATCTTAAGATCATTTATTTAAATTCAAACAACAGGAGCGCCCAATGTGAGCGCTCCTTCCTTTGTTCTTTAAAATCATTATAACATAATTTTGTCAGAATGCAAATTTACGCCTTTAATTTGGCTTTTCTACTTTGTTTTTTCGGTTATTAGAAATTTTGAATTTTGAGTTTTTTGCATAAAATGTTATCATAGAATTATGATTATAAAAATATTACTTGTCTTAGTGGGCTTTGCACTGATTATTTTCGGTGCAGATGTCCTCGTCACTGGCGCAAGCAATATCGCCAAAAAATATAGAATTCCAGATGTCGTCATTGGTTTGACGATTGTTTCACTTGGTACCTCATTTCCTGAAATGATGATTACCATCACATCTGCCAAAAACGAATACCATGATTTAATATTTGGTAACGCTCTTGGTTCAAATATTGTTAATTTAGGATTAATTCTTGGTATTATTGCCTTAATTAAACCTGTTTATTTAGACCGTGAAACTTAAAATATTCATTTACCACTTGCCATTATGGCAACTGCCGTTCTTGCCTTTATGGGCAACGGTCTAATTGGTGAGCATTTGATGATTTCTAGATTGCAAGGGTGGCTCTTAATTGCCATGAGTGTTGTTTATTTCACTGTCCCTGCCTATAAATCACTGCAACGCATTCAACTGACCAAGCACAATACGCGTCCCGATACAGCGGATATCTCTATGCCCAAGTCACTTTTATTCATTGCCTTAGGCTTTATTGCACTTAAATTTGGTGCCGACTTTGCTGTTGATAATGCTAAATTTATCGGTGAAGCCGTCGGGATTCCTGACAGTGTCATCGGCCTAACAATCGTTGGCATGGGCACTGCCCTTCCAGAACTGATCACGTCGATCACAGCAACACTTAAAGGAACGGAAGGCTTGGCAATTGGTAACCTGATTGGCTCTTGCATCCTCAACCTTTTCTTGATTATCGGCTTAGGTGCTGTGATAAATCCGCTCACTTATCTTCCGATTTTTAACATGGAACTCATGTTCCTCTTCGGTCTCACCTTCCTGATCTGGGTTTTCTCCTATATTGGCAAACGTAACACGCTCTCCCGACTTGAAGGCAGCATCCTCATTCTTGCCTTTGTCGGTTACATGGTTGTGTTACTCGGTTAAACCTGACAACTCAAAAAACTTCTGATGATTACAAACATCAGAAGTTTTTTCTTATCTAAAGTATTTACTTTATCAAATTTTCACAGTCAACCTTATCATGCTTCATCAACTCGGACTGATCCTGACCAGTTGGGATAAAACGAAAGACGATAAATTGCGCAGGTTCAGTTGATTGATTCAAAAGGCGATGGATACTTTTTTTCACACGCAATACATCATTTTGTTCAACTATTTGACTTGTGATATGACCATTCTCCAGATACTCAACTGTGATTTTACCAGAAGTCACGATAATATTTTCGTCAAGTTGCTGATGTTTATGCCAATCCTGTACAACTCCAGCAGGTAAGGTATTTGCATGAATTTCAAACTCAGGATAGAGATAATAATCAACCTGGGTGCCACTCGGTTTTGTCACTGAAATAGCTGATGTCTGTCTGGTGATGTTGATGGGATCATTTTCTAAAGTCATAAGCTTATTTCCGTTTACGAGAGATCAAATGAATTGGTGTCCCTTCAAAAACGAAGGCTTTACGGATTTGATTTTCTAGCATCCGGGCATAAGAGAAATGCATGAGTTCTTCTTCATTAACAAAGACGACAAATGTTGGCGGTTTGATGGCCACTTGTGTCGCATAGAAGATCTTAAGTCGACGCCCTTTGTCAGTTGGTGTTGGGTTGATGGCGATGGCATCCATGATGACATCGTTAAGCACAGCAGATGGAATCCGCATGTTTTGTGCTTGACTGACTGATTTGATCAAGTCAGGTAATTTGTTCAAACGTTGTTTGGTTTCAGCAGAGACGAAAATAATCGGTGCATAGCTCAAGTATTGGAACTCGTCACGAATTTTTTCTTCCCATTTTTTAAGGGTTTTGTTGTCTTTTTCAATGGCATCCCATTTGTTAACAACGATGATAATGCCACGGCCTGCTTCATGGGCAAAGCCTGCAATCCTTTTATCGTATTCTCGGATGCCTTCTTCCGCGTTCAGTACCATGAGGACGACGTCCGAACGGTCAATGGCACGCATGGCACGCATGACTGAATATTTCTCGGTCGATTCGTAGACTTTCCCACGCTTGCGCATACCTGCGGTGTCAATCATGGTGAATTCTTGGCCTTCGGCATCGGTGAAGTTGGTGTCGATGGCATCGCGGGTAGTACCTGCAATCGGGCTTGCGATGACGCGGTCTTCGCCTAAGATGGCGTTAATCAGGCTTGATTTGCCGACGTTTGGTCGACCAATCAGCGAGAATTTGATGATGTCTGGGTTTTCTTCTTCAGTTTCGACTGGTAGGTTGTCGATGATGGCGTCTAGCACGTCACCTGTACCAATACCGTGAACCGCTGACACAGGATAAGGTTCACCCAAACCAAGGCTGTAGAAATCGAAGATTTCCATACGGCGCTCAGGGTTGTCAATTTTATTGACGACGAGGATGACGGGTGTATCCGTTTTATATAGAATTTGTGCGACATATTCGTCTGCATCTGTCACGCCGTTTTCGCCGTCTACGACGAAAACAATAACATCAGCTTCGTCCATGGCAATCTCAGCTTGTGCCTTAATTTGTGCCATGAAAGGTGTGTCAGCCATTTCGATACCACCGGTATCAATCATAGCGAATTTTTTATTGAGCCATTCACTGGTTGTGTAAATCCGGTCACGCGTTACACCGGGTGTATCTTCGACGATCGAAATGCGTTCGCCTGCGATTCTATTAAAAATTGTCGATTTGCCAACGTTTGGTCGGCCGACGATTGCTACTGTAGGTAATGCCATTGTTTTCTTTTCTCCTTTATGTTGCCGTGCCTGTCCACTTGCTAAGCACTCAAGTCTAAGTATAACATAATATGTTTACTCCTGCTCACCTTTTTTACTATAAGCCACAAGGGAAGGCTAGTTAAGGTTACTTAATGTGTTAACATTAAGTAAAGTATTGCAATACTTTGAATTTTTAAAATGAAAATATTTGCGTTATTTTAAATTAAAAACTTGGTTTAAATTTTAGGAGCGACTTATGAAAAAAATATTATTACTTGGTATAGCAGTTTGTACCTTTACAACCTTATCCGCCTGTTCCAATGAAACAAAAACATCAACGAATTCAGAGAATAAACATGCAGCTAAAACTGAATATACCATCAATTACTCAGTCAACGGTAGTACTTTTAACGTACCGGAGTCTTGGAGCGAAAAAGATGGTAAAGATGGCAATACAAAGTATTTTTATCCTAAAGACGGCATGTTATTGGTGCTATTTAGCGAAGTATCCCCCTCTATTCGTTCTGAAAATGCACGAACAGAATATCTTTCCGGCATTAAAAAAGGCAGTCTAAAAAATTTCACTGAAAAGGATGGTCAAGAAATTGGTGATGATGCTTACGGCTGGAATGTATCATATGAACTGAATGAAGCCTCTTACAATGGGGCTATGATTGTAGTGAATGTTAAGGGTGGCATCCTACAATTTATAATGGGCACAACCGATCAAACATTTGAAACTTACAGAGATGCTTTCAACGCTATCTATCAATCTCTAAAGTATTCTCCACGTAGTACAGATACTTCTCAACCCGAAGCATCTTCACAACCGGCAGCCTCTACCGAGCAATCTAAACCTGAAAAAGCAACATTTTCTCCTACAGATACATCTGATGCGACGATTGAAGCTATCTCGACATATGGCGATTACCTCACGATGACCCAAAAAATCATTGATGAATACTTGGTTAATTATGAAAATGCTTTTAGAGGTACTTACCTTGAAAGCTCTCTGTCTGAGCAACGCTCAGAATATGCAGCTGCCTTTGATGAACAAAAAAAATTATATGGTAACATGACAAAGCAAAAATTGAGCATTACAAAATCATCCTTAGTTGACTATCTCAAAACATATCGTGACACGCTAAATGATTATATCAATAGAATGAAAGCACTCGTTCAATAAATTAAAAACTTCAAGACAGATGCACAATAAAAACTAAGGAGTTGAGACAAAAATCCCTCCCCAAAATTGTAAAACAGCATTATGATTCATTGAAAACAATACAAAATAGGTATTCTTTTGCCAAAACAATTCGAAATCGGTAAGAAAAGTGATGTTTTTGTGCGAAATCTAAAAAAATAAGTTCATGTCATCAATAAGATGTCATGAACTTATTTTTTTATTTATCGGCATTAACAAATGTAAAATCTTTTTCAGTTAGAGCAACCTTAATTGGTTTTTCAGTTGCTTTCGAAAGGAATTCTCCTAGGGCCTTATTTGTATGTTTGACAATATCAAGTCTAACTTTTTCATTCGATAAAGTTTTCTCACTTGCTGTCACATCGACGCTTTTTAAATTATCCTGCATAAATTGATTAGCATCTTTTCTATTTGTAAAAATATCAACTACTTTATCAAAAGCACCATTACTATCTTTTTCAATTTCAGTTTTTTCATAATCAATTTGTGAGTCCACTTCAATAATAAGTGGTTTTGTTACAGTAAAAACGTTGTCTTTTACCTTGATTGCATCACTTGAAATTTTCGACAAATCTAAAGCAAAATCTGTCTCAACAACTGCATTGATTGACATTTTACGTCCTGAAAATATAGAAACGAAACCTTTACCCAAATCATTCCATTCTTTCGTCAACTCAGGTGCTACAGTGACTTTTTTCACTTCTTTAGAGGTTGTTTTGGTTACTTTTAGTTTTGATTGCGACTCAATTTTTTGGATGATAAACTCTGCTGTCTCATCTTTTTTCAAAAAGCCAAATTTAAAGTGAGCAACTGTCGCCGATACGCCTAATAAAACAACGATAAGCACTCCCCAAACAACGATTCTCTTGATTTTTCTCATTTTCATTTCCCTTTTTCAATCACTTTTCAGCTTTCCCACCTGAAAATTACATTTATTTTACGACATCAAACCCTTATCCTGCAAATTCGCAAGTGTCACTGTTTGTGATGGTGCACCAAATTGTGCAGCGATGCGTTCACTCCAAGTACTAGTAAGACGACGTTCCCCAGCAAAATCTGCTTGCATTTGGTCATAGTCTTGAATCACTTGGCTCGTTTGCTCTTGATAACGTTCGTCAAAGACAACCGCCTCATAAGGCAAGCGTGGTTTGACAGCATTTTGACGTGCAGGTATACCTAAAGCTAAGCCAAACAAGGGATAGGTGTAGTCAGGCAAATTCAAAAGCGCTGACAGTTCAGCCGCTTGATCTCGGATCAAGCCAACAAAAACACCACCATAACCCAGACTCTCTGCTGCAAGCAAGGTATTTTGCGCAGCCAGACTGGCATCTACAGAAGAAATTAAAAGATTTTCAGTTCCTTCAGGGTAAAACTGGTCTGTATGTAATTTCGTCGCCTTTTCAGCTCGATTCAAATCACCGACAAAGACTAGAAAATTTGACGCGTTTTTAATCGACTTCTGAGGTTGTAACTCGAAAATCTTATCCTTGGTTTCAACTGTATGGACATTGATGATCGAATAAGACTGAAAATTTTTCCAGGTTGACGCTGCACGCCCTGCTTCAATCATTACTTTCAGAATCTCTTCTGGAATCTTCTCAGTTGTAAAATTCCTAACCGATGCGTGTGCTTGCATCACCTTAATCATGTCATTAACCATTGCGCCGATTCTCTCCCTCCAAACGAAACTCTCTTGACAGCTTGCGGACACGTTCCATAACCCGCTTGGCTGGCCAAGTTTCGTCCCCTTTTTTGGTCATGGCGAGTCGCATCTCAAGCTCGTCCATGGTTAAATTTGACGTGAAAAAAGTCGGCAAATTTTCCTGCATCCGGTACTGCAAAATGACTTGCAAAATGTTATCGCGAATCCAGTCGTTATTACTTTCGGCGCCAATGTCGTCTAAAACTAAGACTTGGACTTTTTTAATCTCATTAGCTTGCCACTTTAACTCATCAAAGCCGGTGTTATCAGAGATAAAAGAAGGATAGTGAATCAAGCTAGTCGAAATCCCCTTCTCTGCCAATTTATTGGCCATGGCAGCCATCATAAAGCTCTTACCAACACCGAATTTACCATAGAGATAGACACCATTTTGATTTGGATAATCTGCTATAAATTCAGCAACCGCTTGATAAGCAGCAACGCGATTGGCATCATCTAAAAGGACATCATCCCAAGTGATGTTAGCAAAATCTCTCGGCATACCAATCAATTTAACTCGGCGCTTCTTGGTTATTTCTGCTTCTTTTGCCAAGGTTTCTGCTGTTGCACGATAGGTCACATCAGCAAAACCTTCATTATTAAAGAGAATTGGCTCGTAGCCTGCTATTTTAGTGGGCTCACCTGCGACAAATTTAGCTTTTTCTTTTAAATATTCGTTAAATTTTGACAGAGATTTCGTCACTTGTGCAGGTTCAAAATCATTGTCTTGAATAAAGATTTGAATTTCAGGATTTTCCAAGATTTTGTCTGTCAATTCCTGATATTTTTTGACGTCTAAACGATTTGCCATCGCATCTGCTATTGATTCCATTGCCATCTTATTCACCACCATTCATTTTGTCAAGTGCTTGACGTCTGATTTTTTCTAGCTCTGCCTGTTGATCCGTGCTGGTTTCATTCTTATAATCAGGATCATACCAATCAGGTGTTTTACTCCCAACGGGTGCTGCTTTTTGCTGAGACTTAGTTTTTTGTTGCACTTTCTCTGTCTGCTTACGCTGATAGGTTGCTAGCCACTTAACTGCGAGCTCGGCTGAGGTCACCTGGTCTTTCTTCCAGCGGTTAGCCTGCTCTTCTATGTAGTCTGAAACATTTGAATAGCCCCGAATTTCCAAGAAATAGATGATGAGCATATTTTGGATTTCTGGTGCAACGCCGTCACGAGAAAGTCGCACGAGCAGTTGTTTTTCTTTTTGAGTTGGATGACCGTCAAAACGACGTTTTTTTATTTGCGCCAGTAAGGCCTCTGGTTTTTCAGATTTGGCTGTTCGGATGAGGGCCTGTTCGGCTTTAGAAAAGTCGAGTAGGCGCGGCTGTTTTTGGTTTTGGGTGATTAGATGACGTGATATATTGGCTGTATTAAGCGTCTGGTCGGCATTTTTTGTCGTTTCAGCGATTTTAAAGAGTTGGTACCAATCCAAATCGAATTTATCTGCTAGTGCATAGAGCGCTAACGTGTCTTTGGTTTCATTAGCAAACTGGACACCTTGATCTTGCATGGCTGTCTTGAAGGCTGCTAGATCTAATGTCGTATCTGTAGGTGATGCAATAACTGACGTTTCAGGTATCTCAGCCACACGATAAACTTCCGAAAACTTTTTAGAGATTTTTTGTCCTGAAAACTCAGTTTCTCTTACTAATTTTTCAAGTGCGGGTTGACCGATTTTAGCCACTAACAATTGCTTATAGAGCCCATCTGCTAGGAAAGTTTCTGGTGTCAAATGGCTCTGTAAATCTAGCGTTAATTCGCCATGATCTTCATAGATATCAAGTAAATGCAAGGCTGATAACTGATCAAACCCATTGATCAAATCATTCAAGCCATAATCTAGATGATTCAGAAGGTCTGACAAACGCCCTTTTTGATTAGGAAACGCACGTAGGAGTTGGTACAAAGCGAAACCATCCCGTCCGATAATCGGTTGGTAGAACATGACAAAAACACCTGCATCAAAGCTGGTTTTGTCAGCATTTTTCACTGTGAATTTATCAATAGGTCGCATGTTTTTTCCTACTTATTCTTTTTTGTAATGTTACGCAGCAGGTCTTCAAGATCACTGACATCTTTAAAACTACGATAAACACTGGCGAAACGCACATAAGTGATTTCGTCAAGCTCTGCCAATTCTTCCATGACAAACTCACCAATAGTTTCAGAACGCACTTCATTTTCAGCAAGCATCCTCACCTTACGCTCAACACGTTCCACGGCTTTTTCAATTGATTCAGAAGAAACTGGGCGTTTGCGGGCACTCCGGACAATCCCTGTGATAATTTTATCTCGATTGAATATTTCACGGGTGTCGTCTTTTTTGATGACTAACAAAGGCATTTCTTCGATACGTTCAAAGGTTGTAAAACGATTGCCACAATTTTCGCATTCGCGGCGACGTCTGATGGCATTTTCAGCTTGGCGACTGTCGACGACTTTTGATTCTTCTGATTGACATTTTGGACATTTCATATTAAAACTGTGCCTCCACACGGTAGATAACTTGGCCTTTTGAGGAGAATTTTGCCTCATACTCTGTCATAACATTTTTTTCAGCAAAAGCGGTATCGGCATGTAAATCTAACCACACTTGTTGTAAGGTCATGCCATACTGGCTCATTGATGCTAGCGAGTATTCAAACAAGCCACGATTATCTGTTTTAAAATGAACTTGACCATGTGGTACTAAAATCGTTTCGTAAGTTTTCAGAAAATCTTTGTAGGTCAAGCGACGTTTTTCATGGCGTGTTTTAGGCCATGGATCTGAGAAGTTCAAGTAAACTAAAGCCACTTCGCCATCCGCAAAGTAATTAGTCAAACTGCTACCATCAACATGCAAAAGTTGTACATTGGGCAGGTTCATTTCTAACACCTTGTCCAAGGCATAAGATAAAACAGTCAGCTGCATGTCAATAGCGATATAGTTAATATCTGGATGGCGTTCTGCCATGCCAGTTATAAATGCTCCTTTACCTGATCCAACTTCAATATGGATAGGATGATCATTGCCAAATTTTTCTGCCCATTTACCTTTGAAGGCTTCTGGATTTTCAACCACATATTGGGTATTGGCTGCCATCATTTCTGGGGCGCCTTTACGATTTCTAACTCGCATTTTTCACTCCTTTTGTATACATATATTATCTATCACATGTCATATTTTTTGAGTAGAAAAGCTTAAACTCACAGTTTAAACTTCTTTCCCTTTAACTGAAACAAGGAGACGCTAGTCTCCCCATACATTATTTAAAAATGGCACAAAAATTTCGTAAACCTAGAATTTCTAAATTCGCAGCCTGTAGATTATCAGACCATAAATTTTCGTTGATTTGTTTTAAAAATGATAAGGTACCATACCATTTTACTTTAACAAAAGTTTCTTCGTCAACTCGATAACCAGAGTACTCTAACCATTCCCGCCACTGATTTGGGGCAATGTAGTGACTCAATAGGTGGGCCACATCCACAAAGGCATCTGACAAAGCAACTGTATCCCAATCTACTAAGTAAATCTTACCACTATGGTCATTTTTTAACCAGTTGTGATGGTTAACATCACCATGTACCACGACGGCATTTTGCGCATCGAACTTAGGTGTTGCTTCGCGTAATTCTGATAAGGCATTCGACAAGTAGGTATTTTGAATCAAACTTCTATGGGCATGTTGATGTAATCTATCCACCAATTGTTTAGGTGTGGTCACATCATTGCCAAATTTTTTGAAAGCTTCTACCAGCATTTTACTGTGATGCAGCGTGGCAAGTGTTTGATTGACCTGCATATCACCCATTTCAGTTGCCGCAAGGACGACACCGTCGACCCAAGATTGTGCCGTTAACATGTCACCATTGCTATTACGCTTGGTCCAGATAATTTTTGGTGTCAAACCCACTTGTGAAATTGATGCCAGAAGAGGGCTAGCATTAACTTTAACAAATGCCTTTTGGCTACCAAAAGTTGCATAAAAAACGTTATTCACACTTTGACCAAACGAGTTATTTAATGGCACGTAGTGCCAATCCGCTTCATTGCCTTGCATCATACTGATAGACCCCTCCTTTCTTTCTGATATCAAATGACTGCCTTACCCTTTATAATGAATCAACATAGACTGCGTTAAAATGTCAGCATACATATAAGATTCTACGATTTTTTGACCGCGTGGCAATGTTTTTTCAACGACAAAATGCGTATCAAAAACTTCTGTCAAGGTCACTTTATGACGGTTTTCACGTTTACGACCGTAGTGATCCGTGATATCCACATCTTCACCTAAATGTGAAGCTACTTCTTTTTTGATTTCAATGATTTTTCCAACTTCTTGACTATCCATTATCGCTCTCGTTTCTTTGGTTTCCTTAGTTCACAAGGTGTGAACTTTTACAGTATTTCTATTATAACATGAAAGGCCACCTAAAATCTACACTAGATTTTAGTAGCCTTGACCTGCCTCATGTTGCGTGTCAATGCTCGTGAACTTGGTGAATTGTCCGACCCACATTAACTCAGCAGTGCCGGTTTCACCTGACCGATTCTTAGCAAATATAATCTCAGCTTTATTATCAATTTCAACTTCGGGATCATTGGCGTTTTGGTAATATGCTTCACGATGTATAAAGGCAACAATATCCGCATCTTGCTCAATGGAACCCGACTCCCGCAAATCTGACAATTTAGGGCGTTTGTCCTCACGTTGCTCAACGCCACGACTGAGCTGACTGAGGGCAATCACAGGCACTTTTAATTCCTTGGCTAAGACCTTCAACTGTCGTGAAATTTCTGATACTTCTTGTTGCCGGTTTTCTTTACCTGTGCCTGAAATCAATTGCAGATAGTCAATTAATATCAAGCCGAGGTTGCCTTGCTCTTGGGCTAATTTTCGTGATCTTGCTCGAATCTCTGTAATTTTAATACCGGGCGAATCATCCACGTAAATACTTCTATCCGCCAAGGCGCCTTGTGCAATGATCAAATTGCTCCAGTCATCATCGGTTAACTTACCAGTTCGTAAAGAATGGGCATCAATTAACCCTTCTGATGAAACCATCCGGTTGACCAAACTTTCTGCACCCATTTCCAGTGAGAAGATGGCGACGGTTTCACCAAGTTTACCAATATTTGAGGCGATATTGAGAGCAAAGGCGGTTTTCCCCATGGCGGGACGTGCGGCTAAGATGATTAGCTCGCCTTCGTGGAGGCCGGTCGTTTTGGCATCAAGAGATGGAAAGCCGGTCGAAATCCCAGTTACTGCTGATTTCATCTTAGATAAACGTTCAATTTCATCATAGTTGGTGTCAATGATTTCAGATATTTTACGGAATCCTGAACGTGTCCGACCTTCTGTAACGGCAACGATGCCTTTTTCAGCCTCAGCAATGATATCGTCGGCTGACTCTTCTTGGGAGTATGCGCGCTCAACTGAATCGGTTAATTGGCTGATTAACTTACGAAGTAAGGATTTTTCAGCCACAATTTTGGCATAGAAAACAGCATGGGCAGCCGTTGGCGTGCTCGTTGCCAATTCAGCGATATAAGAAATACCACCGATTGTTTCCAAATCGCCCTGATTTTCCAAAAGAGAATGGACGGTTAGGACATCAATCGGGCTACGATCATCTTGCAGGCGCAACATGATACGAAAAATAATCTTGTGTGATGTCTTATAAAAGTCATCAGCTGTTACATATTCTGATACCTCAATCAAGCGTTCACTATCAAGGAAAATCGCCCCAAGGACAGCTTGCTCGGCTGCTAAATCTTGAGGCGGGGCCTTGAGCACATCAATATCTGCCATTTATTTCTCCGAAATTTTAACGCGAATCATTGCCGTTACATCTTTGTGCAATTTAACTGGCACATCTTTCAAACCAATTGCTTTGAGTGGGTACTCTAATTGAATTTTATGCTTATCTAATTTAAGGTTAAACTGAGCATTAAGCGCATCGGCAATTTTTTTAGAATTAATGGCACCAAAGAGACGGCCGTCTGCACCGACTTTTTCTTTGACTTCAACAATGGTTGTTTCTTTTTCAAGCTCTGCTTTAAGCGCTTGCGCTTCTGCCAAGATTTCTGCTTCTGCTTTTTGCTCCGCTTTAACTTGACCTTTAAGTTCAGCCATAGCTTTTCCAGTTGCTTCTTTGGCAAGATTTTTCTTGATTAAAAAGTTTTGGGCAAAACCAGTTGGGACTTCTTTGACCTCACCGCGTTTTCCTTTACCTTTAACATCTTGTAAAAATATGACTTTCATTTTATATCTCCTTCATACTAATCGTTTAAATATTTGAACTAACTCAGTAACCTTTAATGATAAAATAGATGACGTAAGCCCAGCTAAATAGACCGTGAATACAAGCCCAAGCAATACTGTGCCATTTGACATACGAGATGACAATTGCTAGGGCACAGCCAAACGTGATTCCACTACTGGCGATTGAACGTGTCGTTTTCTCTTTATCTCTACGAGTCATGAGCCACTCCTTTCTGCGATTTCACTTCATGAAATCTTGAAACTTGACCTATGCTGGCGCTCCATCCAAGCGGGGTCACGAGCGAACGCTAGGCCGCTCAACGTCTTTAAATCCTATTTTGTCTCGTTTATTTCTCATCACTAGCTCGATTTAAAAGCTTCAACAAGTCTTCTTTTACCTCGTTTGGTGTTTTCTCATAGATCTGTGCCGCCGCATTATTGAAATGCCCGCCACCGCCAAATTTCTCCATGATCCGTTGCACATTGTAGTCTCCTGACGATCTCGCTGAAACAGCCACATAACCATTTTCATGGTTAACAATCGTAAAGGAAGCATCAATCCCTACCATATTTAGCAGTGTATCCGCTGCTTTAGCAATGGTTACATTGTCATACATCTTGCGGTAAAGCCCGATACCGATGGCAATATTATCATGAAATTCAGCATTGAGCACAATTTCATTGATTTTCTTGTATTTATCAAACTCTGTTGCAAGAAATTTCTTGATGAGGTTATTATCTGCGCCCTGAGAACGTAGGAATGACGCTGCCTCAAATGTTCTAGCAGTTGTGCCTTTGGAGAATTTCTGTGTATCAACAGAAATTCCAGCTAGGGCTATCGAGGCTTCTACTTTAGACATTTTTTGTTTCTGATCATTTTGATATTGTAAGACTTCGATAACCAGTTCTGATGCTGATGATGCCCCGCTCTCAATATAAGTCAGTAAGGCATTTTTCGGAAAATCCTCATCCCGGCGATGATGGTCAATGACCACGACTTTGTCAAAGCTCTTATAAAACTCATAATCCATAGTCTGGCTTGTTTTAGAGTGGTCAACCATGATCAAGAGAGAGTTTGATTTTTTAAGCTCTCGCGCCGTATCCATTCGGATAATGTGGGCAAAACCATCTTTTGACTCATTGAGTTTAGCGATGGCTCGTTCAACATCTGGTAGGAGTTGCTTTTCGTCATAAACGATAAAAGCTTCTTTGTCATTCATATTGGCGAAAATTTTCGTGGCAACGGCTGCTCCCAAGGCATCCATATCTGGGTATTTATGCCCCATGACGAAGACATTTTCAGATTCGAGCACGATTGTCCGAAGCGCCGTGGCGATAGCTCTAGCGCGTGTTCGAGATTTCTGAGTATGGCTAGCTGAATTTCCACCAAAATAAATCGGTTTAGCAGTATTGATATTTTCTTTGATTACGACCTGATCACCACCGCGAACGAGGGCCAACTCCAGATTATCAAGTGCCGTTTTTCCAATCTTAGAGAAGTTTTCCAAACCATAAGACATACCGATAGATAAGGTCAGTGAAAAGTTTTTTCCCGTTGCTTCCTCACGAAAGGCATTTAAGAATTCAAACTTGTCATCCATGATTTTTTTTAGCGTCAGGTAATTCGTGTAGATATAATAACGACTGGCGTTATATCGGCTAGTGTAGACATTATATTTGCTAGAAAAGGCATCAATTTTCGTCGCAATAAAATTATTAATAATTGTGCGACTACTGTCTGAAATCAGATCTGTCGCATCATCATAGTTGTCGACTGAAATAATCCCAATTACTGGGCGGCTTTCACGTGTGATTGTTTTAGCAACGACCTCACTTGTCGCATCTATAAAATAGAGTAGTTTCTTTTTATGGTCAACTTTAACCGCATACTTTTTCTGTCCAACAGGTAAATACTGCATCCCTTGATCATCAATGTCTTGCACGATTTCTTTGATTTTATCGGCTTGTAATTTTTCTTCATCATTGGCAAAAATAATATCGACATAGGGGTTAAACCACTCGGGTGTATAATCAGACTCCGAATAGCGCAGGACGCCAATGGGCATGGTATCGAGCGTGGCATTTAATGAGTTTTCGGCGCTTTCATTTAGCGCGCGGATATTATCGAGATTTTTAGCTGTCAATACTTTCGCACGCGCTAATAAAACAAGCGTCACGATGACATTCACAACCAACAATAAAACAAGTTCAGTTTGTTGAAATTCAGCTAAGCGCAAGATGAGCACTTCACATAAATACACCACTGTCATAGCAATGATGATGACAAGTGGTAAAAATCTTTCAAAACGTCTCACGTCTACTTACTCCGATCCGAGGAAGCTAATGGTTGTTGATAGAACCATCAGCGTTTTTTGATGCTAACAAGGCATTTCTAATGCTTCATTTTACCATATTTTAACCGTTTTTTCAAAAAATCAAGGCGCTAGTTTGACACTGACTTATAATTGTTTCACAATCTGGGTCAGATTATCAAATAACTTAGCCGCTCTCGTTTGATTGAGACCAAACACGTTATCCTTAATTCCCCAAACTGTCGCCCCTGAGTCAACCCCTGCTGCAATACCTTTTTCACTATCCTCAATGACCAAGGTTTCTTCTGGTGCAACATTCAATCTCGTCATAGCAACCTGATAAATCTCAGGGTTAGGTTTAGACTCTTCAAAATCATCACCAGATAAAACAACCTCAAAATAAGGCAATAATCCCGTCAATTTCATAGCCCTTATAATCTCAATCTTAATAGTGCTAGACGCAAGACCAAGTTTGTAACCTTCAGCTTTCAGCACATCCAAAGTAGATTTAGCATCCGAAAACAAAAGGGTGTCATATGGAATCTCATGATCTAGTTTATACTGAGTGTATTCAGCTTGCAAAGCAGGTACATCCCAATTATCATAATCTCCTCGTAAGATCATATACCAAACCTGTTTCATATTGCCACCAATGAAATCAAGTGGTGATAGATGGGCAATCGAAATGCCTTTACTATCTAAAAAAGTCTGACGCCTAGTGTAGTAGTATGGCTCGGTATCAATGAGAACACCGTCCATATCAAAAATAATTGCTTTAAATTTACTCATAAAGTCTATTTTACCAAATTTTTTAAGATTTCGTGTTGAAAATTTTCAGAATTTTCGCTAAAATAGGTGTAATACAATCAAAGCAGAGCAGTCACTCTGTATTATGAGGCAATACCATCCAATGACGTGTAGTCTTTTGCTAGATTACATCGCATCATCGTCACAACATCTTATAAAACTCAAAGGAAAATCTCATCTTGAAAGTTATTAAATTTGGTGGCTCTTCACTCGCAAGCGCCGAACAACTCACAAAAGTCCTAAACATCGTCAAAAATGATCCTACCCGAAAATTCGTCGTCGTCTCAGCACCTGGTAAGCGAAATGATACAGACACCAAAGTCACAGATGCTCTGATTGCTTACTACAAGTCCTACAAAAATGGTGACGATGTCACAGAAAATCAAAGCTGGATCATTGCACGCTATCAGAGTATTTGTGATGAACTTGGAATCCCCGGTGCAGTCATGGCTAATATTTCAGCTGATATCAAAGCACTTGCTAGCCTGCCCATCCAAGGTAACAAATTCCTCTACGATACCTTCTTAGCTGCTGGCGAAAACAACAACGCCAAACTTATCGCTGAATATTTCATAGAAAATGGCATTAACGCCAAATATATTCACCCGCTAGATGCTGGTATCATCGTTACGCCAGAACCTGGAAACGCACGCCTCCTCCCATCGAGTAACGAGAAAATCAACTACCTCAACGAACTTGAGGAAACTCTCGTCATTCCTGGCTTCTTCGGCGTCACCGAAAAAGGTGATATTTGTACCTTCTCTCGAGGTGGATCCGACATCACAGGCTCTATCGTCGCAGCCGGCGTCCACGCTGAACTTTACGAAAACTTCACAGACGTCGACGGCATCTTTGCGGCCCACCCAGGCATCATCAACAACCCCGCATCCATCACTGAACTTACCTACAAGGAAATGCGTGAGCTCGCTTACGCCGGTTTCTCTGTTTTGCATGACGAGGCTTTATTACCTGCCTATAGAGCAAGTGTGCCGCTTGTCATTAAGAATACCAACAATCCTGAACATCCCGGAACAAGAATCGTTGCCAAACGTAGTGTTACAGGTAGTCCAGTCGTTGGTATTGCAGCCGATGGTGACTTCACCTCGCTCAATATCTCTAAATATCTCATGAACCGAGAAATCGGTTTCGGACGCAAAGTCCTACACATCTTAGAAAAACTTGGCATCCGTTTCGAACACATGCCAACAGGAATTGATGATATGAGTGTCATCATGCGAAATCGTTACTTGACTAAGCAAATCGAACGTTCAGTCATTCAAAATTTGACTGAAAGCTTGCAACCTGACATCCTCCATTTCGAAAAAAATCTCTCGATCATCATGATTGTCGGTGAAGATATGAACGAGCATATCGGGGTTACAGCGCGTGCGGCAAATGCACTCGCCAAAGCAGGCATCAATATCGAAATGTTATCCCAAGGCTCATCAGAAGTCTCTGTCATGTTCATCGTCAAATCAAACCAAGAAAAAGCCGCAATTAAAGCGCTCTATCAAGCCTTTTTTGAAGCTTAAATTTCAAACCATCAAAAAAAGACGAGAAGTCCTCATGGTATCTACCATCATCACTTCTCGTCTTTTGCTTGACTTAATTTACTCATGGCGACACGGATTTGACGCTCTAGTTCTGCTTCGATTTTGGCTTCTGGTGCAAAATCCGTTTCCCAGTTATCTGGTTTCATGATTTTATGCGTTTCTGGATCAAAATGTGGCTGACCATCAGGGAAGATTTTCCCCATATTAGCCTGATGAACAGCATTGAAAATGGCATAAGGATCAATGCCCATAAGGACAAATGAGCCATAAGTGAAGTACAACAAATCTAAAAGGGCATCCACTTCACCTGTTAAGGCATTTTCTCTCTCAGGTATCGGTTTAGATTTAACCTTATCAGCTGCTTTGTCAATTGCCTCGTGAAGATTCTGTGTCAACTCGTCAAAGACTGGGACGTTAGCATTAGACGCTGCAAAGAGAAATTCGACAATTTCTTCGACCTTGAAATCCGCCCGATGGCCCGCCTCTTCTGGTAGAAAGACCCGTGGCATTTCCTGAGTTTTACCATCCATGACCCGGTGGAATTCTTTGACTTTATTAAACTGATCATCTTTACTGATGAAACTTGCTGCATGTTTGAAGTTAATCAGGCCAAAATGTGACAGCGCCTTAGCAATACCATCTGAGTTATTGTTATCAGTAATGTAGCTAGCAACTTTTTTCACGGCTGGCGTGGCATTTCCCATGCCAACGCCTAATCCAACACCAGACAGCATTTCTAAATCATTATCTGAATCTCCAAAGGCCATAACTTGTGATAAATCAAAGCCAAATTTTAGCCCAACTTTTTCAATACCTTTCAACTTAGAGTTACCCTTGGTAATCAAATCAGCTGAATAGGCATTAGAGCGTGTGGCTTGTAATTCTGGGAAATTAATCATAATTTCATCGGTTTCATCACTTGTCGCAACCATGATGACTTGATAAACAGGTTGTCTGATGTTATCAACAAGGTTTTTAGATTGGGGTTTGATTTTTCTAACGATATTTTGAAAACCGTTTTTTGTTAATCCTGACATTTTTTGTGGTAATAGGCCTGCAATCACTTGCGCTGTTCGCGTTTCACCGAATTTAACAAGCCCACTGCCATGGACACCATCGGCCATACCGAGAGAAACATCTCGACCATGTTTACGTGAAAAATCAATGATGTCACGCAGTGTTTTCTTATCAATCGGCGAAGTTGAAAGAATCGCATCTGGTGTGAAAATATACTGACCGTTGTAAGTCACCGCAAAATCAAGCCCTAATGTTTCCATTAAGGGGAGCACAAAAGCCGGTCCCCGCCCTGTGGCAACGCCAACCAATGTCTTGTTCTTATGTAACTCTACAATAGCGCGTCTTGTCGTTGCAGCGACAGTTCGCGTACTGGTAAAAAGTGTGCCGTCTAAATCAAAAAAAACTGCTTTGATATTCATGTCTTTCCTTCTATCTGCCTGTGTTTGCGCGTCTAGTCCCTGACTTTATTTGATACACTCAAAAAAGCCTTCCAACTCTATTATACAATTATTTACAGTAGATGACTGAAATGAATCATAAAATTTCTGCCCCCTTTCTATTTTGTTCGCCTTTCGACAAAAACATCGCCCATTTCGGATATAATGGACGATGTCGTATTGGTATTAACTTGAACTCAGACTTTCGGGATAAAAAGATGCCCTAACGTTGCAGCCATGACTGCCTTGATCGAGTGCAGTCTGTTTTCAGCTTCTTGAAAAACGACAGACTGTGGGGCATTAAAAATATCATTTGTGACTTCTAACTCCGTCAGCCCTGATTTCGCATGGATGGCTTGCATCGTTGTTGTTTCCAAATCATGAAACGCTGGCAAACAATGCATAAAAATACAATTAGGATTTTCAGTCTTTTCAAACAGCGCAGCATTGACCTGATAAGGCATGAGCTTCTCAATCCGCTCATCATATTGATCTTCTTCACCCATGCTGACCCAGACATCAGTATAAATGACATCTGCCCCTTTGACCGCAGCAGTATCATCAGTTATCGTAATCTGACTGCCTGACTTGATTGCTTTTTTTGTGGCAATGGCTTGGATTTCTGGTGCTGGCTGGAGATCATTGGGTGCCAAAATCGTGATGTTGACACCTAGAATAGCGGACGTCACTAAGAGTGAGTTGGCCATATTATTTCGACCGTCACCAACATAGACAAGATTTTTATCCCTGTAATCGCCAAAAATTTCTTTGATGGTCATGAAGTCAGCAAGCATCTGTGTCGGATGCCAGATATCAGTCAGACCATTCCAGACTGGCACGCCTGACTCAGATGCTAAAATCTCCACATCTGTCTGTTTGAAACCACGAAATTGGATACCATCAAACATTGAACCTAAAACTTTTGCCGTATCGGCAGTTGATTCTTTTTTGCCAAACTGAACATCGTTTGGTCCCAAAAATTCTGGATGCGCGCCTAAGTCATTGGCTGCGACAGTAAAGGCAGCACGTGTTCTAGTCGATGTTTTTTCAAACAGGAGCGCGATATTTTTTCCCGCCAAATATTGGTGTGGGATACGCTGTTTTTTGAGCGATTTTAAATGAATTGCAAAATCAATTAAATACGCTAACTCGGCTTGGGTGAAATCAATTTCTTTCAGTAATGAACGTCCTTGGAACATAAAATAGACCTATCTTTCTGTCGTCAGCTGCGCGTTATCTTTTACAAATGCGACAACTTAGAGTGAATAATAAGTCTATTTTACTGTATATTTATGCAAAAGTCAAGTGTTATTAGATGACAAAAGCAATCGCTTGATAAGGTTGTAATTGATTATCGGTATAACTTGAATAATTATTAACCAAAATTTCACTATTTGAAAAATCAGTCAACAACTCAAAGTCAACCACTTGATTTGAAAAGTTTGTCAAAACAAGCAGTTTACGGCCTTCAAACTCACGGATGAAGGCATAAAGATGCTCAGCATCTTGATAAGCTGCCTGATACGTACCATCCGAAATCAACCGATCAGACTTTCTCAGCTGTATCAACTGCTTGTAAAACTGATACACTTCGCCACTCTGATCATTTTCAACATTAATTTCGTCATGGTTACCAGTTGCTAGCCATGGTGAACCTGTCGAAAAGCCAGCATTAGCTGTATTATCCCATTGCATCGGTGTCCGAGAATTATCACGCGACTTAATCTGAATGATATCAAAAGCCTCTTCTGGCGTATGTCCAGCATCAAGTAAAGCTTGATAAGCATTGATTGACTCCACATCGACATAGTCCGCCATAGTTTCAAAATCCGGATCAATCATCCCGATTTCTTCCCCCATATAGATATAAGGCGTCCCCCGGCTGAGATGGATACTGGCTGCCAGCATCGTTGCACCTTTAACTCGGAAATTTTTGAAGTCGATGAAACGGTTAATGGCACGTGGCTGATCATGATTGTTCCAAAATAAAGCATTCCAGCCTTGGCCTTGGCTCATTTTTTCACCCCAAGTATGAAAGAGTTGTTTGAGTTGTGCAAAATCAAAAGGCGACTTAGTCCATTTTTGACCGTTAGCATAATCCACTTTCAGATGATGAAAATTAAAGGTCATCGACAATTCCTGACGATCAGGTCGACTATATAAAATACAATTATCAATCGTTGTCGAGCTCATTTCTCCGACCGTTACACTTGCTTCATCCTTGCCAAAACTTGCGGCATTAAGCATCTGAAGATAGTCATGTGTTAAAGGTTTATCTGTGTATTCTGGTTTGCCTTCATTGACAGGATTTGATTTAAGTAAAGCGTCCTTACCAATCAAATTAATCACATCAAACCTGAAGCCATGGACACCTTTTTCACGCCAAAAATTAACAACATCAAAGAGTTCTTGTCGAACATTTTCATTGCGCCAATTTAAATCAGCCTGAGTGACATCAAAGAGATGGAGATAATACTTTCCAGTATCGCCAAAAGGCGCCCAAGCACTGCCGCCAAATTTAGAGACCCAATCCGTGGGTTCATCTTGAATGAAGAAAAAGTCTTGATAATATGGATCTCCAGCCAAGGCTTTCTGGAACCACTCATGCTCAGTCGACACGTGATTGAGGACCATATCTAACATGATATCAATGCCTCTTTTTTTACCCTCATGGATGAGTGTTTCAAAATCATCCATCGTTCCAAAAACAGGATCAATTGCTACATAGTCTGAAATATCATAGCCGTTATCACGTTGTGGACTTGGATAAATAGGGTTGAGCCAAACCATATCAATTCCGAGATCAGCTAGATAATCTAGTTTTGAGATAATACCACGAAGATCTCCGACACCATTCCCAGTCGTGTCGAGATAAGATTTCGGGTAAATTTGATATATTACTTGATTTTTAAATGTCATAAGCTTTCTATTTCTAAGGCAGTTCATTTCAACAACAAACGACTTAGCGACTTCCCCATCTGCTACAAATAGTCTATGCGTTCATGAAATGCCAAAAGGGCGTTATCCTTTCGGTTAGCCCTTTGGTATGCGGTTAAATTTTTGTTGCTGTCAGTAATTGTTCTCCTGATTTGATATAGCGTGGGATTTGACCCACTACATCCGGTTGGAAAATATCTTGATTAGTTACGATAACTGGTGTTTCAACAATCAATCCTTGACCTTTAATCAAGTCAATATCAAATGTGAGTAACTTTTGTCCTTGTTTCACTTGATCACCTTGCTGGACAAATGCTTCAAATCCCTTACCGTCTAGCTTCACTGTATCCATTCCGATGTGAATCAGAATCTCCGTACCAGCATCAGAAATCAGACCAATTGCATGTTTGGTTGGGAAAAAGGCTGAGACGACACCATCAAACGGTGCTGTCAATAAACCTTCACTTGGCTCAATAACTACACCTTGCCCCATCAAACCTTGACTAAAAACAGGATCGGTTGCTGTTGCTAACTCACGAACTTCACCTGCTAAAGGGCTAGTCACATTGACCAAAGTACCTTTAGAGATTTCGGTTTTGGCAATATTTTGGGCACCTTCTAGAGTTGCTGAGTCGCTCGTATAGTTTACATCGCCCGCACCAACTAAATCATTTTTATTAAAAATGCCAGCTTGACGGAAGAAGAAAGTTAAAACAATTGGCACAATAATCGCAATCACCATCGGTAAGATAAATTTCAACATATCTTCACCACGAATAGCTAGAATACCTGGTAACCCACCGACACCAATTGCGTTAGCACGGACACCCATAAGTGTCGACACCATACCTGCCACACCAGAACCAATCATGGCTGCAATAAATGGATAAAGGTATTTCAAGTTAATCCCGAACATGGCTGGTTCTGTAACCCCCAACCAAGCTGAGATAGTCGCTGGAACTGAAATCTCTGCTTCTTTTTTATTTTTCTTGTGAAGCAAGTAAATTGCAAGAACAGATGCACCTTGGGCGATATTGGATAAGTCGATTAATGGCCAAAGGTTAGTTGACCCATAGTCTGCAATCAGTTGTGCATCAATCGCAAGTGTTGTATGGTGCAGGCCAGTAATCACGAGTGGTGCATATAGAATCCCGAAAATACCACCGAAGAGCCATGAAAGTGATGAGGTTAAACCAGTATTCACGACAAATGAAATCCCTTGACCAATCTTCCAACCGATTGGGCCAATGATGGCATGAGATGCAATAATCGTTGGTATCAAAGCAAATAATGGCACAAAGATCATCGATACTGCTTCTGGAATATGTTTCCGGAAGAATTTTTCCAAGTAAGCGAGCAGGAAACCTGCAGCCATGGCAGGAATAACTTGGGCTTGATAGCCAATTTTATCCATGGTGAAGAAACCGAAATCCCATGACCAATTTTTAGCAATCTCAGCTGCTGATGTACTATTTACAGCATAGGCATTAAGCAACTGTGGAGATACGAGCGTAATACCTAGGACAATACCTAAAATTTGAGTCGTACCCATTTTACGTGTTACTGACCAAGCAATCCCAACTGGTAAGAAGTGGAAAATCGCTTCACCAGGTAACCAGAGGAAACTGTTGACACCATTCCAGAATGGAGACACTTGCGTAATAGTATTCCAAACTGGTACACCTTCTGATGTGACTTTCTTAACCCCATCTTCAACAACTTGACCAAGCGCTTGAATTTGGACGCCCTCAAGAATGTTACGGAAACCAAGAATCAAACCTCCGACGATAATCGCTGGTAAAAGTGGTGTGAAGATTTCAGATAGTGTTCCAACTAGTTTTTGAATCACATTTTGATTCGATTTAGCGGCAGATTTAGCTGCTTCTTTCGACACGCCTTCAATCCCGCTGACTGCAGAAAAATCATTGTAGAAAGTTGCGACGTCATTTCCGATAATGACCTGAAATTGACCAGCATTAGTAAACATCCCTTTGGTCGTCGAAATGTTTTCAATTCTTTTCTTATCAGCTTTAGCATCATCATTTAAGACGAAGCGCATCCGAGTCGCACAATGCGTGACAGCAGAGATATTCTCCTTGCCGCCAATCGCGTCTAACAACTCTTGAGCTTGTTTTTCAAATTTTCCCATGGTAGGGCTCCTTCTTTAAAAGTTTGAGTTGATGCATTTACAAGCTTTGATTAAAGCAGCTCAACTCAGATTAAGATTGTGAAACAAAAATGGCAATTAAGACAACTGAGTCATCTTTTCAATAACTTGTACGTACAAGTTATCCTATGCCTTAATCATATCATAAAAAAATATTTTTGCAAGCGTTTTCTTCATTTTTTTACATTTTTTTCAAAAATCATTTTTTACACTTTATTGAAACAGCAAAAAAGATAACCATTTCGATTATCCTTTCTTATTTAATGCCCAACTAATTCAAACACACTGTCAATCAGATATAGCACCTTTCGAACCTCTTCATTTTTGACGATGGGTGCTGCATCATTTTTAACAACATCATAAAAGTTTTGGTAAAATGATGGAAACTCTGGCAAAATTTCATTGATTGCCACTTTTTTGGTTGCTTCCTCTGACGGCGGTGCCATCGTTTTGGTCAAGCCAACACCAGCTTTAATCGGTTTCGGTGCTACAAGATCATCTTGATGAGTCGCCACTACGATTTCGCCTGATAAATCCCAATCCTCAATTTTAGCAGCACCATTGAGCCCCTTAACATACCAACGTGGTAGCTGGCTAAAGTTAGTCGTCCCAACCTCAATCAAAGTACGTGTCCCATTTTCAAATGTCAGGTAAAGGATGAAACCATCGTCAACTTCATTACCAAGTATATAAGAAAAATCAGCCGCCATGCTTTTAATTGGACTGTCAACCAACCATAGGATTTGGTCGATCAAATGAACGCCCCAGTCTAGCAACATTCCTCCACCATGCGCCGCCTGTTCTCGCCAGTCACCTGGAATTCCGTTAGCACCATGAACACGAGACTCAATTTGGAAAAGGTCACCGATTTGTCCCTTTTGATACAAGTCACGAATAACTAGAAAATCAGGATCCCAACGACGGTTTTGATGGACCATGAAAGTATTACCAGTCTCAGCCGCAACCTCTAGAATGGCGTCAAGTTCACTAACATTCATCGCGACAGGTTTTTCACAGATGACTTGCTTCCCTCCACGAAGCGCAGCTATTGACAAGTCTTGATGCACATCATTTGGCGTAGCAACCAAAACAGCTTCAACAGACTCATCATTTAAAACCTGCTCAAGACTGTCGTAAACCGTTAAGCCAGCTTCACGTGCCTTATCCTGCGCCGTCTGTGCGATATCGTAAATACCAACCACATCAACTAGTTCTTGCGGTATTAACTCTTTTTGATGATAGCTCCCCATCCCACCGTAACCGATGATCACAATTCTAATAGCTGCCATTTTACTCCCCCTTTTCAATTGAACTTACAACCACCATGGATTAGCAGGTTGGTCATGAATCATCACAGAACGCAAGTTTGTAATGGCCCGATTGAGTCCTTCATCAATTGACATGATCGGATCTTCATGCTCAATACTCAAAACATAATCATAGCCATAAATCCGCAAAGCTGACACGATATCAGACCAAACTTTCAAATCATGCCCACATCCAACCGAGCGGAAAGTCCATGCTCGCGTCGCCACATTGTCATATGGCTGCATATCAGTCAAGCCATGCATATTGATGTTATCTTGATTCAGATAGGTATCTTTAGCATGAAAATGGTGGATGGCATTTTTCTCACCAAGAATTTTGATGGCAGCTACAGGATCAATTCCTTGCCACCATAAGTGACTTGGATCGAGATTACAGCCAATCGCATCCCCAGTAGCGTCTCGCAGGCGAAGCATGGTATAAGGCGTGTGTGCTAAGAATCCGCCGTGTAACTCAATCCCGACTTTAACACCAGCAGCAGTCGCATCCGTGTTAATACCTTGCCAGTAGGGTATCAATTTCTTCTCCCATTGATAATTATAAGAATCATCATACTCCGTTGGCCAAGGCAGCACCGGCCAGTTGACTTGTGTGTCAGTCGCATTACCGCCTGCCACACCTGAGAAGCCATTTACTACTGGCACATTCATCAAGCTTGCCAGTTTAATCGTTTTATGGAGCAATTCATCTGCTTCTTTGGCGACATCTGTAAGGGGAGAAATTGGGTTATTATGACAAGATAAGGCTGAAATTTCCAGATTTTTATCTGATAGTTTATCTAAATATTCCCTGCGAGCATCACTTGAAGCCAATAGTTTATCAATATCCAAATGGGCATTGCCTGGGCTACCGCCAGTACCTATTTCAACGGTCTGCAAGCCTTTAGAAGCGACTTCAGCAATCATCTCATCAAATATTAAATTGTTAAATAATGGTGTAAAAACGCCTAATTTCATATCAAAACTCCTCTATTTTTAAATGCTTATAAATAAACAGGTTCGCCTGTTTTGGCAGACATGTAAATGGCTTCTAGGATTTGCGTGACAACCAAGGCTTGTTCAGGCTTCACCAGTGGCTCAGTATCATTAACCACGGCTGCGTACCAGCTCTCTGCTTCTTTTAAGGCGGGATCATCACCTGTCCCATCATAAAAATCAACGCCCCCTGTTTCCAGCTCAACCTTTTTCTCGTAAAGAAGACCATGGTCTTCGCCATTTATTGTAAGACCGTCATTCATGTCTGCTCCCGCTTTGGTACCCATGAGAGTTGTTTTAGCTTCTTTAACATCTAAAGAATTAATGGCCCAGCTTGATTCTAGGTAAATTGTTGCACCATTTTCCATGACGATAAAGCCAATAGCTGAATCTTCAACGGTGAATTTCTCAGGATCCCAAGCCCCCCAAGCATTAGCAGCATTTTTCGTGCTAGATAATTTATGATAAGCATTGCCGACGACATATTTGGGCTTGTAATTATCCATCATCCAGAGCGTCAAATCTAAGGCATGGGTGCCGATATCAATAAGTGGACCACCACCTTGGGCTTCTTCATCGAGGAAAACGCCCCAAGTCGGTACAGCACGTCGGCGGATAGCATGAGCTTTCGCCGTATAGACTTCACCAAGATCGCCCGCTTCACAAACGGTGTGTAGATACTCCGAATCTGTTCTGAAACGGTTTTGATAGCCGATCGTCAGTCTCTTAGCTGTTTTTTCAGCTGCGGCAATCATGGCCTTAGCTTCTTCAGACGTTTTTGCCATGGGTTTCTCACACATGACATGACAGCCTGCTTCAAGCGCCGCAATCGTTAATGGTGCGTGTGATGAATTAGGTGTTAAGATGTGCACAGCATCTAAATCAAGCTTTAACAACTCTTGATAATCTGTAAAAACAGCCGCATCCGCTGTCCCATAGGTTTGTTTCGCTTTTTCTGCACGCGCAATCTCTAAGTCACAAAAAGCGACCAATTCAACAGCTTCTACCTGCGCAAGCGCTGGTAAATGTTTACCATTTGCAATTCCGCCACACCCGATAACCCCAACTTTTAAAACCATGATAACCTCCAGAATAGTTTGTATTTGTATTTCATTTGATAACTTTATTTTAGTAAAAATCCTTGAATAATACTTCCCAATTTCCTAACCAAAAATTCCCAGATTTTGCACTCATTTTTCTCTTAAATGGCAACTGTCTTTATTTACCAGTGAGACTTTTTTGATATTGCAATGGCGACATCCCCTGTGACTTTTTAAATACGTGATGAAAAGTTTTAACACTTGAGAAACCAGATTTCTCCGCCACTTCCACCATTGGCAACCGTTCTTGGCTCAAGATATATCTAGCCTTCTCCAAACGATAGTCACTGAGAAACTGAATAAAGGTTTGACCGATATGTTTCTTGAAAAATCGTGTGAAATAATAAGGACTAAACCCCACCAAATCACTAATGGCATCAAGCGTGATATCTTCTTGATAGTGTGTCTCGATATAACCAAAAATACGATTGAGCAAGACTAGATCTTCTTTATATTTGACTTCAGCATGATGACCCGCAACCTTTTGGATCTTTTCTTGTGGGAGCTGATCTAAAAAGAGCCCCATGAGTTGCATCAAATACCCCAACTGCAAATAGTGAACCGCAATTGTGGGTGCTAGCGTGGTTTGAAAAAGCAAATCCAATAATTCAGCCACAGTCTGGGCCAAATCATCTGGCCAAATGTTACTGCAAACTTGCGCGTGATCAAATAATTGCACTAAGTGCAGTTGACTAACGCCTAGTAATTTTTCATCGAATGTCGCTAAATCAAACTGATAGACATAGCGTTCACTATTCGGTGAAGATAGAAAGGCATGTGTCGCACCACTTGGAAAAATAATCATCTCGAATTCTTGTAGCGCAATCATCTGGTTTTGGTAGACGATATTAACACAGCCTTTTTTAACATAGATTATTTCGACTTCTTTATGAAAATGCGGAAAACTAGCTAAGGTGTTTTCATTTTTAAAAATTTTCAGATTGATAGGACTGTCAAATTTTACCAGCTCGATATAATGACTCATTTTTTTATCCGACTTATCAATTGTTGTTTACTTCACAGCACCGTCTGCCATTCCTTTAATAATTTGTTTTTGCAAGAATAGGAAGAGAATGATGACTGGAATTACAGTAATCAGGACAGCAGGGAACATCAAATCCCATGGCACTGAGTAGGGGCCATCCTTCATTTTGGCGTAGTAAAGCGCGAGTGTTAAGGTTTTATTTTCTGAATCCCCTAAAACTAAGAATGGTAGGAGATAGTCATTCCAAACCCACATGGCATTAAGGATAATGACTGTTACCGTCGTCGGCTTGACAAGTGGCATAACGATTTTAAAGTAGACTTGGAAAACACTCGCACCGTCTATGATTGCAGCCTCTTCCAACGAAGCTGGTACACTCTTCATAAAGCCATGGTATAAAAAGGTTGACATGGCTAGACCAAAACCACCATACATAACAATCAAGCCCGGCACATTTTTCAAGCCCACATTTTCAAACATTGAAATGAGAGGATACATCACCGCTTGAAATGGAATCAACATTGATGAGGTGAAAAGTAAGAGCACGAACATGGCAAATTTACTTCTCACACGTACCATCATCCAAGCTGCACTTGAAGACAAGATAACGATGAAACCTACGGCTAAAACAGTAATTAAAACAGTTAATAAAATGGATGGCACAAGCTTGATTTCAGTCATAGCATGGGAGATATACTTAAAAGTAATCTCTTTAGGCAAAGCTAAAGGTGAATCAACAATCTCAGCCTGTGATTTGAAAGAGTTCATAAACATGAAGGCAATCGGGAAAATCGTCACCAAGCCCATGATTAATAGGACGATAAACATGACAACTTTGCCTAGCTTTTGTCCAGTTGTTTGTACGGAATTGTTCATTGCATCTCCACCTCTTTACCTTTCAAAATCACGGTTTGTGTAATTGAAATTGTTGCGACAACAAGGAAGAATATCACAGCCTCTGCCTGGGCAATCCCATAGTTACCATTTGTATCGTTGGTCACTTTCAAGACTTGTGCGGCTAACATTCGATAGCCTTGCGGTGCGTTATTCGTCAGTGCGATATTTTGGTCTAACAACATGAAACATCTTGATAAAACCAGGAAGAAGACGATGGTGAAACTTGGCATAAGCATGGGAATGGTAATTTTAAAGAATTTCTGGAAGGCATTGGCACCGTCAATCGATGCTGCTTCATAGTAATCGTCTGAAATATTAGCAAGTCCCGTCGTGTAAATGACCATCATATAACCCGACATCTGCCAAACTGCCATGATGAGGATCGCAAACATCAGTTTGTTGGGGTCTTTATCCGTCATATAAGTCAAGAACTTAATCGGAATCACCCCTTCTTTACCAAACAAAACCTTTGTGAAAATGTTGTTGAAGATGAATAGCCAAATGAACCCTAAAGACAGCCCCCCTAATAAGTTCGGTAGAAAAAAGGTTGCTCGAAAGACACCAACGGCTTTTCCGATAGCATTAACCAAGAGTGCTTGCGCCAGTGCAACCACATTGACTGCTATCACCGCGAGGACTGTAAATTTCACCGAGAATAGAAATGCTGAGCGAAACGATTCTTGTTTGAAAGCTGCGATATAGTTTTTTAAGCCGAGAAAGGACTCAAAGGGATTGGTCGTCCGACCATTTGGTCCCATAAAGAATGAGCCACGCCATCCTGTAAATGAATAGAAAATTCCGATTATGAAAGGAATTAAAACAACAATCAGAAAGATGGCAAAGGCAGGCAAAACAAATGGAAAGAACCATTTTTTATATAATTTTGACATTAAACTCTCCTTGATTCAGTTCGAACATCACTAGAAGATACGAAAGATAAGCTGATAAGGCTGATAAACTTGAACACCCGTACTGCGTTAGACAATACGGGTAGCCAAGACTGCTTTAGCAGTAACATTTAATTATTGACCACTTTGTTCCTTGAAGTCCACCCAAGTTTTAACTGATTTATCGACATAATCGTCGTAGTCTTTTTCGGTCCATTTTTCTTTCGTCATGTAGTTTTTCTTCAAGAAATCACCAATGGTATCATTGAATGAACCTGGTGTGCCATCAAATGGATTGCCAAGTGTCGGACCTGCTGCGACATAAGCTGCAACTGCATTATTAAGTTTATTTGGCGATGTTGTGTCTTTCAAATCGTTATACATGATAAAACCAGCCTCTTCTTTGAGGAATTTTTTACCACGGTCAGACGTATAAAGCCAAGCAAGGAAGTCAGCTGCAATCTCTTGTTGTTTTTTGCTTGCTTGTTTATTGATGATAAAGTAGTTTGGTACGAAGGCTGGAATTGTTGTATTAAAAAGTTTCGGATCTCGTTCTTTGATTTTGATGTCACTATTTTGGACTGGCCATTTTACTGGAATCAAATCCATCGTGTCAATGATGCCTTTATCAAGTTTTAAAAGGTTCGGATAAATCCAGTTTCCTTGTTTTAAGAATAAACCTTTATGTGCGACAAAGTTTGCGAGTGATGCATCATAGCTCCCCGTAGCACTATCAATAAAATCTGGTCCGCGTTTAACGGCACCATTTTTACCGGCCATGTAAGAATATTCAAAGTCTAGTCCTTTGATTTCAGATTTGAGGGCTGCTTTTGCATCTTTAATGCCTTCATCACCTTTGGCATAGTAAGCTGCAGATACATTTTCAAAGACTGTATTGAGTGGGAATGATACCCAGTGGTTTTGGTAAGTCCAAAGTTCAGCGCCAGATTCAACGAAAACACCATTCAATTCTTTTGCTAACCCTTTTTTCTCAGCTACAAAAGTATAAGGATGACCATTAACAGTAACGGTAGAGACTGTACCTTCTTTGATGTAAGTATCAACTGCTTTGACAAAATTTTGCCACGATATATAGTCAGGTTCAGCTTTCAAGTCTGCTAACAAGGCATCTGTATCGCCAACAAACAAATCTTTCAAGACATTTTTATCAACTTGATAACCATAGCCTTCGATATTATAAGGCAAGCCGAAGTTTTCGCCGTTTTTAGCTGTTAAACGTTGGGCTGCAGGAATCTCATCTGCCAATTTTTTAAGTTTAGCATTATCAATTTTATTGATATCTTGCATATAATCGCCTGAATCAGGTCCCCAGTTAGTGAGGGTACCTGATGAGAAGATAGTCGGTGGTGTTTTAGAGCCAAATTCTGTCGTTTGGACTTCATTACCATTGGTTGTTCCAACAGATAAAGTATAAGTTTTAACCTTAATATTATTTTCTTTACCGTATTCTTCTACAACTTTTTTGAGTGGGTCAGCGATTTCTCCCTTGCCATTAAAGACGTATAAGAAATCATCTCCACCACCTTTTGAACCTGCATTACCACATGCTACCAATGACGTTACTGCTGCCACTGTCAGCAAACCTAAACCTAACTTTTGCCATTTTTTCATTCTAATTCTCCTTAAAAATACGAATGGTAATTATCACAAATATTACATCTAAACTTTTCTGTCAACCGTTTTCATAAACCGCCAGATTTTATCCTTGTTTCATTTCTATCCTGCTAGCTGAGATAGAATTGAGCTGTCGTTTAAAATTCTGAAAACTGTTTCTGAATCTCCTCTCCATCAATTTTGCAAACGTTTTCATTTGCTTATAGATGAATATTACTATACTTTCATTTTTATGTCAACCCTTTTCATATATTTTATTGATAAACTCAAACTAGGTCAAAAAGTAGAAATTGTATCTCTCCATCCTCTGTCCCCATTTAAATAACGTGTTTTTTATAAAATATGCCACTAACTATTCTTTACTGCCATCATCTTACTATCATACTATATCATTAAAAACTTGAAATTTATTATTTTAAATATCTTTTCAAAAGACAGCATCCTAGTTTTACTGTTGATACTTTTATTTCAAATTATTTATTTCAGAAAAAAACCATTATTATGATAAACGTTTTCATATTTGATTCTAAAAAAACAGCTGAAAATCTCAGGCTGTTCCTCTGATAATTAATTTTGTATTTAACTCTGGCCTTTCCGGGTGTTCACGGTGTTCAATATTAGCAATTATAAGCGCCGCCACATACTCACCCATCTCTTTTATCGGTTGCCTAACAGTTGTCAATCCTGGATACAAGGCCTCCGCAATCGGTTGGTCATCAAAGCCAATTATCGCTAGAGTTTCCGGTACTTTAATATTCAATAGATGACATTGACTTAGAATCCCTGAGGCGACTTCATCGCTGATAACTAAAAGCGCATCAGGTCGCTCCTCTCCTAGGGCTAAAACATCTGTTAACGTACTTTTTCCGTCGCTAATCGTTAGCCGTCTCGGAAAGATATAATTTGAATTTGGTTCAATATCAAACTCTTTCAGTGCCTGCACATACCCTTCAAAACGTGGATCTACAGGTAACATACTCCCTCTGTTACCTGTCACATAGCCGATTTTCCGATGGCCTTTAGAAAGCAAATAATAGGTTGCCTCATAGGTCGCCTTTTTTTCGTCAACATGAATCAGTGGGATATTTTGCTCACCTAAATAACGATTGCAGACAACAATTTTTCCCGCCTCAATGAGTTTTAAGACTTCTGGGCTATCATCATCAAGACTGGTCATGATTAAGCCATCCAGCTGACGTTTTTTCAGCATCTCGATAAATTTTTTTTCACGCTCAGGTTCTTCCAATGTCTGCAAAATAACAATCTGGTACCCGACTTGATAAGCCGCTTTCTCAATTGCATCAACCAAGTAAGTAAAAAAAGGATTGATTACAAAGGAGATAATCACACCTATCAATTTTGTTCCTTTGCCTCTCAGCTGTTGGGCAACATTGTTGGGATAATAATCCAATTCCTTCATGGCATCAAAGATTTTCTTCTTTGTCTTATCGGAAACATAAGGATGATCATTTATCGCTCTGGAAATGGTTGTAATCGAATAGCCCGTTTTTTCAGCAACATCGCTTATTTTTGTCATCTTGCTTTACCTATTTTTCTATGCAATCATCTGTGTACTCTATCTTTACTATTATAACGAAAAAAAAGCGAAAAGTCTCTTTTTATCTGATAGCGCTCCCATCTTAATATAAAAAAAACGCTGCTAACGTTCTTTACATTTGATTTACTGCCATTCTTCCGCTAAAATACGGTCGATAGCATAAGCCACACCGTTGTCAATATTCGTCACTGTCTCATATTTGGCAATTGCCTTAACTTCTGCTTCAGCATTTGCCATCGCGATACCAACACCCGCCGCTTCAATCATGCTCATGTCGTTGAAATTGTCGCCTAGCGCTGCAACATTTGACAAGGGAAGGTTTAGTAACTCTGTCACTTTTTGGAGTGATCGACCTTTTTGAGCCGACTCATGATTAACTTCAATGTTATTGGCACCTGATGAGGTCACTGAAAGATTTGTAATCTGTGATAATTCTTCTTTAGCCAACAACAACGCAGGATCATCAATCTGACCCATCGCGAAGATTTTCAAAACCGTCACCTCAGGATTTTCCAGAACCTCTTTGAAATCAGCCACGAAGTTAATTGGCAAGGTAGCCATGTGACTTTCTGCAATCTCAATGGCTTCAGCTTCTGATAAATTAGGTGATGTACTTTTTAGCCAGTGTGCCACACTAGCAATCCGATCGTTAATATTTTCTGTATAGCCACCATGATCTGTAAAGAGCTCAAAGTAAATCTGATGATGACGTAATATTGACATTGTTAAAGCAAGTTTTTTCTTTTCAATACCAACGGTAAAGATATTTTGACCATTTTCATCAAAAATTTGCGCACCGTTTGATGTAATATAGCGGCATTTAATCCCAGCAGCTTGCAAAATTGGCTGTGCTTCTTCAATTGAGCGACCAGTTGCAACTACAAACTCAAGCCCTGCTGCCTGTACCTTTTTGATTGCTGCAATATTTTCTGATGAAATTTCCATACTATCATTGAGCAGTGTGCCATCCATATCTGATACAATAAGTTGAATCATGTCTCTTTCTTTACCACCATTCCTTAAAATTCTGTTTATTCAAATTAACTTGTAAACGTTTCCCCTTAATTTTAACATATTTTACACTGATTTTTGGTAAAATAAAGATATGAAAAAATATGAAATAATTTTACACGATTTGGAATACAAAATAAAAAATAAGACTTATCAGGAAAACGATCTCCTGCCTAGTGAAAATGAATTGGTCAAAATCTACGACGCCAGTAGAGCAACGATTCGCCAAGCGCTGAAAATTTTGGAAGAAAAGGGGTTAATTCAGAAACAAAAAGGGCGAGGCTCTGTGGTTATTGCTTCTAGCAAACTTAATTTTCCGATTTCTGGCTTAACCAGCTACAAGGAGCTACAAAATTCACTCGGATTTGAAAGTGTCACTGAAGTCATCAAATTTGACAAAATCACAGTTGACAGTGAACTTGCTGCAAAAACACTTTTTGAAATCGGAATCCCTGTGTGGCGTATCATACGCGTTCGTAAGATTGACGGTGAAGCCGTCGTGCTTGATCATGACTTCGTCAAATATGATATTTGTCCCAATATGACCAAAACAGATGTCGCTTATTCACTCTACGACTACCTTGAAAAACAGCTGAAAATTGAGATTTCCTTCGCTCAGAAAGAAATTACCATTGATTTCGTTAATGACGAAGATCGGCAACTCTTGGACCTGAATCTCTTGGACCGCCATATCGTCAGTGTCAAAAGCCATGTTTTTCTCAATGATGCAAGCGTCTTTCAATACACGGATAGTCGACATCAAGTTGATAAATTCCGGTTCACTGAATTTGCCAGACGGCAAAAACGTTGAATTTGCTTTAACTTTAGTAAGATTGACTAAAGTTTGCTACTTTTTTTACAATTTCCGATTCACTATTTTTGCAATCGCTTTCTTTATGGTTTATAATAAGTGTGGTATTATTAATACTCATGTGCTTAAATAATGCACAATTTTAAAAATTATCGGATCCAGACGGAGGTGAAACGATTACTTTTAATTAAGCTTCAGCAACAAAATTTGTTCAGATGACCTTGTCATCTCGGGCCATGTCATCAAAAATAAAAGAGGCCACTCAGACAGTGACGATGAGTCAAATTTGTCTACGGACAACTGATTTTCATCACAATCTGTCTCATGTTAAACGTATCAAGTGCACCTCTAAAAAAGAAAAGGAAACCTACTACCTATGAAAACAGTTATTATTGGTTCAAACCACGCAGGAATCGCTGCTGCCAATACACTCCTTGACAATTATCCTGGCACTGAAGTTGTCTTGATTGACCGCAATACAAACCTTAGTTACCTAGGCTGTGGTACAGCACTTTGGGTTGGCCGTCAAATTGATGGTTATGAAGATCTCTTCTACACAAATGAAGCAACTTTCCGTGAAAAAGGCGCTAAAATTTTCATGGAGTCAAGTGTGACGAGTATTGATTTCAATGAAAAAATCGTTCACTTTGAAAATAAAGCTGGTGAAAAATCTGAAGAAAGCTACGATAAATTAATTTTGGCGACTGGTAGTAAACCAATCATTCCAAATATTCCAGGCAAAGACCTCGAAGGATTGCACTTCTTGAAACTTTTCCAAGAAGGCCAAGAAGTTGACCGCGATATGTCACGTGATGATGTTCAAACTGTTGCCGTTATCGGTGCTGGCTACATCGGCGTTGAGATTGCTGAAGCGGCTAAACGTCGTGGCAAAAACGTCCTTCTCTTTGACGCCATGCCAACGTCTCTCGCGTCTTACTACGACCCTGAATTCACACAACACATGGACAAAAACCTTGAAGCAAACGGGATTGAGCTCCATTTTGGTGAACTCGCAACTGAATACAAAGGCGATAAACGCGTTGAACAACTCGTGACTGATAAAGGCACTTACGATGTTGACATGGTCATCAATGCTATCGGTTTCACAGCGAATTCAGATCTCGGTAAAGACCATTTGGAAACTTTCCGTAATGGTGCTTACCTTGTAGATAATCATCAAAAAACAAGCGACGACAGCGTTTATGCTGTTGGTGACTGTGCGACAATCTACTCAAACGCGCTTGAAGCGACGACTTATATCGCGCTTGCAACAAACGCTGTACGTAGCGGTATCATTGCGGGTCATAATGTTGGCGGTACTGAACTAGATGCCATTGGTGTACAAGGCAGTAACGGTATCTCAATCTTTGGCTATAACATGGTATCAACAGGTCTTTCTGTCGCAGCTGCTAAAAAAGCTGAAATTGACGTTGACTACACTGACTACGAAGACTTACAAAAACCTGGTTTCATCAAGGAAAATGCACCGGTTAAAATCCGTATCGTCTACGAAAAATCATCACGTCGTATCGTTGGCGCACAACTTGCGTCGACTGAGGATATCTCAGCTAACATCCACATGTTCAGCTTGGCAGTCCAAGAACACGTGACGATTGATAAATTGAAACTATTGGACATCTTCTTCTTGCCACATTTCAACCAACCTTATAACTACATTACAATGGCTGCCCTTCGCGCTAAGTAATGAACTGAAAAACATCTGACAGATGAGCACCTGGCTATCGTCGGGTGTTTTTTGATGTCAGCCATTCAATACTTAATTTGACAGGTACAAAAAAAGAACCTCTAACAGATTCTGATTTTAAAATTCCATTTAATCAATGCCGATTTCTTGGCGAACAACATTGACAATGGTATCAACATAATCATCAACTTCTTTGTCTGTTGGTGCTTCTGCCATAACACGTAACAAAGGTTCTGTCCCACTCGGGCGAACAAGAATACGACCATTACCTGCCATTTTTTCTTCCATCTTAGCGATGACTTCTGCAATGGCAGGGACTTCCATGGCTTTCGATTTCATACTATTTTCAACACGCACATTGACAAGTTTCTGAGGGTAGATCGTCACTTGTGCTGCTAATTCTGATAGTTTTTTACCAGTTTCACGCATGACTTTGACAAGTAAAATCGCTGAAGCTTGGCCATCACCAGTCGTGTTATTATCTAGGAAGATGATATGACCTGACTGCTCGCCACCAAAGTTATAGTCGTTTTTCTTCATTTCTTCAACAACATAACGGTCACCAACGGCTGTAATCACACTATTGATACCTGCAGCTTCCAAAGCTTTATGGAAACCGAGATTGGACATAACAGTCGTCACAACTGTGTCCTGAGCTAACAAACCCTTTTCATGCAAGTGTTTCGCAACGATGAACATAATCTTATCACCATCAACAATGGCACCTGTTTCATCTACGGCAATAAGGCGGTCGCCATCTCCATCAAAAGCTAATCCTAAATCTGAGCCATTCGCAACGACTGCTTTTGCCAGATTCTCTGGATGAGTAGAGCCAACACCTAGGTTAATATTTAGACCATCAGGGTTTTCACCAATCACGTTGATTGTCGCAGATAGGTCACTAAAAACCGTACGAGCACTTGTATACGTCGCACCGTTAGCAGTATCAAGGGTGATTTCGAAACCATCAAAACTACCTTCTGCTGTATTTTTCAAAAATTCATCGTACTTTCGAACTGCTTCTGCATAGTCATGCAGAATACCAAGACCTTGCGCTGAAGGACGTGGCAAGGTATCACTTTCAGCATCTAACAAAGCTTCAATTTCAAGTTCTTGACTGTCTTCTAGTTTGAAGCCATCTGCCCCAAAGAATTTGATGCCATTATCCAAGGCTGGATTATGGCTAGCAGAGATCATGACTCCCGCTGATACACCATCTTTTTTCACCAGATAGGCGACACCAGGTGTAGCAATGATACCGAGGTCATAAACTTCAATCCCGACACTCAAAAGTCCTGAAATCAATGATGACCCTAACATTTGACCTGAAATCCGCGTATCACGCGCAACGTAAACCTTCGGCGTGCCAATCTCATGTTGCGAGAGCACATAGCCACCAAAGCGACCGAGTTTGAAGGCTAATTCTGGCGTTAGTTCAACATTTGCCTCACCACGTACACCATCAGTTCCAAAATACTTACCCATGTTTTTTTCTCATTTCCAATTATTTTTTGCTATATCTATTATAACTTACTTTTTATTTTATCACCATCATTACCTATTTTTTAACAGGGGTAACCGTCACATCAATCACATTTGGTGAAATCGTCACATTATCTTGTGATAGCGGGACTTTGATTGTTGTCTCTTTTGTAATGTTGGCCACATTAATATTAGCGGTGATGCTGGAGATTTCATCGATGAATTTTTGCTCACCTGAAATAGTTGCTGTATCTTTAGACAGTTTGAAGTTATAACTTGCGATACTATCATCTTTTTTACCCGTAATCATACCGACTATCGGAACATCTTTGTGTGGTAATTCGACATCCACTTTCATATTGACAGAGGTTGGCGATAGTTTTGCCGGCAATACTTTACCTGCCTTATCGATTGCTTGCAGATAGACTTTACCCGAGTAATTGTTATCCAAAATAACGTCACTCGGCAGAATTGCTTGCACCTTATCAATCTGTGTGATAATAGAAGCACCAGAGGTTACTTTAACTGTATTTTTATCAATGCTGACATTTTTTAGTTGGTAGCCTTCTGGCAACAACTTGAGAGAGACAACAGGCGTGATGTCAAAGGTCTTTTCTGCTTTTTTCTCCACTGTCACTGAGATATTACCTGGATCCACTTGAGCATTGACACCTGTTGCTAACTCAACAACTCTAACGGGTACTTCAACTGTTCCTTCTTTGACTTTCGTCAAGTCGACGACGAGATGGAAACTACGCGTATCTGGCGATTTTTCTGCATTAAGTCGAACTAAATTATAAGAGGTCAAATAAACATTAGCACTGCCGTCAAAGCCAGAAACGAAGTACTTATCATGATCATATTTCAGCTCAATCGGAACATCATATAAGGTTGTTGAATGTGTTTCTGAGGCATTGGTTCGGTCATTAGAATTTTTCAATAAGACAGCATTGGCATTGAAAAATAGTACAATAGCAAAGAATAAACTGACGAGAACATAGATAAATTTTGATGACACGAAATCTTTATTTTTCATTTGCTTGACCTCTCTTTGTCTTCAATTTCTTCAAGAGTCTGTCTCGTTTTTTAGGTTTAGTAGTATCTTCTAGATTTTTGATCAAAAAGTCATGAAACTCACTTTTAGAGAGGTCAGAGTAAAATTCACCATTTTTAGTAATCGATAGGCCTCCTGTTTCTTCAGAAACAATCAGGGTAATGGCGTCTGATACTTCAGAGATCCCTATCGCCGCACGGTGACGGGTTCCAAATTCCTTAGAAATCTTACCATTTTCGGTTAGGGGTAAGTAGGCTGACGTCACCGCAATCTTGTCCCCTTGAATGATGACTGCTCCATCATGCAAGGGGGTATTGGGAATGAAGATGTTAATGAGCAACTCTGCGGTGATATCGGCGTCCAGTTTAATCCCGGTCGAGATGTACTCTTCCAGTGTTTGAGACTGCTCGATAACAATTAGTGCACCAATTTTTCGCTCGCTCATGTAGTCGAATGATTTTTCATAGGCTTTAATGTTGCTCGATTGCTTCTTCTTATCATCTAATAAGCTAAAACTAAAAATATTTGTGGTGCGCCCAAGACTTTCAAGACCACGACGAATTTCTGGTTGAAAGACGATAACAGCCGCGATCACCCCATAAGTAATGACTTGGTTCAGGAGCCACTCGAAAGTCCCTAGCCCCAGCCAACCGCTGATGATTTTGAGCATGATAAATAAGAGGACACCGCGCACCAATGTCATCAATTTGGTTCCTTGCACGCTTCGCAAGGCGCTATAAATCAAAAAGGTAATCAAACTAATATCGACGATGGCGATAAAAAGGCGCCACGGCGTCAGATTCAGCTGAATTATTTCCTGCCAAGACTGCAGGTTAAAAATCTGATTAAAATCATTCATGTTTCAATTTTACCATTTTTGACTTTTTTTAACAGGGAAAAGGGTTAATTCTATTTAAATTATTAACTAAGACGCATGAAAATAGATCCTCAGGTTTCCCATGATAAAATCCCTAGAAAATGGTGTCTGCGCTTTTCAGGTGGTGCTGCTTCAAATTTAGCAACGTAAGTCTCACTGATCGCTTCTGATCGTTGGGCGACTGTTAAAAGGAAGTCTTGAATATCAGACAGTTCAACTGCCTGGCCATAATTACTATCACGGCTAAGCTTAAACAAGGGGATTTGATAGTCTTGAAACCAGTTTATCTTGGGATTCTCTAAGGGACTTTCCAAATAAATCAAACCATCAATCCTTCGAGAAAGTTTGCCCATGTCTTCTGCTGCCAACATATGATTGTAGCCAAACAAAAGCCTGATATCATAATCAGCTTTGGGATGAAATTGATAGAGCGTATCTAGACCATATTTTTCCTGTACAACTCTTAATCCCATCTCTTCAAAGGACTGAATCAATTGCTTGGCACAATCACCCTTTCGATCCAACCCATTTAACAAAAGCTCAATATTTTTATCAGCATTTTTGGTCTCGATCAAGGTAGCTGACAAATATGAACGTTCCAAATCCAAGGCGACAAGTTCATCTAATAAATCACCAGCTGCCTGTGCACCAGCCACTGTCCCAAATATTTTCTTGTCAATTAATTTGATGATAATCGGATAGTCCTTCAATATCTCTTGTTTTAAAGGCAATAGATAAGCCACTTGAGGCGCTATTAAAATAACATCAATCAATTGATTGAGATCGAAAGCATTCTCAGGGCGGATGATTTCAATCCCGCCATAGATAAGTATCATGTCATACTTTTCTCGATAAATGGTCTCTCTCGCCATAACAGTATCTAAATGCGCTGACCTTACTTTTAAAGCGGGATAGGTTGCTTCCAGTGCGGTCACCATTTTGATACAAAATAGACTGGATGACATCCCACCTGAACAACAAATATAAACAAACATTTTTCACCCAATCCTCTTTCATTAATTTGAAATCATTTTCTAATCTTTATTATAACATAGGACTAGACCACCGACAAATGATAGTTGCAATGAATTTGACAGTGAACAAAAAACACCATTCAGTCATTGAACGATGTTTAATATGTTAATTTCCTGTGCGTTTTGCGGCACGTTCCGCACGTTTGGCAGCCCGGCGAGCTTCTGCTTCAGGGTCTTTTTCACGTTTTGGACGTTCTACTTTGACCGAAGTAACAAGGACTGGTTGTTCACCTTTAGCCTTAGCTTCCTTGGCTAGGAATTTATCTAAGTCACCAGACATTCTGGCATAACGAACAAATTTCCGTCGTGCATCTGCGGTTGTTTTATCAAACAAGGCTTGCGCTGCTTCTGGTTTGATTCGTTGCAGACTTGCAAATCGGACTTGTTGGGTCATGAACTCTGTCATTTTATCAAAATCAGGTTTCTTAAAATCAAGCGTGAGGGGATTTTTCCCTATATCTTCCAAGTTTGGATTATAGCGGTAAAGTTGCCAATAACCAGACTCAACAGCTTCTTTGGCTTCTCGGATGGTTTGTGACATGCCACCGCGTAAACCATGTGAGATACATGGTGTATAGGCGATGATGATGGACGGACCATTATGGCGTTCTGCTTCTTCAAAAGCCTTAATCGTTTGCATTTTATTAGCACCTGAGGCGATTTGTGCGACATAGACATTACCATAGGTCATGGCCATGAAACCTAGGTCTTTTTTGGCTGCGGCTTTCCCTGCTGCTGAGAATTTCTCAATCGCAGAGCGTGGTGTCCCTTTAGAGACTTGACCACCGGTATTGGCATAGACTTCATTATCCATGACGAGCATGTTCACATCAGCACCTGAAGCGATGACATGATCAATCCCACCAAAACCAATATCGTAAGCCCAACCATCGCCACCAATCATCCATTGGGTCGGTTTGACAAACTGATCTTGACGCGCTCGAATACTGTCAAACTCTGAACCTAAGTCTGCTAAGACACTCTTGAGTTTTTCAGCGCGTTGACGTGTGCCTTCTGATTCGTCTTTATGGTCAATCCAGTCTTGCATCAGGGCTCTTGTTTCATCTGGTACTGGTACGTCATTAAGCAGAGTTGTCAAATCCTTGGCTAACTTTGTGCGGCGCGCTTGCGACGCCAACCACATACCATATCCGAATTCCGCATTGTCCTCCAAAAGGGAGTTAGACCAAGCAGGGCCTTGACCGGCATCGTTTGTTGTGTAAGGGCTGACAGGTGCTGCGCCACCCCAGATAGAGGAGCAGCCAGTAGCATTGGCGATCATCATGCGGTCACCAAACATTTGTGTGAGGAGTTTAACGTAAGGCGTTTCGCCACAGCCGGCACAGGCGCCTGAGAATTCGAGTAATGGCGTGTTGAACTGTGTGCCAATAACAGTGTTGGCCTTGGCTGGATTAGCTTTGGTTTTCAGCGTCATCGAGAATGCCCAGTTTGCAGCTTCCGCACGGACTTCTTCGTAAGGTTTCATTTCGAGCGCTTTACCTTTGGCTGGACAAGCCTCAACACAGAGACCACAACCGGTACAGTCTTCTACAGAAACTTGGATGCGATACATAAGGCCATCTGCGCCACGATAATCTTTAACGAGATAACCTTCTGGCGCTTCGTTGACTTCATCTTCATCCAGCAAGAAAGGTCGAATTGCTGCATGTGGGCAGACAAAGCTACACTCGTTACACATGGTACATTTGTCAACATCCCAGACGGGTACTTCTAAGGCAACACCACGTTTTTCAGAGGCGGTTGTGCCAAGTGGCATGCGACCATCTGTCATATTGTTATCTATTAAATCCCCAACTGACAGGTTATCACCTTCTTGCGCATTGACGTTATTGACGATTTGGAAGACATATTTCTTCACTTTTTCACCGCCAACTTCAATAGCTTGGGGTTCTTTGGCCGTTGCCCAATCCGCTGGTATGGTCACTTTATGCAAGCCATCCACTGCCAAATTCATTGCCTGCCAGTTTTGCTCAACAATCTTCATGGATTTTCGGGCATAACTGTCATGCGCATCTTTTTTGAGAATACTAAAGACATCATCGAATGGCATGATTTGTGATAATTTGAAGAAACCAACTTGCATGGCGGTGTTAATCCGTCTACCCAGGCCAGCTTTCCCCGCAATTTCAACGGCATTCATGGTATAGAATTGAATGTCATTTTCAGCGAGATAACGTTTCATTCGACTAGGCAGATGATGATCAAGCTGCTCATCCGTCCAGACCGTATTGAGCAGGAATGTGCCACCTTTTTTAAGGCCTTTTAGGACATCATATTGATGGACATAACTGGCTGTTGACAGGCTGACAAAATCGGCGTGTTGAATCATATAGGTAGATTTAATCGGTGTATCACCAAAACGCAAGTGACTGACTGTCAAACCACCAGATTTTTTAGAGTCATAGGCAAAAGCACCTTGAACGTATTTATCTGTATGGTTACCGATAATTTTAATGGCTGATTTATTAGCACCAACAGTGCCATCAGAACCAAATCCCCAGAACTTGGCTTGGAAGGTTGAACTTGGTGTCAAATCAAGCGAGGGTCCCATATCAAGTGACAAATTTGTCACATCATCTGTGATTCCGATTGTAAACCGTTTTTTAGGTGCGTCTTTTGTCAATTCATCAAAAACAGCAACGATTTGACCTGGTGTCGTGTCTTTGGCCCCAATCCCATAACGGCCACCGATCACCTTGATGCTGCTTGCTTGATCAAATAAAACTGACTTGACATCTAGATAAAGCGGTTCGCCATCAGCACCTGGTTCTTTGGTTCTATCCAAGACGGCAATTTTTGTTACTGTTTTAGGGAGTTTTTCAAGGAAATTTTCTGCTGGAAACGGGCGATACAGATGCACATTTAAGAAACCAGTCTTGCGACCTTGCGAATTTAGATAATCTACCGTCTGCTCGATCGTTTCACCAACAGAGCCAATTGATACAATTACTTCTGTCGCATCTTTTGCTCCATAATAATTGATCAAATCATAATCTGTGCCACGCAAATCATTAATCTTGCCCATGTATTTTTGGACAATCGCTGGCACTTTATCATAGTAACGATTGGTCGTTTCACGCTGTTGGAAATGGATGTCAGCATTCTGATTAGTCCCCGAAACGGTCGGGTGATCAGGATTCATGGCTCTATCACGAAATTCTTGCAGCTTTTCTTGATTGATGAGTTGACCCAGATCCGCATAATCTAAAACCTCAATTTTTTGTAGTTCATGTGAGGTTCTGAATCCATCAAAAAAGTTCATAAATGGCACAGAAGCTTCGATCGTCGCTAAATGTGCCACAGCTGACAAATCCATGACTTCTTGAACAGAAGACTCTGCCAACATGACATACCCCGTTGCACGCGCGCTCATGACATCAGACTGATCACCAAAAATATTAAGAGCATTGGTCGACACCGCACGCGCAGCCACATGAATTACGCTAGGGAGTAATTCCCCTGCGATTTTATACATGTTTGGCAGCATCAATAGTAAGCCCTGAGACGCTGTATAGGTCGTCGCAAGTGCACCTGCTTTGAGTGCCCCGTGAATAGCTCCCGCGGCGCCAGCCTCAGACTGCATTTCACTAATCGAGACCGTATCGCCCCAAATATTTTTCCGCCCTGCAGCCTGCCACTCGTCTGTGTATTCTGCCATGGGACTAGATGGTGTGATCGGATAGATGGATGCAACTTCTGTGAAGGCATAAGCCACATGTGCCGCTGCCATGTTCCCGTCCATTGTTTTACGCATGTTTACCTCTTTCTGTGATGTTAAAATCAGGTCTATGAGTATGCTTACTTTGACTAAGTTATACTTTTCTATTCTAACACTTTTTTGAGGTAATTTTGAGTTTTTTTAGATTAAAATTTTCCTTTTTTTCATATGTCAAATACCCTTGACATATTGATAAACCCTTGCTAAATTTGATTTTTCTTGAATATCAGATAAACCCTAAAAATGAGAGTTTGTGACAAATCATCAACCACTGACCAAAAGGCTTTAACCCCCTTGTCATGTTCCTATTCTATTAGAACTGTTTCTTTTTTAGAAAATTTGGCTGTTAATATATCCCCATTTAGCACCTCGTAGTTTAAATTTCTGTCCCTAGAGATCAGCCTTTCTCTTAAATACCAACCGTCAAACTGACTATTTGGATAAGTTACTGCGCGTAGCTGACTAACATCGCCATAATGTACTGTTAGACTATCACTTAAAACGCTACCATACTCAGGATTTTCAATTTCAATTTTTAAACTACAATAAAGGTGTTCTTCGTAATTTTTTTCTAGCGCCTGTCCTGTTAAACCAATATCTTCAGCCAATAGTGGGACACGTGAGAGGTTAGCATTTTGAAAATCTTTTAATACATAAAGATATTGACCGTCAATTCTTTCCTTGACAATTTTAGTACTTGGGGGCAAACAGAAACTAGGTCGTAAATAATAAGAATCCTTAACAGCCGAAGCGCCTATACCAACATAATCCGTCACTGATCTTGCCAAATTTGAAAAACCATGATCCCTTGCTCCTCTTAACCACCAGACTCTAGCCGTATTATCTTTGGTTCTGGCAATTGCCCTATCGTATCTCTCATCAGTGAAATACTTAATCTCTTGTTCATCACTCGTGGCAAAATAGGCTAGACCGAGTTCTTTTTCAAGTAATAAAAACAGCTTCCGTTTAATTTTCTCTACTTTATCACCTACCTGTACCACATCCTCTGCGCGGATATTTACTGATGTTTCAACTATTTGAGCTCTCAATTTCGAAGGAAATTCATTAATAAAAACCTCGCTAATAAACCTATCTGGAATACCACCAGCATAGTATGAACTCGCATTTTTTTTATTATGTGGTAAAGGTACCTCCAACACATACTTCCGTATTAACAAAACATTACCTTGCTTATAATAATTTTTTGTTAAGACTAAGTAGGGTTCTAGCTTACCATTTTCAGGAATGTAAATGGTATACCCTAGCCGCTTATCACTATCATATGCCAAGTCTTTTAAAGTTTTTGGGGCTTTAGGCGGAATCAAATTTGGTTGCTTGATGAGCAACATAATCATTGAACTTAAGCCTAAAATCAGAAAGATAAAAATAAGGATTCTTTTAATTTTCATTTTCAGCTCCATTACTTGCAGAGAATTTAGCAACTACCTTTTCATTTTGCATGAGTTGATAAGTTAAAGTCTGCTCACGAGAAATCAACTTATCTCTCATGTACCAACCGTCAAACTGACCATCTGAAAAGGTTTTGGCTCGCATTTGTACACTTCCTCCTTGAGGCGCCGTCAGACTATCACTCAGAACACCACCATACTGTGGGTTCTTAATATCAACTTCCATGCCGTAATAGAGATATTTTTCGTAGTATCTTTCTAGATCATGCCCCGTTAAGCCGATGTCTTCAGCCATAAGATCAGCTCGAGGATAGTTTTGAGCTTGAAATTCTTTTAAAACATAAAGCTCTTGACCTTTGATCTTTTCTTTGGCAATCTTGGTATCTGGAGAGAGGCAAAAGCTAGGGCGTAAGTACATCGGGCTCATGACATTTGCATAATCAACATAGCCATTGTCCATAACGACAGAGGCATAATCCAATCTTCTATGATAGTCTCCTCCTCGTAGCCACCATAAACCATGTGCACCATTTTTTTTAGATGCAATCGCTCGATTAAATTTGTCTTCTCTAAAATATTTCAATATTTCTTCATCACTTACGACAAAGTCTGCATCGCCTAATTCTTTTTCTAGTAGTGTAAATATTTTTCTATTTATTTTTTCTGACTTTTTATGGGATAGTACTGATTTTTTATCAGTTATATTAATTGTTGTCTTTGCAATCTGATATTGCAACACCTTCGGAAATTCTTGAATATAAAGCTCATTCATAAATCGATCTGGAATACTGGCTGCATAATAAGAATTTACATGCGCTTCATTATGTGGTATTGCTGCTTCAACCAAATACTTCCGTATTAACAAAACATTACCTTGACCATAATAATTTTGGGTTAAGACCAAGTAGGGCTCTAGCTTCCCATTTTCAGGAATGTAAACAGTATACCCTAGTCGTTTATCACGATCATATGCCAGGTCTTTCAATGTTTGAGGTGTTTTAGGCGGGATCAAAGTTGGAAGTTTAACAATAAACACATACAGAGAACTTATGCCTAAAATCAAAAAGATGAAAATAAAGATGCTATTATTTTTCATTTTCAGCTCCATTTTTTGCAGAGAATTTAGCAACTAAGTTACTTTCTGCTATCACTGTATAGTCACATTCTAATTCTTTTGAAATTAATACACCATCTTTATACCAACCATCAAATTGACCCTTTTCATTAGGTATGGCATAAAGCTCTGCTTTATCATTTTCCAATGTGAGTCCACCACCTAAAATCGTACCAAATTTTTCTCCCTCAACTTTCACATTAGTTTTATAGTAAGTTTTCTTTTCTGAAGTATTTTTATTATGCGTTCGATTTTGGACGATTGGGATTGGATCTGTATAATTTTTATCTTGGGAGCGTAGCCAGGCAAGACAAAGTTCTGGTTGATGAGCAGAATTTATGATATTACCGTTAGCAAGCAACGTGATCCCTAAATTTGGATGTTTAATCATAAACTCCCCAATGAGTTCAAGAGCTGTACTACTTAACTCTGTATTATCCTTATCAATTCCTAAGCTTATTCCTAATTTCTCTAGTAATAATCTATCAAAAACTCCTCCTTCAGTAGTTGCTTTTAAATCTACTAGAATTTTAATAATTTCAAGGATTTTTACGTCATTTTTATTGTCTGAGTCACCTAATAATGCAGCGGCCATTTCACGCATACTATTTTGATGATTAGTCACATAGTAATCTCGATTGAGCAATTCTTCTATTGCGAAAGTTTCAATAATTTTTTCTAAATATTCATTTAAAATATGCTTCCGATTATTATCAGTAACAATAAACTTTATGCTTGATAGATTAATATTCAAACCTATTTTTTTCCATTTGAAATCATCAATGATATAACCTTTTTGAGTCTCAATTTTTTCAAGTTCTCGAAGCATCCGATCACGCAACAAATAATATCGGCTATTTCCAATTTTTTCCTTCGTTGGTAACTCGGTATCATCTCCATATCTCGAAAATTCGAATTTGCTAGCGTTGGGTGCAACTTTCGTGACAACATCATTCAAATTAACAATGTTTACGATATTATTATGTTTCGCATCTTTTACTCCTGAATTTTCTAGCGCTCCTGCTGGTGGTTCAAAGCAAAAAGCATATAAGTCTGAAGATGCTAGTGTCACTTGTGGCAATTTTCTGCCATTATTTAACTCTCCTACAATCAAATTTGCTGTTGCTGCACCACGACTATAGCCTGTCAGCCAAAGCTTTACTTTTCCCTTGATTTTGTTTTTCTTGATATATGTATCCAAAAAATCTAAAACGTCTTGACTGGCCTTTTCAAAGCCTTGATGTTGGCCTGTTTTCCCCATCGTGACATTACTTGCCCACTCCGCTTCATATCCGCCACCACGGATAGCAAGTGCAATAAGCGTATAATCTTCTTTATCAATTGTGAGTTTTTTCTCTGCTGCGACTGCACCAATTGAATCTTTGGTCGGTTTCACTTTAAAGCCATCATTTGCTTCGAAATGTTCAAAGCCCAATTTTCCAAGCAATTTTTTGGCATTGTCACTCTTTACTAAATAATCATTTTTAGTTGGGCTGGCCCAAGCTGATAACTCCAAATTTAAAGACATCGTGGCTAAACTAGGATTATACGTTGAGGAGTCATTTTGATAAGTACCCCTTGGTTCCTTGAAATAGTCATCAGAGTAATGAAACTGTGTCTGTCCATCCCGATTACCAATTTGAACACCATAATTAAATTGACCCGTTAGAAGCGTTGCATCAGGGCGCTTGTGTTCAAACAAAAAGTCAAGATTATGATTCAGAGTTAAGTCAAAAAAACCATGCGTTTGAATATTTTCAAAAAATCGTTGTGTATGATCTCTTCTAGAATCAGGAACTCGTGACAAATACACCAATGCTCTGATGGCGATATTTGAACTTTTTAATTTATTGGCGTATTCATGCGCTGCATTAGCGTATTTATAACTGTGACTATCCTTACTGTTATAGATACCCTTTTTGAGAGTATCTCCTGTTGTCGGTGCATTATCAGCGATAATGAATAGATTGGCTTTGAGATTAGACTGTTGTTTAGCTAGCGTTTCAGCTGCTTTCAAGCCAGCTGTTAAATTGCTTTCACCTCCTGTTGATAGATTAGCTAATTTTTCACGTATTAGATCTCTGTCTGTTGTCGGCTCAACAAGGATTTGACTGTCATTACCATAGCTCATGACAGCAATTTTGGCTTGCCCACTTTCTTGTGCAAAACGAGTGATCAAATCTATCGTCATTTGTTTATCTGCATTTTTCATATTCCCTGATGTGTCAACTAAAAAGATAGTTAGATCATCATCAGCTAACTTCATCTTTAGGACTTGCTCATGTTTTTGATCTAGCAGTTCATTGTTAACGACATCAAGTGCAGCAGTAGTTGTGACAGAAATAAAAAATAATATCCCTGTGAAAATAAGTGTTAGTAATGTTTTCATTTTATTCACCTCCACTTCCTTATACGTAAATAAAGCTTAAATGTTGCAAAAAATTTTTAAAAATTGATACAAAAAAAGTAGCTTTCAAAATGAAAACTACTTTCAACTTCTTAAATTAATTTTTCTTTCAAATATTTTCCCGTATAAGACGCCTCAACTTCAGCTACTTCCTCAGGTGTACCGACTGCTAAAATCGTGCCCCCACCAATACCACCTTCAGGCCCTAAGTCAATGATATGATCAGCCGTCTTAATGACATCGAGGTTGTGCTCAATGACCACAATCGTATTGCCTTGCTCAACTAAACGATTCAAGACTTCAAGCAAGGTGGCGATATCCTCAGTATGTAAACCAGTTGTTGGCTCATCAAGGATATAGAAAGACTTACCAGTCGAGCGTTTTTGCAGCTCACTTGCCAGTTTCATCCGTTGGGCTTCCCCACCAGAAAGCGTTGTGGCAGGCTGCCCTAAAGTCACATAACCCAAACCGACATCGACAATCGTTTGTAGTTTCCGTTCAATCTTTGGAATGTGTTTGAAGAAGTCAACCGCATCAGACACGCGCATCTCAAGCACCTCTGAGATATTTTTCTCTTTATAGTGCACCTCTAAAGTCTCCGAGTTGTAACGTCTACCATGACAAATTTCACAAGGCACATAAACATCTGGCAAAAAGTGCATTTCAATTTTGATAATCCCATCACCAGAGCAGGCTTCACAACGGCCACCTTTAACATTAAAGGAGAAGCGACCTTTTTTATAACCACGAATCTTGGCTTCATTGGTATTAGCAAAAAGATCCCGAATATCATCAAAAACTGATGTATAAGTCGCGGGGTTAGAACGTGGTGTACGTCCGATTGGGCTTTGGTCAATATCGATCAAGCGCTCAATTTTTTCATAACCTGAAATTGACTTATATTTACCAGGCTTATCACTGTTATGATTGAGTTTTTGCGCCAAAGCTTTTTTAAGAATGGCATTGACTAAGGTTGATTTACCAGAACCAGAAACGCCAGTTACTGCTGTCATCACACCTAAAGGAAAGGCAACGTCTAAGTTTTGGAGATTATTTTCTGCTGCGCCTTTAATGATGACAGCTTTCTCTAAATCCAGTGGCCTGCGAACTGCGGGTACTGGGATTTTTCGCTTACCAGACAGATATTGACCGGTAATTGATTTTTTATTTTTAGCGACTTGTTTCGGTGTGCCAGCAGCGATAATTTCACCACCCAGATCACCCGCACCTGGCCCAATGTCAATCAGGTAATCTGCTGCCATCATGGTATCTTCATCATGTTCCACGACGATCAGCGTATTCCCTAAGTCACGCATTTTTTTCAAGGACTCGATCAAGCGATCGTTATCACGCTGATGCAAACCAATCGACGGCTCATCTAAGATATAAAGCACACCAGATAAGTTAGACCCAATCTGCGTCGCCAAGCGAATCCGTTGACTTTCACCCCCTGATAAAGTCCCAGAATTACGAGACAGGGTCAAATAGTCCAAGCCGACATTTTTCAAAAAGCTCAAGCGATCGCCCACTTCTTTAACAATAGGACGGGCGATCATCTCTTCATTTTCTGATAGAGTCAATGCATGAATCAGCGCCAAATGCTCACCAATCGGCAAATTAGACAAGTCAGCAATATCATAGCCTGATTCACCATTCAACTTCACAGACAAGGCCTGTTCGTTCAAACGCTTGCCATGGCAAGTTTGACACGGCAAGGCATTCATATAAGCTCGCATTTGTGTTTTCGTACTATCAGAACCCGTTTCGTAACGTCTGAAAATATTGGGTACAATCCCAACAAAAGCCATGTCCAAATCACGTAGACCAAAATCTCCCTCGTGATAAAAATGGAATAGCTTGTCGCCTGACCCATAAAAAATCAAGTTTTTATCATCTTCTGATAGTTGCTCAAAAGGCGTATCCAAATCAACCTTAAAAGCCGTCATGGCCTGCTCTAAAACAGCTGGATAATAGGTTGAAGTGCCTGAATACCACGGCACAACCGCACCCTCACGGATCGTCTTCGTCCCATCTGGCACGACCAAATCAAGGTCAACCTCCAGACGCATGCCAAGCCCATCACAGTCGGAACACGCACCTTGTGGCGCATTAAACGAGAACAAACGCGGTTCAAGCTCAGGCACAGAAAAACCACAAATCGGACAGGCATAATATTCACTGAACAAGAGCTCATTGCCATCCATTGTATCGATTTTGACATAGCCATCACCCTGACGTAAAGCTGCCTCAACCGAGTCAAACAGACGCCCACGAATCCCGTCCTTAAGTACAATTCGGTCAATCACGATGTCAATATCATGCTTCTTATTCTTCTCCAGCTCAGGCGCTTCAGACACATCATAAACTTCACCATTAACCCGTACACGGACATAGCCGTCCTTTTGGATTTTCTCGAAAATCTTCTTATGTTGGCCTTTTTTTGCTCGGACAATGGGTGCTAAAATCTGGAGCCGTTGCTTTTCAGGCAAGTCTAAAACACTGTCGACAATTTCTTCGACAGACTGTGCTGTAATTTTACCATGACCGTTAACACAGTAGGGTGTGCCAATCCGTGCGTAAAGCAGACGCAGATAGTCATGAATTTCAGTTACCGTGCCAACCGTTGAGCGTGGATTCTTAGAAGTCGTCTTCTGGTCAATCGAAATCGCAGGCGATAAGCCGTCGATACTATCAACATCTGGCTTATCCATGTTCCCAAGGAACTGACGGGCGTAAGCCGAGAGACTCTCGACGTAGCGTCTCTGACCTTCAGCGTAGAGTGTATCAAAAGCCAGCGATGATTTCCCTGACCCTGATAATCCGGTCATCACGACTAATTTGTCCCGCGGAATCGTGACGTCAATATTTTTTAAGTTATGGGCGCGAGCGCCATGAATTACGATGTTTTCTTGTGCCAAGTTAGCCTCTTTCACGCATGCTATTTTGAATCACTTTTTGTCTCAAAAGCGACTGTTAACTACCTCTATTATAACATTTTAAGAATCAATTATGATAAATTTGAATTGCTTGCCTAACAGAGACCTGTCTGTTTCAGCTCTTGTAATGTCTCGACCAATCGGGTGATCTCCTCGAAGTTGAGACGGGCGATATTGAGACGTATGGCAGGCGTTTTATCCCCAAATATAAAGCTTGGTAGACACAAAATCCCTACCCCTAAAAAGGCATCCATCTGTTTTTTCGTCAGCGTGTCTGTCGACAATTTCAGCCAGACGTAAAAGCCGCCAGCAGGTCGATGGCATGTGATATCATGACCGATTAAGTCGAAGAAATAAGTCATTCTAGCGCTGATTTTGGCACGCAAACTAGCAAGTTTATCCTGAAAGGTTATATCTGACAAGGCATAATTTGCCAAAACTTGCGGAAAAATACTGAGTGTCAAATCCAAGTCTTGTCGTGCAATTGATAGCTTTTCTAGCACTGCCGGCGGCGCGCTGATCCAGCCAATTTTTGTCGTTGAGCCAATGATTTTAGATAAAGAGCCGATGTAGATGACATTTTGCGGGTCTAGTTTTTTCAATGGTGGTAAATTTTGGCGCTTGTCAAATGGTAGCAGGCCAAAAGCATCGTCTTCGATAATCGGAATCTTGTAAGTCTGACATAATTTAATTAATGCCTTTCGACGTGCTAAAGACATGGTTGTACCAGTTGGATTTTGAAAGGTTGGATTGAGCATGACCAGCTTGACTCGGTGCTTTAATATCTCCGTCTCAAGTAGATCCAAACGCATCCCCTGATCATCCATTGGCACGCCATAGAGGCGAATGCCCGCTGTTTGAAACAAGTTCAAGGCATACAAAAATGACGGCTGACAAATCGCAACTGCATCCCCACTATTGAGTAAAGCTTGAACAATTAAGAAAATCGCCTGATGTCCACCAGAAGTAATCATTAGGTGCTCAACTGGTAAAGTAAACTGATAATCTTGAGCCACTAGAGTTGAGATAGCTTGGCGGAGTGGAAAGTAACCTAGGTCATCTTGATTTTTATCGGCTTCTATGAAGTCCCGCCAATTTGACTGGGGTAGAGCAAAAGCTGGAACCAAATCAAGGGGTAACTCCCCCGTATAGGCATCAATCACCGTATCATCATGTAATCTCGCCTTGATCTTATCTTGTAAACGGCGATGTTCATCTGGTTGCTGCGTTTGGATTAACTGGTGCCAGTCGACGATTGGTTCCTGACTTAGCCCCCATCTATCATCATTGACTACAGTTCCGCTCCCTTGTTGGCGCTTGATAATCCCTTTAGCTTCGAGTTCTGACATGACCCGAACAATCGTTGAGCGATTGACACCGATCAAAGTTGCCAATTTCCGTTCAGAGGGTAATTTTTCACCAGGTAATAATTGACCATTTTGGATACTTTGCGTAATGTGCTTCATAATCAACTGGTAAATCGGTATTTTAGGCGCTCTCTCAATATCCCAATTCATTTGCAGGCCTTTCTTTAAATTGGATGGTTAAAAAACAGTCCAATTGGTTGTTTCATTTAGCATACCAAATGCTAGAATAGAATGCAAGTAAGAAAATTCAGACATCAAACTGAATCATGATGAATCATAAATAGAGGACAGGCATATGAAAAAAACACTGACAATCGCTGGAAGTGATACCACAGGTGGTGCTGGTTTACAAGCAGACCTAAAAACCTTCCAAGAATACGGTACTTTTGGTATGAGTGCCATCACTTCAATTGTTACCATGGATATTAACGATAATTGGTCGCATAACATCGAAACGATTGAACCTGAAGTTGTTGGGCGGCAACTTGAGACTGTTTTTGCGGGTGGCAAGCCTGATGCTCTTAAAACTGGCATGTTAGGCGATATTCGGACGATTGCTGTCGTCCGTGACGCCATTGACCATTACCATCCAAAAAACATCGTCATTGATCCAGTTTTAGCTTGCAAAGGAACAGCTGGTATTCTACTCTCTGAGAATGCTGACAGCATTCGCGAACTACTCTTACCTGTTGCTGCTGTGACGACGCCAAACTTGATTGAAGCTGGTATTTTGTCTGATCTTGGAGACTTGAAGACGGTCGCAGATATTGAAAAGGCAGCAACAATTATCCACGGATTCGGGGCTAAAACAGTGATCATCAAAGGCGGTCGCCGTTTTGATAATCAAGAGGATGAAGCGCTAGATGTCTTCTATGATGGTCATGCGTTTCACTATCTCAAAAGTCCACTCGTCCATACTGATAACAATCACGGGGCTGGCTGTACCTTTGCAGCTGCCATCACCGCAGGCCTTGCCAATGGCAAATCAACTTTGGAAGCCGTAACAACTGCCAAAGCCTTTGTCCATGCCGCCATTACAAATGGGCACCCTTTCAATCAATATCTCGGACATATCTGGCATGGTGCGTATCGGGATCAAGGATATACATTATAAGACTTTAAACGAATGTTCGGCACAAGAACACAGAAAGGAAATTCAGAGTATGACAGCTCACACAGTGACCACTATCACACAAAATAAAACGAAAAAAGTTATTTTAGCTGCACTTTTCGCAGCACTGGCTTACGTCTCAATTCAGTCACTTCATGTTGCGATTTTTGCACCAATCGGGGCACCATTTTTCCACGTCGGTAATGCTGTCGTGGCACTTGCAGCCCTCTATTTAGGCTTAGGTTACGGCACCTTTTCAGGCGCCATCGGTCTCGCAATTTTTGATATCGTCAATGGTTATGCCGTTGAAATGCCTGTTGTTTTTCTGGGCAACGTCTTAGTTGCTTTAACCATTCAACTTGTTTATAAAGCGCTATATCGCGTTTTTGGTGACAAACTCTGGTTAGTCACCGTCGCTGTTTCATCAGGAGTCTTAGTTAAACTCTTAACTGATTTTTTAAAAGGTTTGATTCGAGCCTTAGTTGCTGGCGCTAGTTTCGAACCCGCAGCTGCTGCTGCTTTTACCTCGCTCCTTGCCACTGCCATTAATGGAATTGGAACAATTATTTTAGTAACACTTTTGTATTTGCCACTGAAAACCATTCTCTTGAAGGTCATAAAATAAAAAATGAGCACTCATCGACTTGGTGAGTGCTCATTTTTTAGTTGATTACAATTTTATTTTTGATAGCCGTCGCCAGATGGATTTGATCTGCCGTTAAGGTTTGATAAGCATAACTTGGGTAAGTCGTTGTTGGATCAACCGCTGGAATACCATTACCATCATACTGGATGAATGAACCATCTTGGATGATCAAATTGTAGTAACCTGAACTGACTTGTTGAGCATTCTCGATACTATTGATTGCATTTGTCCCAGTACGATACTCTTCTAGTGGCCTACCAGCTGCATCCAATACCGGAATATTTCGTTCAGTCTCTGTAGAATAAATGACTGCTTTTTTTGAAAATGTTAAATTCGGTTCTGTTTTCAGTCGCTCAGCACTTACCATACCAGGGGTCTGACTAGCCATTTTAGCTAAAGCCAAGGCTATTTTGCCTTGTATTGACGTTTGAAGTGTTGCGAGTTCCTGCGTGGCTGTTGATGTCTGACCACTACCAGCTTGAGCATTTCCTGAAGTTCCCTCCTCGGAATTCTGACTAGAATTATCATTAGTATTAATATCCGTTTTTGAACTAGGTTTGGCGCTTGATTTACTCAAACTAGATTTGCTTGAACTTGATTCTTTTGATCTTTCTGATTTCTTATTGCCTGAACCACACCCCACAAGAAGGCATAGGCTTGCTGCCAATAATAGACCAGCACCAAGTGCTACGGGTTTCATCTTCATCTGCATCCTCCTAAGGCAACTTTCGCTGCCAATTTGCTATTTTATAGTGTTACAATTTCTATCTTACACTATTCGTTAACAAAACCCAAGAATTTACTCAGTTAAACGAATGTTATTTTTTACTATATTAAAAAAAGCGTCCTTAGACACTTTAGATACTTATTATTTTCCCAGATAAGCCATGACTTCGACTTCAACCAAGACATCCTTTGGTAATCGGGCAACTTCGACAGCAGAACGTGCTGGAAACTCAACTTGAAAAGCTTGGGCATAAGCTTCATTAAAAGGAACAAAATTTGACATGTCACTCAAGAAACAAGTCGTTTTAACCACATGATCAAAGTCTGTACCGGCCGCTACTAGAATCGCCCCAACATTTTTCATCACTTGTTGTGTTTGCTCAGTAATCGTTTCACCAACGATCTCCCCTGTCACAGGATCCAATGGAATCTGACCTGATGCAAAAAGAAAATCTCCTACAATTTTTCCTTGAACATAAGGACCAATTGCCCCCGGTGCTTGATCTGTCGCGACTGTTTTAATCGGCATAGTTTTCTCCTCAAATATTTTTTTGATATGATACTCATTCTAGTATAACAAATTATCAGAAAATTTTGCTAACTTGAGTTATAAAAGAAGTCACTGTTCAGTGAACAGTGACTTCTTTTCTTTATTGATTGCCAATCAAAGCCATGAAACTCGCCTCGTTTTGACCGTAGGCCACGCGCACACGATTAAGGGCGAAGAGACCATCGGCACTACTTGCGAGTCCTGGATGAGTCGTTAACCCAAGTTTATAGCCAGCTGCTTCAGCAAGGGCACCAGTTTGTGCATTGTAGCGCCCAGCAGGATAACAAATAACTGAAGTATTTTGATGCAATAAATTATCTAAATATTTTTTTGATTCAATTAACTCAGTGTTCACTGCCTCGTTACTTGAGTACTCTAAATCCGGATGATTGACCGTATGACTACCAATCGACATGAGCGGATTAGATTTTAATGCTAACAAACCATCATCCGCCATCTTATCCTCATTGCCCACCATACCCGTGATAATGAAGAAACTACCTTTCATACCAAGTTCCGTTAAGATAGGCATAGCTGTATCGTGCGCATTTTTATACCCATCATCGAAAGTTATCCAGACGATTTTGTCTGCAGGTTTTTCGTTGGTCGTCAACACACGGTAGGCTTCCTCAGGACTCAAGGTATAATAACCGGCATTCTTTAGCGCAGTCATCTCCATCTTGAACTCATCCGCTGGTACAAATAAAGTATTGCCATCGACAACATCTGCGATATGATGATACATCAATATCGGAAATTTAATTGGCGTATCAGATTTCACCCATTTTGGCTCAGGCTTTTCGGTTTCATCTTTACTGGATGTTGACGGCTGAACTTTTTCACTGCTCTCTTCAACGACCTTTTCGGTCACTGACTTCGTCACTTTGATTGGTCGATTTTCAAGTCTTGCTGATTTTCCTGATACCATTTTGAAAATAATCGCACCCACTAAGGCAAGGAGGATGACTACAATCAAAACTTGTAACATTTTTTTCATAGCTATTGATTCCCCTTAAGGTTTCAAACGGTGGAGGAGACGTGGAAACGGAATCGCTTCGCGGATGTGTTCGTTGCCTGTGATCCAAGTCACTGCACGTTCTAATCCGAGTCCGAATCCTGAGTGTGGCACACTACCGTATTTGCGAAGGTCGAGATACCAAGCGTACTCTTCTTCTGACAATCCAAACTCAACTAATTTGGTTTTAAGATACTCATAGTCTGTCGCACGTTCGCTACCACCGATGATTTCGCCGTATCCTTCTGGTGCTAGCAAATCAGCACAGATGACCACATCTTCACGTGTTGGATGTGGTTTCATGTAGAAGGCTTTGATCGCTTTGGGATAGTTGAGGATGAATGTCGGAACACCGAAATAGTTTGAAATCCATGTTTCATGCGGTGAGCCAAAGTCATCTCCCCATTCGATTTTTTCATAATCATTGTCAGCCTGATGCTCTTGTAACAAAGCAACCGCATCATCATAAGTGATTTTCTTAAATGGTATCTCGATGTATTTTTCAAGGACTGCTACATCACGGTCAAGTTCATTTAAAGCGTAAGCTTGATTATCAATCACCGCTTTGATGATGTGTTTCACGTAAGCTTCTTGGACGTCAAGAGATTCTTCATGTGTCGTGAAAGCCATCTCAGGCTCAATCATCCAGAACTCTGTCAAGTGACGACGTGTTTTAGATTTTTCAGCACGGAATGTTGGACCAAAGGTAAAGACTTTACCAAAAGCCATGGCACCTGCCTCAGCATAGAGCTGGCCAGTTTGTGACAAGAAAGCAGGCTGACCAAAGTAGTCAGTTTCAAACAATTCTGTCGTCCCTTCTGGTGCTGAGCCTGTTAAAATCGGGCTATCAATCTTGATAAAACCACGTGCGTTGAAAAACTCATAAGTCGCACGAATGATTTCATTACGAACGAGCATAATCGCATGTTGCTTACGACTACGCAACCACAGGTGACGGTTATCCATGAGGAAGTCTGTCCCGTGATCTTTAGGCGTAATCGGGTAATCAACTGACTCACCAATGACCTCAATATCTGTCACATCAAGTTCGTAGCCAAACTTGCTACGATCATCAGCCTTAACAGTTCCTGTGATTTTCACCGAAGTTTCTTGGGCTAAATGTTTGATAATATCAAACTTAGCAAGGCCTTCTTCTTCGCCAAATTTTTCAATGAAATTTGGTTTGAAAGCAACTGCTTGAAAATAAGCTGTCCCATCACGCAATTGTAAGAAAGCAATCTTACCCTTCCCTGATTTATTGGCTACCCAAGCGCCAAGTGTGATTTCTTGATCGACATAATCTTTAACGTCAATGATTGATACAAAGTTTCCCATTTTTCTATTTCCTACTTTCTGCGCTTCCATTTCATGAAAGCTTGAAACTTGACCTCTGCTGGCGCTCCGGCCAAGCAGGGTCATTCACGAACTATCGTCCATTCAAAGTCTCAACTAAAATTATTTTACTTCACAAACTGCATAATAATGACCATCCGGGTCCGCAAAATTAAAGACTCGACCTAGGCCTGGTGCAATTACAATTTCACCGACTGCATCACTTACCGCTATCACTTTGGCATGCAAAGCGTCAAACTCATTGGCTTGAAACATGAGTGAAGGCACGTTGTCAACGACTTCTGGTGAGACTTCTCGGATGAATGCCTTGGCATATAAATTCAACGTAACTTGACTATCTGCAGCTGGTTTAATTGTTGCTGAGTTGTCATCTATTTTTTGACCGACAAAGCCGATCCCTTGCCAAAATGCTAAGGCGTCATTGATATTCTCAACATAAAGCATGATGGCTAATTCTGATTGAAACATCTTAAATTCCCCTTTGAATTACTAATTTTAAGCTTCCATATAAGTTTTGAGTCGATTAACAGCATCTACCAAGGTTGCCATGTCAGTCGCATAACTCATTCGAAGATTGTCGTTGGCACCAAAACCTGCACCTGTTACGACCGCAACGCCGGTTTCTTCTAAGATATCATCACAAAAAGCTGTGACATCCGTGAAGCCTTTGATAGCCATGGCTTTGGCTACTTTTGGAAAGAGGTAAAATGCGCCTTGTGGCTTAATGGCTTCAAAACCTGGGATTTCATTGACTAACGGATAAATCGTATTTAAACGTTGCTCAAATTCTGCTCGCATGTTTTCAATATCGGTTTGGTCACCGGTTAAGGCTTCAATGGCTGCGTATTGCGCCACTGCAGACGGATTAGAAGTTGTTTGACTGACGATTTTACTCATGGCGCTGATAATCTCAGGATTCCCCACAGCAAAGCCAATCCGCCAACCTGTCATAGCATAAGTTTTTGATACGCCATTGATAATCAAAGTTTGCTTTTTAATGGCTTCTGAAAGGCTAGAGATTGGTGTAAAGTCATGGCCATTATAAACTAAACGACCGTAGATATCATCAGCTAGGATGATCACATCGTTTTCAACCGCCCAGTCCCCAATAGCCAGCAACTCTTCTGCTGTATAAATCATACCCGTCGGATTTGATGGTGAATTGAGAAGCAAGACACGCGTTTGATCTGTTTTGAGCGTTTCAAGCTGAGCTACTGTTACTTTGAAGTCAGTTTCTTGAGTGCCAACAGCGAACACTGGCACACCACCAACCATTTTAACTTGATCTGCATAGCTAACCCAGTAGGGTGTTGGAATGATAACCTCATCACCTGCATCTAGGACACTGGCAAAGAAAGCGTAGAGGGCAAATTTTGCCCCAGTCGTCACGACAACTTCGTTACGCGCTACACCATAACCGTAATATTTCTCAAAATATGTCCCGACGGCATCTTTGAGCTCAGGTAAACCGCCCGCTTGGGTGTAGAAGCTTGCTTTTCCTGAATCAATCGCCGCCTTAGCTGCTGCTGCAATATTATCAGGTGTTGTGAAATCAGGTTCACCAATGGTGAGCATGAGAATATCACGGCCTTGCGTTTGTAACGCTTTGGCGCGCGCAGACGCTGCTAGTGTAACCGATTCTTCTAAGTTGTTGACTAGGCTTGATAATTTCATAAGGTATCTTCTCCCAACTGCTCTGCAAAATTTTTCGATTACTTAAAATTATACCAAAAATGCCTTGAAAAATCAGCCCTTCTTGTTGATATTCTCAATTTATTCTCAAATATAAAAGGATAGTTTTAACCCTTCACTATTTTTTATGTTATTTTAGGTCACACAGCGACATGACCTTAACCTTTCAGTTTCTTACCTGAATCAAAAGCATATAAAACCATGTCTTTTGTTTGCCAAGCGATTTTGCCATTATAAAGCGTTAAGCTAGCTGTTTTTTCAGTCAACTCACTTTTGTTATCAGCTAGCTTAACAACCTTAATCTCGCCTCCCTTAGCAGGCATCAAAACACCAAAGGCTTGCCCTTTACTATCCTGACCAATGAGACTATAAGTTGTGTCTGTTGTCGTCGTAATTTCAAAGTTTGTGACCTTTTTAACCGGAGTCTTTGCCCTAGCAATGCTAATGGCTTCAGACTTGGCACGACTATAAGGACTCATGGCTTGCATGTAGAAGAAGATTGTCCCGATTAGTAATGACAGGATAATCAAGAGCACGCCAATCCAAATTTGGCTTATTTTTGTCATTCTTTTTTTTCTCATAACTGCCTTTCATTCCTTCCAAAAACTTTTGGTTTCTTGCAAGATATCATCTAACTTGGCAAAGTCCACGCGACTGGCTTGTCGCAAGTTCTTAACCATTTTTTTGGCGTAGGTTTTGCCAGCCAAGCGTTTGTCGAGGATGATGACCACCGATTTTTGGTCTTTTCGACGGTTAACGCGTCCAAGAGCTTGCTTGAGCTGCAAGGTTGCCATGGGCACTGAAAAATCAAAGAAAGGATTTTTAAAGCGCTTGGCATATTTTCGAATTAAAATGTCATCAGGCACTGTAAATGGCAATCTTGTCACAAGCAAAATCAAGTCATCTTGTCGTTCAAAATCGACGCCTTCCCAGAATTTTTTACTGCCTAGGAGAATGGCCTGATCACGTTCATCAAATTTTTTCTTAATTCGGCTAGCATCTTCTGACACATCCGCTTGGAGAAAGTCAACTTCCGCTGCTTCTAAAGCCTGCGCTGTCAGCGCTAGGCTATCGTTACTGGTAAATAAAACAACCATTGACTTGCCGATCTTAGCGACTTGTCGGACTTGTTCTGAGATAAATTTTGCATAGTTTTCAGGAGATTCTGTGGTCACGTCAACACTATCGGTTGCGACATAGACTTGCTGGTTATTGATTTTTTCCAGTGGCATGCGATCAAAAGTATAATCTGTAAAACCTAACAACTCTGGAAAAACAGCCTGTTTTTCAGACATGGCCAAGGTAGCCCCAATCAAATAGGTTTTTGTCGCCTGAGGGATCATGGCTGCAAAGTTCAGAAAGTCAGTCGGACTGGACTTGAGGACATGATTTTGAATCCAGATAAAATCCTCTGGATTTGCTAAGACATCTGTAATAGCCGTTAAATCGAGTTCTTGGGCGTCCAGACGAATTTTGTCAACATTAAGCTGCCGACGTGACAGTTGATGGGTCAGACTTTCTAGTAGTCTCCTGTGTAATTGAGAGGCATGACGGTTAACTTTTACCAGTTCATCTAGAAGCTTGACCGATTTTTGCTGGGCATTTTCTAATATAGAAAAGAGCTGTTGGGCTTCATCTACGACTAAAACTTTGTCTTCAAACATCGCCGTTTGATCAGCAATTCGCTCTGCCAAATAGGCATGGTTCATGACAATAACCTGGGCATTCTCTGCTTTTTTCTGTGTGAGCTGCCAAAAATCCTGTTCAAAATAGAGTTGACCTGGACTCACTGTCCCTGTATGGCGGATACTATCTAGGTAAGCATGGCTGGTCATGGTCAGGCTCAACTCGTCTAATTCACCAGTTTTTGTTTCAGTCAACCAGACCAGAACTTTCATCTTAAAGATTTCAAAGTTCTTGCCGTCATCTGCTTTGTAAAGCAATTTACTGAATTTTTCAAGCGAGATATAGTTAGCCGTCCCAAGTACTTTCGCGAAGTTGACACCAAATTTCGCCTTGAACACAGGTGCTAAATCCTGCATGAGCTGGTCTTGCAAAATTTTAGTCGGCACTGATAAAATCAGCTTTTTGCCTTGACCTAATAGCGTTAGAAGGTAAGCATACGTCTTACCGATACCTGTTGGTGCCTCAATGAAGGAAGCTGATTCATCTGCCAAACGAGCTTTTACTACTTCCGCAAAAGCTTTTTGCTGCGGACGTTCGGCTAAGTTCAGCAGTTTTAAATTTTTCCTAAAATTCTTCTTGACGAGATTTTTGTTTTCTGAAAAATAAGGTTTCAAGGTTGAAATATGATTAACTTTAATCATATCAGCGTGCTTGCGTTTGGCTTCAGGCAATTGTTCTGTAATGACTAATCTTGTTTCATAAATCAGGCTGTCAGCGTGCTGCTCAATTTCTGTCAAGACATTTTTAGGCAGATGACGCATTTTCTCTTGAAGTTTAATCAAAAGTTTCGCTGTCGCATAGGCATCTGATAAGGCTTCATGGGGTTTATCATGCTGCAAATTCAGAACACGTGAGAGGGTCTCTAGCCCATATTTCTCCAGAGTTGGGAAGAAAACCCTTGCGAGCTCGACCGTGTCGACTCTAGGCATGTCAAGGCTGACGCCATGTTGTGTAAAGGTACGAGCTAGGAGGTGGTAGTCAAATTTGACATTATGTGCGACAAAAACGCAGTCACGCAGAATGGCGGCAACATCAGGTAAGACATCAGAAAAATCAGGCGCGGCTTGTGCTTGAGCCGTCGTGATGCCTGTTAACATGGTGATATGGTAGTCCAGCGCCTCGTGGGGGTTGACGTCGGTCTGATAGGTCTGTGTGATTTTGCCGTTTTCAACCACGGCAATGCCAATCTGGATAATTTTACTCGTGTGGCTAGCGCTTGTCGCCTCTAAGTCCACTACTGCGTATTTGGTCATAGTTTTCGTTTTCTATTCATGCAAAAGATAAGTTGAATCTATTATAACATATAATGATTTTTGATATAATGAGGGAAACAAGCAATAACAAGAAAAATCACTTGCTACTGCTCTATTCTAACGTTGTATATCTCAAAGGAGTCGCTATGAACATTAAAATGGTAACCAACCCAATCGCCTACGAAAATACTTACTTTTTATCCAACGATGAGGCAACACTCGTCATCGATCCCGGCAATGACACAGATTCAATTCTCAGTGTCATCAATGACATCGCAAAACCCGTCGCAGCCATTCTTTTGACCCACACCCACTACGATCACATCATGAGCGTCGAAGCCGTCCGCAAAGCAACAGGCGCCCCTGTCTACGTCAGCCCACTTGAAGCAGATTGGCTCTATACGCCAACGCTTAACCTCTCAGGCTTACCGCGTCATGAGCATGATCTTCCTAACGTCGTGGTCAATGCTGCAGAACACACGTTCACAGCAGACACAACTTATCACATCAGTGGCTTTGACTTCACTGTACTTGCCACACCGGGTCACTCCCAAGGTGGTGTTTCTTTCGTTTTTGAGAAAGAAGAAATTGTCTTCACAGGAGACGCACTCTTCTCAGGTACAATCGGTAGAACAGACCTCAATACAGGGGATATTGACACACTTAAAACCTCTATCAAGACCCAACTTTTCACACTGCCTGACAACTATCGCGTCTTCCCAGGCCACGGCCCACAAACTAGAATTGGTGCTGAAAAACTGCACAATCCGTTTTTCTTAGATTAATACGTTAGGTAAAAAACAGAGCATGATTTCGCAGTCATGCTCTGTTTTTCTATTGATTAATCGTTTGATGCGACTGCTTTTGAGTAGTTGGCAACATCAGCTGTGATGGCTGTGACAAAGTCAGTCAAGCTAAACTCAGCTGTTTCTTTGCTACCGTAGCGACGAATA